>MDSY01104297.1_pt1 | contig 78617 bp, 79 predicted proteins | sample 811131 | NCBI WGS metagenome assembly MDSY01 (sample SAMN05326643, study PRJNA326480) | marine metagenome | isolation source: seawater | place: Atlantic Ocean: South West | collected 2010 | reverse complement strand
TATTTATATATTAATAGCCCGGGAGGCGTTGTAACGGCAGGGATGGCGATTTTTGATACCATGCAATTTATTAAAACCAAGGTATCAACAATTTGTATGGGACAAGCCGCTTCAATGGGAGCTTTTTTATTAGCAGCAGGAGAGATGGGGCGTCGTTATGCGTTACCTAATTCACGAATCATGTTGCATCAACCATTAGGAGGCGCTCAGGGACAGGCAACAGATATTGAGATTCAAGCAAAAGAAATTTTAAGAATTAAAGAAGTTTTAAATGATATTTTATCAGAACGAACAGGGCAGTCATTAAAGAAGATTGAAAAAGATACGGATCGAGATTTTTTTATGTCAGCATCTGAAGCAAAAAAGTATGGAATTATTGATGATGTTATTACGAAGCCTATTAAGTAATTATGACAGAGCATAATGATTTACTAGTATGTTCATTTTGTGGAAAGCCACAACATATGGTAGCCAAAATCATTGTAGGGCCAAGTTTAAATATTTGTAATGAATGTGTTGAATCATGTTATCAGATTTTAGATTCATCAGAGGATCCTATTCCTGTAAATAATCAGAAGCAAACAACTGCAAAAGAAACACAACCTGCTGTCGCAAAGCCAGAAAAGAAAACAGAAAAAAAGAAAATAGAATTTACAAAAAAAAATCTACCAAAACCTAAAGAAATTTTAAGGGTATTAAATGACTATATTATTGGTCAAGATAGAGCAAAGCGAGTATTGTCCGTAGCTGTATATAATCACTATAAACGATTATTTTTTAAAAGTGATGATACATTAAAAGATATTGAATTACAAAAAAGTAATGTTTTGTTAATTGGGGCAACAGGAACTGGAAAGACGTTGTTTGCTCAAACATTAGCTAATTTTTTAAAAGTACCATTTACGATTGCGGATGCAACAACATTAACAGAAGCTGGTTATGTTGGAGAAGATGTTGAATCAGCAATTTATCGATTACTACAAGTAGCAGATTATGATGTGAGTTTAGCAGAAAAGGGTATTATATACATTGATGAGATTGATAAAATTTCAAGAAAATCAGAAAATCCATCAATTACAAGGGATGTTTCTGGAGAAGGCGTTCAGCAAGCTTTGTTAAAAATGCTAGAAGGAACAACGGTAAATGTTCCAATGAAAGGTGGTCGAAAGCATCCTCAACAAGAGTTTATTCAGGTCAATACGTCTAATATCTTATTTATATGTGGAGGCGCATTTCAAGGATTAGAGCCCATAATTGAGCAGCGTTTAAATACAAGAAATATTGGTTTTTTATCAGGTTCTGAGTCTGGAAATATTCACAAAGAAAGTATTTTTAAGCATGTATTACAAGAAGATTTGTTAAAGTATGGAATAATACCAGAATTAATTGGACGATTGCCAATTAATGTAGCATTAGATGATTTAGATCAAAAAGCATTAGTAAAAATTTTAAAAGAACCTAAAAATGCTATTACAAAACAATACCAAAAACTATTATCAATGGATAATGTCATGATTGAATTTGACGATAAAGCGTTATCGTTAATTGCAACAGTCGCACAAAAACGAAAAGTAGGAGCAAGAGCATTAAGAGGGATAATGGAAGAGATTATGTTAGATTATATGTTTGAAGCGCCAACATCGTCTAAAAAAACGATAAAAATAGTAACAAAAGATGTCAAAAGTTATATTAAAGAACATATATCAGATGATCTTCAAAAAGAGTTATTAAAGAGCGCAAAGTAAATTTAAGATCACTATAATTATCTAAGAATCATTAAGAAGATATTGATTTTGAAATTCTTGGGCGATATAGCTAGTAATAGAATCTGTAGAAGGTAATGATAAGTGGGCGCAACCACGGGTAAAATAAGAGCCATAGGCATCTTGAATATCCGGAAAGTAAGTGGCTGTATTATGAAGATGGATACTTCCTTGAAAGATAATAGAGTGGCGAGTTTTCTTAAGGGCAATGCCACATATTTTTTGGTTATCGAGTAAACATTCATAGGGGTTATGGTAGCTATTGCAAAACATAATATTAGACTCAGATTGGGGTTTAGGTAAGTCAGCTGCTAAATCGGTATAAATGCCAGCTTTCATTAAACCAGCTTGAATAGATTTTGCCATCCATAAGCATCTTTCTTTTAGTTTAGAAGGCAGTAAGGGGTGTGCAATAGGCGCTGCATGAGAAAATACAATATCGCCAGGACAATGAAAGACAATCCCACCGCCTGTGAGACGATAAGCATGATCAAATGGGAGAAGGTTTTTGGGTAGGCGGCGCTTTTCAGATTGTGTTAAGCCAGGTAATTGCCATGTATAAAACCGAAAAAAAAGATGATTAGAATCAGGTTGCATTAAGGAAAATTGGGTTTCATCATAACGCATATTTTCGTGAGCTGTATGAAATGAGGTTGTATCAAGCATAGATGATAAGGATAGCGAAGGATTGAAAAGATTTAAATCTTTTTTCGAAGAAGATAATGAAAGACCATATAATCATTACCTTTATTAAATCCAAATAGTTCAGCACAGGCAATAAAAAAAACAGTCCAGCCAGACCATTTTTGATTTAATTGAGAGGGGCCATAGGTATCGGAAAAAAGTGTTAGTAATTCATTTTTTTTAAGTAGTAAATTTTTAAGCCAGGCATTCGCTGTTTTTTGATAGTGAATGCCATTAACGCGCCATTTATTGGCAATTAATAAGTCATTTTCAAAGTATGTAAGTAACGATTCTGAAGGCATAATGCCACCTGAAAAAAAGTGTCGAGCCATCCAATCAGTACTTTTGTTATTAAGGAAAGGATAGGATATATGTTTATGCCCAAAAATGTGGATAAAAATAAAGCCTTTAGAATTAAGCCAGCTGTTTAATTTTTCAAAAAGTAATTGATAGTTAGATAGATGTTCAAACATTTCGATAGAAATAATACGATCAAACGTTTGTTCGGTTGTAAAATCAGTGATATTAGCTGTAACTATGGTAACATTGGTAAGTTTATGAATAGAAATTTGTTCTTCGATATAGCGTTTTTGATCAGGTGAATTAGACATAGCTGTAATTGTACTGTTAGGAAATTTTTTAGCCATAAACAAAGTAAGAGAACCCCAGCCACAACCTAATTCTAAAATGCTATTGCCATCTTCAATTTTTGCACGAGTAATAGAAAGTTCCAACATAGCATGTTCTGCCTCTGATAGCGATTGACACGTTTTATCCCAATAACAGCAGGAATATTTTAGGTGTTTACCTAAGACAGCTTGAAAAAAATTGGGGGGAACGCAGTAATGCTGATCATTAGCATCATCGGTATGAGTAGCAAGAGGACCTTGTGATAAAAAATCAATCATAGGCTGATTATTTTTACCACGAAAATTAAATAAGGTTTTTTCGTGTTTTAACTTTTTAAAAATTAAAATACGAATTAAAATTCGGTATAGCCAAATAGGAATAATATTAAGAGAAATAAAACGATCAAGTATTGTCATGATTTAGATTTTAGTGATAATTTAGGAAAAATCATAGGTGTAGAATTCTGATATGCCTGATAAGCGGCTCCTTTCTTTTTAAGGCTAACGGTTTCGGTAATACGACCTGTGATAAATCTCATAATAATATAAAGTAATACAGGAGATATAAAAACAAAAATATTTTCTGAGCATAAAAATGTATAAAGTGAAATACTAAACCAAAACATGATATCAAAAAAATAATTAGGATGACGAGAAAATTGCCATAAACCAGCTTGGCAAATAGCATTGGATTGAGATGTTTTTTTAAAAGCCAATAATTGATAATCTGCAAGTGATTCACCAACGACTGCTATAATTGCAAGCAAGGTAGGGATAATGGGAAGAAATTGATTTTGATGAGTAAGTAATAGAGGAATAAAGGCAATGGAGAGGGATGCTTGTAAGAATCCTTGAAACCAGTAATTTAGCAAAACATTATAGGATGATTGTTTAGTCCAGTTAGTTTGAATATTTTCGTAGCGGGTATCACGATGATTAAATTTGAGACGAGTGAAAAAGATAAAAGAACTTAGGCGAATTGACCAAATCGAGATAAGAAGGATAATAACAGGATAAACATAGTTGATTTGATTGCTAGAGTAGGGCGATAAGGGAAGCAAGTAAAGATAGTCATATAAGATTAAGCAGAAAAACCCTAAGGCCCAGGTCATATCAATGATACTCATATTTCGATTTTTTAAATAAATAAACCAAGTAAATGTAGTTAGTAAAAGAGATAAAAAGAGGTGATGAAAAAAAATAACAAGAAGTGTCATTGTTTATCAAAAATCAAATGGTAGTCACGAACGTGATCTGCATGAAACCCAGCTTGGCAATATTCAAAATAATAAAACCATTTACGAATAAAAATATCATCAAAACCAAGAGCTTTGACATCCTTGATATTAGTTTGTAATTTTTCTTTCCAGTCTTGCAATGTTTTTACATAATGGGGTCCGATGTTTTCAGCAAAGCTTAAAGATAAGTTTGTATTTTTGATAATATGTTTGATGTGATCAACAGATGGAAGATGTCCACCAGGAAAAATATATTTACGAATCCAGTCTGTACTTGATGTATAGGCATGATAAGCGTCATCTCTAATGGTAATGCTTTGAATGAATGCTTTGCCAGAATCATTAAGCAAATCATTAACTTTGTTAAAAAAAACAGGCAGATATTTATGGCCAACAGCTTCTAACATTTCGATAGAGATAATACGATCAAAGGTACCATCTAGATGGCGGTAATCTTGAAATAGCAGTGTAATTTTATCAGTTAGATTTAAGTCTTGGATTTTTTGTTTCACAAATTGAAATTGTTCTTGAGAAATAGTTACTGTCGTCACATGGCAATCATGATTGGTAGCAAGCTCAATAGCAACGGAGCCCCAGCCAGATCCTATTTCTAAAATGTTCATGCCAGGTTTTATATTGCTAGCATCAATAATTTTTTTGATTTTTTCTTTTTGAGCATCATATAAAGATGATTCATCACTTGGGTAAAAGGCGCAAGAGTACATCATGGTATCATCAAGAAAGCATTGAAAAAAATCATTACTTAAATCATAGTGTTTTCCAATATTTTTTTTGCTATTTGTAATATGGTTCTGATTTAGAAAATGTTGAAAGATAAGCAAGAAACGTGCTGGGAAAGAGAACAAAGAGTTTTTGTTTTGGATAACATTTTTATTAGTTAAAAAAAGAGTAAGTAATGTTTTTACATCATTAGATTCCCACTCATTTAACATGAATGATTCTCCCAGACCAATTTCATGGCGAATGGCAACGCGAGAAAAAAATCGATAATCTTTAATCCAAAGAGTCGCTTTGATAGAGGCTGTTTCATCACCAAAAGATTGGGTAATACCAGAGGGAAGGGTTATAGATAGATAGCATTGTGTGATACGGCTGAGTCGTCTAAGAATAAGTTTCATGCATAAATATTGCAAGAAACTTGGTTTTTTTATTATAAAAGAATCTTTATGTTTTATTTTCATTTTTTGTTTAATTGGTAAATATTGTTTAAATTTTAAATTAAAAGCTTGAAAAAGTATACGAGAAAAAGTAGCAAAACAAGTCCAGGGAAGTGAGAGTAGCAGCTTTAGGGTTGTCAGAGAAGTCATACAAGATTGAGAGCCACATAGTGAAGCATGAAGAAGCAGGCGATTCTCTTTTTTGTAATCAATAATTAGTTTCATCGTATTATTATAGGGTGTGAATTTAAAGTCATAAAAACCGTCCGTATCAAAAAAAGGAGAAACGTAAAATTCTTTTGTTGCTGATGATGTAATTAATTTTCCAGTTTGATCATGGGTGCATGAGAGGATATATGGATGGCGTTCTCCAAATGTATTATTTACTTCAGCAATAATATAAGTGAGCGTTTGTTCGGTGTAGCAATAGTAAAAACTAACAGGGTTAAAGCAGTAACCAAGACAGCGCGCTGATGTTAATAGCTTAATAGATGTAATGGTGTCTGTATGGCCATGTTGTTGAAGAATCGAACGTGCTTTATTGGCAATGGTTTGCTTGGTATTTTTAAGATAATCTTTATCGTAAATGCTAAATAAATTAAATCGATTATAACTAAAAAATAAGTTATTCTTAGCTAAGTTTTCAAGAGAATCACAATCAAGTCCAAAAAAAAAGGCGGGGTAGGTAAATGCGTGAACTTTAGGATGAAAACGTTTATGGAATAAAGTTCCTATAAAAATATCGCTCATAAAAGTGTTATTCCAAATTGCTTGGCAATAGCAGCTCCAGAACTAGCAGCATCTTCATGGAATCCATATTTAAAGTAACTACCACAAAAGAAGGTATGATTCTTGTTGTTTAATGAGGGTAGTTCGGCTTGTGTAGCAATGCTGGTTTTGTTAAAGCAGGGATGAGTATAGGTAAGCTCTTTAATAATATAGGAATCATGGATGGGGGTTTGGGGGTTTAGGGTGACGATATAAGGCGTTTTTGATCGTAAGGACTGCAAGCGATTCATATAGTAGCTAACTGTAACAGGAGAATCATTGGTTTGAGATGTTTGTAAGTAATTCCATGATGCCCAGCATTGTTTTTTTGGAGGAAGTTGAGATGGGTCAGTATGAAAAAGGGTATGATTGGTTGAATAATCCCATGAGCCTAATAGGCGTTGCTCATCGTCCGTAGGGTTTTCTAGCAATGCTAAAGCCTCATTGGCATGGGTAGCAATAACAACATAATCACAGAAGCATTCTTGGTGATCTTCGGTTTGAATTCTAACACCATTATCAAAGCGAGCAATGCTGGTCGCTGCTTTATTTAATGAAACGTTAGGAATTTTGTTGATAATGGCATTAACATAGGTTCTAGAGCCCCCATTGATCGTATACCAAGAAGGGCGATTGGTTATTTGAAGTAAGCCGTGATTACGCCAAAAGTGTAGAAAAGTATGAGTGGGCATTGCCATGGTTTCGTTAAAAGAAGATGACCAGATAGCGGATCCCATAGGAATAATATAAGAGCGAATTAGTGAACGGCTAAAGTTATGAGCTGTAAGATACTCGCCGAGTGTATCTGGAAGATTGCTGATAGCTATAGCATCATGAGTGGCTTGTTTATTAAAACGTAAAATTTCGGAAATAAGATGATAAAAAGATGGAGAAACCCAATTTCTTTTTAATCCAAATAATCCCCAGGGAACATCAGAAGAGTACATAAAATAAGGGTGTTGGCTAAAATAGCTAAAAGACATATCTGATTGTTGGTAGGGAACTTTTAATCGGTTGAGTAATGATAAAAAGGTAGGGTAGTTTTGTTTATTAAAGACTATAAAACCTGTATCAACAGGCATTCCTGCATCAGCTCCATGAGGAATAGTAATGGTATTGGCATGGCCCCCAAAGTAATGATTTTTTTCAAATAAGTGAACATTAAATTTTTTGGATAATAAATAAGCCGCTGTTAAACCTGCAACCCCGGCGCCGATAACGGCAATTTTCTTATTTGAATCATGTATGTCCATTACAAAATAGTGTAACGATAGAACAAGAAAAATAAAACCTAAAAAAAGAGATTAAAAGTAATATTTAAAACCAAGAGATAGTTTTAATCCCCGATAATCAAGCTCGTTATTATCGGAATTTGTCTGTGTTAAGCCTGTTTCTACAAAATAAAAGAGGCCATCCATAGATGTTAGTAAATTATAACTGATGGCATAAAATCCTAGAAAAAGATAACTCCAAGTAGGAGCTTTAGCAGCTCTTTTTCGAAGTTTAAATTCAGCCCCAAAGGGAATTTCTAAATGAGTTGAGGTAATTTTATTATGATCTTGATATAAAAACCCAAGGCCCGTATATAAGCGAAATAAAGTATTTTCGGTAAATTGATTGTTAAAATAATGCAGAGATCTTATGCCTAAGTTTAAATAACTTGTATCGTTCCATTGAGCCAGAAAGAAAATACCATTAAGAGTAAATGGCTTAAAGTCATACGAGAAGGATAGGCCATTAATGTCGATAGGAGAGGTATATATCCCAAGGCCAAGTTTGCCTTTTTTATTTAATGCATAACGAGCATATTGTTTTTGTTTAGCATTATCGATAATTTCAGTTGCTAACGTATTGGCAAGTTTGATTGAAATCGTATGCACTTCTTTGTCGGCAGTGATGTCAATGAGTTCTGAATAAATTTCAGCACCTTGATCATGCACTGACAGTAAATAGCTTCCTGTTTTAATATCGTAATTAGTAACAATACTAATACCAATATCTGTATTATTGAGTTTAATAATCGCTGTATCTGAATCTGTAATCACATTAAGTGTTTCAGCATAATGCAAGCATGATGTAAAACAAATAGATAAAATAAATATAAGGATATTTTTTAGCATTACAAACCTCCTAATATCTTAAGAGTGTAAAATTATAGCGTTTAATAGCAAAAAAAACAAATTTTAAGAGAAGGAGATTAGCAAGGGGTGAAGTCAAGGAAAATAAAAAGGTTAATTTTAAGCAATAAAAGTTAATGTTTTATAAAAAAGGCTTGTTTTTTGTTAAAAATAAATTTGAAAATGTTTAAAAAGTGTGATTTAATCCAAAACATTGATTGAAGGGAGTTTGAGTTTTGGCAAAAAATAATAAAAAAGCATTAAATGGGGCAGAAGCTTTAATTGAATGTTTAGAAAAAAAAGGGGTTGAATATATTTTTGGTTATCCAGGTGGAGCTGCCATTCCTATTTTTGATGCTATTTATGATTCATCGATTGAATTAATTTTAGTAAGACATGAGCAGGGGGCAACGCATATGGCAGATGGGTATGCTCGAGCAACAGGTAAGCCCGGTGTGGTATTGGTAACAAGTGGGCCTGGAGCAACGAATACAGTAACCGGTTTGTTAACAGCAAATATGGATTCTGTACCGATGATTGTTATTTGCGGGCAGCAAATAACACCCGTTTTGGGAAAAGATGCTTTTCAAGAAGCTGATGTCTTTGGTATTACAGCACCTGTGGTAAAACATAGTTATTTAGTTAAAGACCCAAATGAGATTCCTAGAATTGTAAATGAATCATTTTTTATAACGGTTACTGGTCGGCCTGGGCCCGTATTAATTGATGTTCCAAAAGATGTATCAAGCAGCCCATGTGATGCTGATATTGATAGTGTTGAAATGGATCTACCAGGATTTTCAAAACCTGACAAACCGTTGGTAAAAGATATTAAAAAATTAGCAGATACAATTAAGGGGTCTAAAAAGCCATTATTATTAATTGGACACGGCGTTGTTATTTCTCAGGCGCATAAACAAGTATTAGCTTTAGCGGAAAAACTAGGAGCTCCTGTAACATCAACATTATTAGGCATGGGTGGATTCCCAGAAGATCATGATTTATCTGTTGGATTTTTAGGGATGCATGGAACAGCTTATGCTAATAAAGCGGTCGCAGAATGTGATTTAATTTTTTCGATCGGGTCACGTTGGGATGATCGAATCACCCCAGCAAAAATTGAAAAGTTTTGTCCAACAGCAAAAAAGTGTCATATTGATATTGACCCTGCTGAAATTAATAAAATTCTAGTGCCTGATGCAAGTTGTGTAGGAGATGCTAAGCTAATTTTAGAAAAATTAATAGAGCTAGTAAAACCACTAGATACAAAAGCATGGTTAAAAACAGTTCAAAAAAACAAAAAAAAGTATCCATTAAGTTATAAAATTCATGGAGGATTAAAGGCTCAACATGTTATTGATGAATTATATAATTTAACACAAGGAGAGGCTACTGTAACAACTGATGTAGGCCAGCATCAGATGTGGACAGCACAATTTTATAATTTTAAACGACCTGATCAGTGGATTACCTCAGGCGGCGCTGGCACTATGGGGTTTGGATTTCCGGCTGCGATTGGGGCTCAATTTGGGCAGCCAAAGAAAACAGTGATTGCTATTTGTGGGGACGGGGGATTTCAGATGACATTATTTGAATTATCAACAGCCGTAATTCATAAATTACCGATAAAAATTGTTATTATTGATAATAAGTATCTAGGGATGGTAAGGCAGTGGCAAGAGCTGTTTTTTGATGATCGTTTGTCAGGGGTTGATATGGTAGGAAACCCTGACTTTGTTAAAGTTGCTAAGGCTTATGGAGCAAAGGCATTTCGAATTAAACGCCCAGCAGATGTAAAAAAGGTATTAAAGCAAGCCTTAGATTATAATGACGGGCCTTGTTTGATTCATGCCGAAGTAATAAAGCAAGATAATGTTTTTCCGATGGTACCAGCTGGAGCAGCAGCTGAAGATATGATTATATCTAGACCAACCAAAAAATTACAAAAGCCAAAAGGAAGTACCTAACCCATGAATAATCAAGCCATCAGTCGAGAAGATAGTCATACTATTAGTTTGTTTGTAGCTAACAAGCCAGGTGTATTATTACGAATTTGCTTAGTGTTTTCCAGACGAGGCTTTAATATTGAATCGTTGGTGGTATCTCCTGCCATTGATGGAAGGTTTTCTCGTATGACGATTACAGCTCAAGGGGATGAAGCTGTGTTAGAACAAATTATTAAGCAATGTGGCAAGTTGGTGGATGTGGTACATGCATCCGAGCATGATGCTAGTCATGCTATTGAGCAAGAATTTGCCTTGATAAAAGTTAAATTAAATCCAAAAAATAGAAGTGAGATTTTGCAGTTAGTACAACATGTTCAAGGAGAATCCGTTGATTTTTCTGATAACACATTAATACTAAAAATAGTGGGTGAATCTAAAAAAATAGATACCTGTATTAATATGTTAGAACCATTTGGAATATTAGAAATGGTGCGAAGTGGAAAAATGGTAATTACAAAAGGTACTGAAGCAACATAAAGTCAATTTAAACGTATCAATGTTACAAAAAAGACGAGTGATTTTTCATGCACTTTTTATGTATTATGGTGTAATGATGAAAATAGCTATGATTTTATATCAAAAAACGTTTTTGATGTTTTTTCAATAATAAGCCCTATTTGATTTTTGTCTGCTTGTTTTAATTGCGCTATTTTGTCTAAAATAGCACCAACATTCGCAGGTTCATTATCACCTTTTATCCCGATAGGATTCATATAAGGACAATCAGTTTCTATCATAATCTGGTCAATGGGAATCTGTTTAATTGCATTGACCACTTTTCCTTTTTTAGCGAATGTAATCATCCCTGTAAATGAAAAATAAGTGTTTTTATTTAGAACTGATAAAGCAAAATCAGCAGATGATGAAAAGCAATGTAACACTTTTTTAACATCTTGATAGTCATTTAAAATTAACTGCATATCATCATCAGAGTCTCGACTATGTATGATGGCTGGTAAATTAAATTGTCTTGCTAAATCTAATTGTTTGGTAAAACATTTTATTTGTTCTTGCTTGGGAGCTGACATATGATAATAATCTAATCCAATTTCACCAACAGCTACATAATGTTTTGTTGCTAATTCTTGTTGTAATATTTTAAAATCTGTAAAACTAGCAATATCACATGGGTGAACACCCATTGTAGCTGATATATAATCTGGATATAGTTGTTTTTGCTTGAGTGCTTTTACGCCACTATCAATATCAATGGCAACATTAATAATATGAGTGACGCCTGCTTTTTTTGCATTATCTATTACATCTTTTAATGGTTTTTTTAAATAAAATAAATGAGCATGAGTATCAATCATAATGACGTAATCTTAACATAATTAAGCGTACGTTTTTATCTTTCATTAAACCAGCATATTCCTCGGCTTCTTTCTTGATTCCAAAAAACAAATCTCCTCGCTGGGGGCCCTTGATAGCACCACCTGTATCTTGAGTGATTACTAAGTTGCTAACTATATCTTGATGGTTTGGCAACGTTGTTTCTAGCCATATTAAATTATGAAAAGGATAATAGCGAGTGTCTATCGCTAAGGATTGCATGGCTTTTAACGTTGAACCGGCTGCTCCAGAAAAGTCTGTTTTTGTATCAAATTTAAAAAATACATAAGAAGGATTTTGAATGATAATAGTTTTGGCTCGTTGTAAATCTTGTTTTAAATATTGCTTGATAAAGGGTCCATTTTGTTCTTGTTCTGTAATAAGCTTATTGTTAAGCATATACTTACTAATTGATTTATAGCCATACCCATTTGACCCTGAATAAATTACTTTTTTAATTTGCTCATCTGGAAATGTGAGTAAGCCAGAGCCTTGCATCATTAATAAATACAGATCAACCGAATCTTGTAACCATGCTAATTCTAATTCTTTGCCGGATAATGCTCCAGCTAAAATAGCTTCATGTGTATGATAACGTTCTTCTTGGGACTGAGGTTTTTGATAAATTGGAATAGAATAATGCTTAGAGTACTTATAATCTGCTTTGGCATGAAAAATATGGTATCCCGTGAGCAAGTGCTCGTGATGGGAGTTGATAATCATAACTGGTTCGTAGTATTTTTCTATAAATTGTTTGATTTGTTTATTATTAGTTTTATCAAGTCGGTTTAAATCATGTTGAAAGGATGTTTTTGCTTGGGTGACTATGGTTTTATTTAACGTTAAATAATCATTAAATGTTTCTATAACTGTGGCTTGATTCCAACCTTTTAATTGTGAAAATGTTAAGACATTATACCGTAAATTTGTAGCAGATAATGGATTGCAAACAAGTAATAATCCTATTATGAACCAGGATTTAATCTTTGTATGTAAGTACATAATTATAGACGTCTTTTTTATTCCATCCTAATGTTTTTACTAAGGCACCTATTTGACTTTGTGTTAATCCAAGATCGCATGCTGTTTTGATAAAATCAGGATTATATTCTTTAGTTTCTTTGGGTAATGATAGGATAAAACACCATTCTCCTTTTAATATATCATCGCTTAATTGAGGAAGAATCTCTGATGGTTTTCCATAAATAAGAGTTTCATATATTTTTGTGAGCTCTTTTCCTAAAACACAATCTGCCGTTGGGTAATGTTGTTCTATTAATCTGATAGATTGTTTAATACGTTTTGGAGATTCAAAAAATAGGATTGGCATTGATAAGCTAGTTATTTGTTTCAGCATTGTTAATGCTTGTCCTGGTTTTTTTGGAAAAAACCCCCCAAAGATATAGTGATCACCACCCATTCCGGCAACGGATACTAAGGCGGTGACAGCCGATGGGCCTGGGATAGCTAGTATATTTACCTTATGTTCTAATAGTTTTGAAACTGTATAGGATCCGGGATCTGAAATACTAGGGGTTCCTGCATCACTTACAATCGCTACATCAAATCCATCTTGAAGGGTTTGATATAATGTTTTAAAGCGAGTTGCTTCATTGTGTTTTTCTAAACTAATTAATGGTTTTTGGATTTTTAAATGAGTTAACAATAATGTTGTCTTTCTAGTATCTTCTGCGGCAATTAATTTTACATTCGCTAATGTGGTTTCCAGACGTTTCGAAATATCATTTAAATTACCAATAGGAGTTGCGCAGATATAACACGTACCTATTTTTTGGCTAATTGGAACGATCCTTCATAGGCATTTTTAGCAGATATGATGTCCATATTTACTTTTCCTTTATAAACGCCACCCTCATCAATTTTTAATTCATCTCCAGCAATATCACCATATACACGTCCTGTTTTTAAAATATGTAAACTTTTAATGGCCTCAATATTACCTATTACTTCTCCAGCAACAACGACATGCTTAGCGATTAATGTTGCTTTTACTTGACTCTTTTGTCCTATATAAACTTCGCCTTGAGAATTAATTTCGCCCTCAAAGGTACCTTCTACACGAATAGATCGCTGTGAATGCAAGACCCCCTTAATAGCAGAGTCTTCTCCAATAACTGTATTAACTAGTTCAGTTCGATATTTCTTTTGATTCTTCATAATGATTTACACTACCATATACGTCTTCTTGCTGTAAACATATCAAGATCTAAAAATGCAATCGGATTTAAACGTTGATTCCATTTTCGTATTTCATAGTGTAAATGAGGTCCCGTTGATAATCCCGTTGACCCTACCTGTGCAATAACTTGCCCTTTTTTTACAATTTCTTTTCGCTTTACTAGTATTTGAGAACAGTGAGCATAATAAGTGCGGTATCCATAATTATGATTGACTACTACGACATATCCAAATGTACGTGACCAACCTGCGTATTCTACAATTCCATCTGCAGTAACATGAATAGGTGCACCTGTCCAAGATGCAATATCAATACCTTTATGAAAACGGCGCTTTTTAGAAACAGGATGTCGCCTCCAGCCATATCGTGACATAATGCGCCCATATAATGGGCGTATTGATGGGGTTGCTTCAAAACGAGTTGTCATTAAATGGGTTCTTTTTAAATGAATACTATATTTTTCATTAAATTCATCAACATATTTTTTTAACATATCAACTAATTTAAACGCGCGATCTTCGTCACTAATAGCGCTGTTTTCTGTTGCTTTTAATATTTTTTTAAATTTTTTAATGTTTTTTTTTCTTAGTTTTTTTTTTATTGTGGCCTTTCCCAACAATAATTCTAATCGCTCTTCTTTTTCAATTAAATCGACCATATCATTTTTTATAAAATCAATTTCTTCATTTAACACTTTAATAGCTTCTGTTTTTTGTGAATAATCTTTTTTTAATTTATTATATGCAGCTTGTTGAATGTTGGTATTATACGATAGATAGATACCTATTCCTAATGCCACTAAAGCAACTAAAAGACAGATACTAAATAATTGTAATCTACCTTGTCTAATGGTTAGGGTATAACTTTTACCAGAATTATTTTTAAAAATTACAAATGAAATTGTATTATCTTGGCTCATTATATACTCATGGTCGGGGCGACTGGATTTGAACCAACGACCTCTAGTACCCCATACTAGTGCGCTACCGGGCTGCGCCACGCCCCGTTTAATTCTTATGTATTATACGAAAGTGTCGGTATTTGTGCTAGATGAATCTTTTATTAAACTTAAACACTAAATATGGCTATATAACAGTCATGTTTTTGTTAGGATAATTTTTATTTTAAAAAGAGTGGCTGAATAACTTGATAGGAAAATAACGTTTCTGGATTTGCCTCAAGCCATTGTAAGTATTCTTTTTTTATGGATACATGACAGCGACATAATGCTGCAAATAATGTTTGAGCATCATCGTTATTTAAAAAGTCATTTAAGTCTTCAAAGTTGCAGTCTGGCACATAATCTGGATGTATCAGTCGAACAAGTTCATTATCGTGTTCTGAAATTATATAATAAATAGTATGCTTAATTTGTTTAAAATCTACAATGTATGTTGTGTCATTGATTTTAATTTTAAAAAGGCCCGCTTTAAAAAAACTTCCTTCTTCTTTAATAACATCATTATTATTAACAGTAAGTTCATATTGATTTTTTGTCATTTTTGTTACGTTTATTTTATTATTTTTGAGTTTAATTTTCATTTATAATACGGATGCTATTTAAAAAAGTAAATATTTTTTATGATTTATTTTATTAACGTTAAAAAATTATAATATATATATTATATAGTTAACCCAGTTTCCTATAGACCTCCTTTACTATTTTGTGATGGTGGTGGGGGTATTAGGGGAGGTGGTGGTGGTATATTAGGACCTTCAAAGAATGTCATTTTAGTAAATTTTTCAAGAAATATTTTTTTTGATTTTTTTTGGTCAATATCATTAAATAATTCTAGATCAAGCATAACCCCTTCTTTTAAAGGAGGTAAACTTTCCCCGAATGCAATTGAATATAATGAATACATTAGCATTAAACTATTATGAGCAGCGCCTCTTTCAACTGGCATAGAAAAATATGAATCATGATAAAGCTCTCCAATTATTTCCAATTTCCTCTCTCGCGATAATGGTTTAGTTAATGTTGATATTATATTGTTAAATTGATCATCATCTAAACATCGTGATAATTTAGGAAAAACCTGAAGTTGAGGAGCTTCTATTTTGACAGCTGTTTTGTGACGTATTAAAAAAAATTCAGTTTCTATTTTCGTTGGGGATTCTTTTTTATATGTCTCATAGTATTCATTTTCTTCTTCAAATTTTTTCGAAAAATTTTTTCCAATTACCTTAAACTTGTTATAGTAATCAATACCATAATTTTCCTCTAAAATGGATGTGTATAGCCCACCAGATTCCGTTGCAAACAAACAATATTTTGTATAAGATGAATTTTTTTGATCAAAATGTTTATCAATATTTGATCTTTCAAGAGATAATAAAATTAATAAAACCTGATGTTTTGTTTCTGAATCATCAATTAAATCAATAATTGCGTAGTAACGGCCCCCTTTCTTAGAAGGCATTATACTATTTAACATAGATCTTGCTTCTTCTTTTAACTCCTCTACTGTTAGATTGCAATACTTGGTTGTCTTTGAAATTGTTTGATGTGATAATTCCCAAAATTCACTTTGTCTTTTAACTTGATCTGTTGGAAAGCGATCTTTATTTCCACTTGTGTTTACTAAAGGATATGCTGCAGAAACTTCTTCGCTTGATTGCTGAGCTTGAGATGATGTATCGGGTATTTTTGGACTTGGAATTGGATATATCTTTGGTTGTCTAAAGAAATGCATTTTTACTAACCCCTTTAGCAAACTAATACCCAAAAAATAGTCTATATAAACGTTAACAGAACCATTAAAACAATGGGTTAAGACGGGTGTTATTTAATTTTTGGCAATGATACGTTACTGCTAATCATATTTGTAGATCATCAAGTACTGATACGAAAGAGTCTTGTAAGAAAAAGAGATAAAAACGGTTAGTCTTATAAAACTAGATCAAGATAATTAAATGCTTTAATAAAGGTATGTTACAAAAAACAAAAAAATGTACAAAATAAGTTTGAACTTATAAAAGAACAAAGAATAAAGCCGCTATAGTAAAAGACTTGTTAAGGTTTGATCATATAAGACAGCTTGATTTTTGCTATCAAATTGGGCTAATACTTTTGGCATATTATCAATAATCGTACGGCGACATGTTTGATCAGTTGTAATTTTGATAAGACCTGTAGCAATATCAGTTGGATTATAAGGATCAGCATAAATAGCGGCATCTTGGCCAACCTCAGGTAAAGAAGTCATATTTGAAATAACAGCTGGTGTTTGAGTAGACATGGCTTCTAAAACAGGCAGTCCAAATCCTTCGGCAAAAGACGTAAAGAGGAGAGCCGTTGCATTGGTATAAATAGTAGCTAATGCTTGAGAGTTTATATAGGATAATAATTTAATGTTTTTATGATAGCGAATAAGGCAGTATAAAATAGTTGGGGGTAAAATTAAGGGTTGATGTCCTGTACATGCTACTAATTGATAGTTAGGATAATGTTTGTTAAATTCAATAAATCCACGTAAGGCTCCAAGAAAATTTTTTCGTTTTTCATAATTTCCTACATACATAATATAAGGTTTTTGAATATTAAAATGGTTAGTTAAATCAAGATCTTGTGTAGCATCAGATGTAATGGATGAATTAAACCCATTATAAATAACGCTTACCTGAGAGTTGGGGAGCTGTTCGATAATTGTGGTTTTAGTATAATGGCTGATAGCAATAATATGCTTAGCTTTACGTAAGGCTATTAATAAGGGGGCTAATTTTTTTTGATATCGTTTCTGATTGGTTAAGAAAGCATCGTTAAATAAATCATGAACAGTCACAGAGAATGGGAAATTAAAATTAGCAGGTATATTATATTGCGCCATAAAATGACAGTGTTTAATATTATGCCCTTTTAAAAAGGTAGCTAGGGATTGGCCATAGAGATTTTTATTTGAAGGAGGAAAAAACTCTAATAATTTAATATCAAAAGTATCAATAATATCACGTTGTTTTTCACATAATAAACGGTATTGATGTTTATTAGGTAAATGTTTTAGCACGCTACGAATAACCGTGCCAATGCCTCGAAATTTTGAATCATCTTGAAGGCAGCGGCAGTCAATGACAATCATGGAGAACTATAATAGGGTTGACTAGATAAAGTTCGAAACATATAACATTGACTTCCTTATTATCGTATCAGTGCAGTATATAAGATACTATAGTTATTGTACGAGACTCAAAGTAAAAATAATAGGGTTTAGCGTTCTAGTAACAGGGTAACAGGCCCATCATTAACTAATTGAATTTCCATCATTGCTCCAAATACACCCGCTGTGGATTTAGCGTAAGTTTGTGACAGTTTTGAAATAAAATCATTATAAATAGGTTCTGCAATTTCAGCAGGTGCAGCTTCTATAAAGCTAGGACGACGTCCTTTTTGGCAGTTACCATACAATGTAAATTGAGATACAACTAATATACTATAACGTTTATCATGAACACTATATGTCATAGCGCCTAAATCATCAGAGAAAATTCTTAAATTAAGTAATTTATCAATCATCCAATGAATATGATCATGAGTATCATGACGGTGAATCCCTAAGAAGATACATAGTCCAGAATCAATAGAGGTTGTAATCGTATTATTAATACTAACACTTGCTTGAGAAACACGTTGAACAACGGCTTTCATAAAAACTTATTGTTTAGTTGATTTTGGAGAATTTAAATTGTTTTTTGCTAAACCAGAAGATGCTGATGTTTTATTAAAGATAACAAGCGCTCTAATAATATCACCAAATTTATCTTTTAAGGGATATATAGAAACAAGTAAATCATATTGCTTAATATCTAAATCCAAATATTTATGATCAAATTCAAAGACTTTTTCTAATGATTGAATAAGAATTTCATTGTTAATTTTACGTGACATAGCTTGTCCAATGATTTCGCCAGGAATTAAGCCGAGATCATGTTCTGAAACATGGTTAATATGTGTAACAATTAATTCTTTATTGACTAATATTAATCCTTCGGAAACAGAGTTCATTAATTGTTTTATCGTAGAAGATTCTAAAACAATACGAGCTGTTTTCATATTATCAAAGGATTTATAAAGAGATAATAAACTTTTTAAATTTTTTAAAATACCAAAAAATGTCATACTAGAATAAAATTGACTGAATTGTTCCGTTAATTTTCGATCATCAAGTGATTCTTTAATTTGATCATTAATTTTGGTAACAAAGAAAATTAAGTCTAATGTAATAAAAATAATTAATATAAATACAATTAAAAGACTAATAATAAGAGGCTGAATAGGCAATAAGTGGGTAATATTTGAAAAAGAAAATTGGATATTATGATTATTAAATAAATAGTCAATAAATGTATGATAAATAGAATAAATGGTAAGATAAATAGCAGCAGAAAAACCAGCAACAACGAAAAGTAATTTGATAATAATAGATAACCGATGAGAAAAATAGTTAAACATTAAGTTCTCCAAGACGAATAAATTTGCGTAAATTATCATCCGTACCAGCAATAACAAGTAAATCTTCTTTTGTAAGAGGGTAATTTGGATCAGGAACATCTGTCATCTCAATAACATAAGTTACTTCTCCACTATCATTAACAGAAGGAACGCGTGTTTTAATACCCACGATATTAACTCGAAATTGAGAGCGTACATGCAGATCTTTAAGAGATTTACCAACAAAACCTTCAGGAACCTGAATTTCCATAAGAGAATGCCTTTCGGAAATAGATATATAACGACCTACGCGATCGGTAGATAATGTATTTGAAACTTGGATACCCATTTCCTTTTCGATGCTTATAATATGTTTGATACCAATGGATTTAAGAATATTTTCTTGAAGAGAATTAATATGTCGAACATGGATATCTACTAAGCCTAAACGCTGTAACAACGCTGTAGATAATAAGCTAGATTGGACATTAGAGCCAATAGCAACGATAGCAATATCAACGGTATTAATATTAATAGAACGCATCGCTTTTTCATCAGTAGTATCAATAATAATAGCTTCAGAAACTAATTCTTTGACTTCATCAATCATTTCCGGATCAGAATCAAGTGCTAATACTTCAAAGTTTTTCTGAGTTAATGAAATTGCTAATTGATAGCCAAATTGACCCATTCCTAATACTGCTATACTTTTTTTTGAAGAAGTCATGACGCTTACATGATTAAGGTACTAGACAATACTTACTTTTTCAACTGGATATGAATAATGTTTAACATTACGACGCTGAAAAAAAGCATAAAGAAATACAAAAGGACCAATTCTACCAATAAACATAATAGACATAATAAGTAGTTTTCCAAAAGCAGATAGATGAGATGTAACCCCTAATGAAAGACCAACGGTACCAAAGGCAGAAACAACTTCAAATAATAATTGGTCAATAGGTGCAACATCCGTTAAAAAAAGAAAAAATGAAAAGCTACAAATAAGAAAAATAGCGATAAACAAAGTTGCAAAGGCAACAAAAACACTATTAGGATCAATTGTTTTTTTCTGATAATCAAATCGGAATGATGATTTAATAATATTCCAAAAAGAAACCACAATTAAAGCAAATGTTGTTGTTTTAATACCACCTCCTGTAGAAACAGGAGACGCACCTATAATCATTAATATAAGACAGATCATGATAGTACTAGGATGAAACATGGTAATATCGGTAGTAACAAATCCAGCTGTTCTGGTCGTAACAGATTGAAAGAAAGATAATTGTAATTTTTCAAACCAATTAAAGGCACTCATACTATGAGAATATTCTGTGCAAAAAATAACTAAGGTGCCAAAAATAATCAGAAAAATAGTAACAAGTAAAGCCATACGTGTTTGAAGACGTAGCTTAGTTTGTTGATTATTAATAAAACGTTGATATAAATTAAACAAAACAGGAAAACCAAGTCCTCCTACAATAATTAAAAAAGAAATAATAGAGATCGTCGCAAAATGAAATTGAAACCCAATGAGACTATCAGAAAATAAAGAAAACCCAGCATTACAAAAGGCAGAAATGGAATGAAAAATCGCTGTAAAAATAATATCTTTTAAAGGTTCATCCGGCGTATACCAAGCAATAATAAGAAGTAGTGAGCCAATAAATTCAAAAAAGAATGTAAATTTAAAAATAAAACTAATAGCAGAAAAAGTTTCTTTAAGATTCATAGTGGTGTAATTTTCTTGTAAGCGCATGGTGTCGGATTGAGAAACCTTACGTTTTAAAATTAATAGTAACAAAGCAGAAAACGACATAATTCCAAGTCCACCAATTTGAATTAATAATAAAATAATTATTTGACCAAAAAAAGAAAAATCAGAACCGATATTATTAACGGTTAATCCTGTGACACAAACAGCTGAAAAGGATGTAAAAAGAGCATCTATAAATGACACTGGCATGTATGATGATGTTGACATAGGCAGGCTTAATAGTAAGGTGCCAACAAAAATAATAAATAAAAAAGCAAGAATAATAATTTGTGCAGGACGAACTTTTAACCATGTTAATAGCAACTGAAGATGTGGTACACGACTGACTAAAATTAGAAACAATAATAATTGTGAAAGAAAGAAATTAATTTCAAAGGATACTAAGGTAATATCTGCAATAAAGACGACAAGAACCAAGCTATTTATTGGATTTTTATAGATGTAAGTCCATTTAGTTTGTTTAAAAAATAGAACACGTAATAAACTATCAAAAGCAAAAAAACTAATTAATAAGCGATGCAATAAAAAATAAGCAGCAAGATTAGTCGTTTCTAAATGGAAAGCAAATTCTAAAAATAAAACGATGATAATAATTAAGCAAGATAAAGAAGAAAATCCTTGTAATAATTGATCAAAACGACGATAAATATGATAAATAAATAATCGCCAAGAAAAATAAAGAGATTTAATTTTTAATAGAGTTGTTTGATCCATGTTTGACATCTTTTCATAAATGGTTGTTTTAAATAAACATAATCAATTGCATTTGTTTTTATTGCATATAATATCATACCAATAGCTGTATGATAGGACGTATTTCCCATAATAGATTTAGAATCAAGTGAATTTTCACGAATATTTGTATTTAAATGGTCTTGAAAAAATGGGATTAATCCTTTTTGAAGAGATCCTCCCCCACCAAGTACAACAGGGTAAGAAGGATCAGAAATAAGAGGCATGTGTTGTAATAAATAATGTGTTAGTTCTTGAGTGCGAGAGGTAATAATCTGACATAAGAGCAGTAATTTGATTTTTTTGCGACCTGATGATGTTGTTAGGATATCAATAGTTTCTTGAGGGTTAATATTTTTTAAAGTAAGAGAACCATAAAGAATTTTTAACCGTTCTGCCTCTGAAAATGATGTGTTAAGACAGGTAGCAATATCTTTGGTAATAATATTACCGCCCATAGGTGTAATGATAGATCGATGAATACGGTTATGTTTTATAAAGGAAACTTTTGATGAAGCCCCTCCTATATCAATAAGAAAGCATCCATTAGACCGTTCAGTTTCATATAGTAATATCTGTGCTAATGCATGAGAGCAAAACATCATACCCTTAATAGAGTATCCATAATCTTTTAAAATTTTATGAATTCCATTTAGTAAAGATAGTTTAGAAAAAATTAAATGAGATTGTACTTCTAGACGACGACCAAAAACACCAACAGGGCTTTGTACCAAGACATCTTCTACCTTATATAAAAGAGGAATCGCGTGTAACAATCGTTTATCCGCGGTAAAGGATATATTTTTAGAACGTTTAATACATTCAATTTGATCATTTTTTGTAATTTGACCGGTTTCACTTTTAGAAACAAGCATGCCCGTATGATGTGAAAATTCTAAGCCTAATGCAGGGATATTAACTAAAATATTATTAGAAGAATAGCCAGAATCATATTCAGCACGAGAAATAGCATTTTTAATACTTGTATTTAGTTTATTTAGATGAACAATATCGCCATAATGTAAACCGGTAGAAGAACTAGTGCCAATGCCTTTAATATCAATGGTTTTGTCATGTTGGATTTCACAAATAGCAGCACATATTTTTGATGAACCGATATCTAAACTAATGTAAATATTATTATTTGTTTGCATATTTTACTATAAGTTTATTATCAATGCGTGAATCAATATAATCAAGATTAGGATAGTCAGCGGAATCAAGATTATTTAAAAAATAATTAATACGAGCAAATTTATTTGCTAAATCCGTAAGATCTCCAAGAAAAATTACAATATGATCATCAAGAATAAGTTGCCAAGAATGGGTATGGATACGTTCTAACAAAAGATTATGATTTGGTAAAAATGTTTTAAATAAATCTACATATAATTGTAGTGTAGTAAGTAGCTTAGGGTTTATGATGTTTTGTGAAAGATTTTTATCTAGAAGGCCTTTAACAATAAAAATATCATTATAGTGAGAAGAGGATGTTTGATGATACGTTAATATATATCCTTCGCGATCAATAAAGACACTTTTTCCATTAACAATGCTAGCAATCCATGGTTCACGTTCTATAAGTGTGATGGTAAGCGTATTAAGCGATGAAAATTTAATCTTAAAAGAACGAAGCTCTGAATAAGAAGCTAACTTGTTATCGATTAAATCAAATAAAAATAAAGAAATAAGATGACTTCCAATTAATGAATCCAAGGAATCCTGGCAATCAGAGAGGTTAATAAAAAGAGGTTTAGATATAATATTAATATCTTTTAAATAAAAAATAGGAGACAAAAACACGAAAGAAAAAAGTAAGATAAAGCCGGCAAGAATAGAATATAGTTTTGTCATTTCCACGATATATAGCGATTAAGAGCACTTAATAATATTATGGAAATAAATTGGTTAAAGGACCAGCCGTATTCTTTAGCCTGAGCAGGAATGTCAGAGGTATCAGTTAATCCTGGTATAGTGTTAATTTCTAAAATAAATGGGCCTCGTTGTGGACAAAGACGATAATCAACACGCGCAAAACCAGAGCAAGAAGCAAGCTTAAAAAGTTGTTTGGAATAATTAAATAGCAATGTTTTTTCATGTTCAGTAACAGATGCGGGTAAAACAAAGGATGTTAAGCCTTGGGTATATTTTGCTTCATAATCATAAAAACGATTTTTTGTTTTTAATTCAAGAATAGGAAGAGCAATGAGTTCTTGTTGTTCGGCAAGTCCGACAGTTAATTCACGACCTTCTATAAATTCTTCTAATAAATATGTAGAATAAGATCGTGTTAGTAGTGTTGATTTTGTTAGTAGTTCATGAGGTGTATCAACAATAAAAACATCAATACTAGATCCTTCAGAAACAGGTTTCAAAATAACAGGAAAAGAAAATAAAGAAGGAAGACTAGTTAAGGGTTCATGACAAAGTTGATAAGAAGGAATTGGCAAGTGATTATTTTCACATATTAATTTTGTTTTTACTTTGTCCATACCAATTTGTGAAGCAAAAATGCCACAGCCTGTATAAGGAATTTTAGATAATTCTAGTTGTTGTTGAATCGTACCATCTTCATAACCAGGGCCATGAAGTGCCAAAAATACAATATCCAAAGATTCATTAGTAAAATTAACAGTAAGAGGGTCTCGGATTTCTGCATTATATCCAAGCGCCAGAAGTGCCTGATAAACATTATGTCCTGAGCGAAGAGAAACCTCCCGTTCCTGGGAATCACCACCACATAAAACTGTAATTATTTTGTCTTTAAATTCTTTAATCATTGAAAAATACTAACTTCTGGCTGCAAAGAAATATTAAATGTATTATTAATTTTTTGTTGAACAAGATTAATTAAAGATAAGGCATCTTGAGAAGATGCATTATTGATATTTTCCATAAAATTTGCATGATGATCTGATATTTTAACATTGCCTAATTGATACCCTTTGATACCGGATTTTTCAATCATAGCAGCAGCAGAATCTGATGACGGATTTTTAAAAATAGATCCGAAGGTAGCATGTCTCATGGGCTGTTTGGTAAGCCGTTCTGTGACATAGGTATTAATAGTATGTTTAATAGTATCAGTATCAGTTGGTAACACGCGTAATGTAGCACCAAGAATTAAGCAATCCATAGTTTGAAAGATACTGGTACGGTAGCCAAAGTGACATTGTTCACATGAATAGGTAACAAAACCTTGATTAGGAATATAAAGATCAACAGAATGAACAATATCATTCATACAGATATCCCAGCACCCAAAATTCATAGAAATCATACCGCCTAAGGAGGCAGGTACACCTGCCATGAATTCCAAACCAGAAACACTCTGTTTTTGTGAAAATGCCATAAGTTTAGGAACAGAAACACCTGCTTTGGCAAATAGTAACGTATCATTAAGAGATATAGTTGTTTGAAAAGATGGTCCTAAGATAATAAAAGGTATATTTAATGCAGAATCTAATATTAAACTATTAGAGCCTTTTCCTAAGACAAACCATTTTTTATGATTATCAAAAAAATTAATAATATCTAATTTACTATCTAGGATATAAAGATGCTTAATAAGCCCCGATTGTTTAAAAGAGGTTAGTGTTTGGATAGATACATTACTTAAATATTGGATAAAATCACCTTCATAAATTTTGATAATGAATAGCTAGTTCATTTGAGACTTTATAAATATCACCCGCACCCATTGTAATGACAATATCCCCACCTTTGATAGTTTTAATTAAATGATGAATAATATCATCTAAAGACTTAAAAAATGTCACATCACAAGAGGATTCCTTTTGAATGCCTGTAATCATAGTCTCAAGTAAGGTTTCATCATCATTAACTTCATTGGCAGAATAAATAGGTGTAATTAAGACACGATCAGCATGATTAAACGCATTATGAAACGCAGTCATATGTTCTTTAACACGAGAATATCGGTGGGGTTGAAAAACACATATAATAGGCGCTTTTTTAGATTGTTTTAATCCATCTAGTGTGGCTTCAATTTCTGTAGGGTGGTGGCCATAATCATCATATAGTTGAATATCATGATAGGTATAGATATGTTGACTACGTCGTTTAACTCCCATAAAGTTTGATAATCCTTGTTGGATAGAAGTAATAGATAAACCCATAGTAATCGCAAGCGAGCATGCGGCAAGTGCATTATAAATATTATGACGCCCAATCAGAGTTAAGTTGATAGTACCTTTGAAATTATTTTTTTCATATAAATCAAAAGAAGAACCTTCAGATTTAAAGTCAATATTACGAGCGGTAAAATCAGAATCTAATTGATCAATAGAAAATGAGACATAATTTTTATAATCTATTTTTTTAATAAGAGATACTAAATTAGGATCATCAACATTAATTACAGTTTTAGCTTTATTATTAAAGGACTGTTGCAATAACGTGCTAAAAGCTTGAAATAAATTATCAGCGGTTTTATAAAAGTGGAGATGTTCTGGCTCTAAATTATTAAAAATAATATGAGATGGATTTAAAAGTAAAAAAGAGCCATCTGATTCATCAGATTCTGCAATAAAAGAGGAGCTTTCAGAAAAACGACCATTAATATGATATGGAGGGAGTTCACCCCCAATCATAAAAGATGGGTTAATGCCAGCTGCGTCTAAAATATGAATAAGCATGCCTGTTGTGGTGGTTTTGCCATGAGTGCCTGCAACAACAAGTTGACTTTGGTAGAGCGCCATTAGGATTGCTAAGAATTCACCTCTAGAAAAACAAGGTTTCTTATGTTTTTTGGCATATTTAAGTTCACAATTAGAATCGGCTATAGCTCGAGAATAAACAACAATATCCGCTTCTTTAATATTATCTTCATGATGAGAAAAGGCAATTTTAATTCCTTGGAGTAACAAATCTTTCGCCGCTGTTGTTTCTCGTATTTCAGAGCCTGTAATTTTACAGCGACCCCAAGCTCTAAGGTATTGAGCAAGGGCAATCATTCCTGATCCTGCAATACCAATAAAATGTATGTTTTTATTAATTAATGTTAATGGTTTCATCGTAAAAACTAACTATCAAGAATAGACTACCATATTCATAACGCTTAAGCCATTAAACTTAAAGTAAAAAAAGACCAGAAACAGGAACCCATCCCTTAAAGCCATTACTTAGTTCAATTTCAACCCAATCACCTGCTGTTTTATTAATAATAAATTCATATCCTTCATGAATGTAAAATAACACAGAGAGAGTTTCGGAAGGGCCAGAATAAACCGCAACTTTTTTTAAGATCACAACGCCTTTTTCTTGGGTATATTGAGCATAGTGGTATGAAAAGATACTAAATGAAACAACAAAACAAAGTCCAAAAATAACAAGAATATTAGTAAGTAATTCTTTATTAAATTTTTTCAATTGAATAAGTCGTAATATAGTAAGAAATATAAGAAGGCAACAGAGCATAATATTAAAGGAGACATTGATTGATAAAAATCGTAACCAGCCAAGTATGTTATATAAAATTGAAGAGGCTTGGGTAGATTCCTGTTGCACTAAGTTTCTTGCAAGAGAAAGGTTATAGCGAATATCAGAATCTGAAGGATTCCATTGAAGTGCTTTGAGATAATATCCTATCGCATAACCATTGTTATCTAACTTAAAATGAGCATTTCCCAAATTATATAAAATATCAATATTGTTAGGAAATTGAGTATGTAATGTTTCATATATTTGTAATGCGTCATTATACTGAGCTTCTTTATAATAAGAAGATGCTTGATCAAGTAATGCGGAATCATCAGCAAGGATAGTAGAAAAAAGAAAATATAAAATAAAGAATATATATTTTAAATGGTTCATACTTTTATCCTTTTTATTATATCAATGGCTTTGTCACAAATAGCTAATTTTGAAGTTGTATTAGCAGGGTCTGGAGAATAAGCTAAGAAGGAGCATTGATCAAGTAAACTTTCTAAATCAGTAATAGCCGAGGAATCAATTGATTTTTGATTAAGTTCATCAACAATTTCAGCAATGGGAAGTCCATGTGCAGGTCGATTGATAATCGAAGATAAAAATAAAAAGATATTATGCTGTATATCTGTAATATTCCAATTATCATCTGTTTTGATTTGTTCTAATGCATGAAGCGCACGTTTGCCAGGCTTTAAAGAAAAAGATTGGGATAGTTTTTGGTATAATAATGTTTGGGAAAGAAATGAAACTACCACAGAGCTAAATAGTAAAAGATTAAGAAGCATTAAAGAAATACTAGATAGTTGTGTAAAAAACGGTTTAGCTTGGTCGGAAAATATAATGGAGTCTTTGATATAGCGTAAATCTTGTCGCAACTCTGTAATAGTTTTATTAGAATCATTGGAGACTATCGCTTCTGGGATATTACCTGAATCAAGAATAGATACAGTTTCTGATGGAGATGTAATCGTTTTATAGCGTTTAGTTTTTAAATCAAAATAAGAAAAAGAAAATGATGGCAGAGAAAAAGAGCCTTCAGTTTTTGGAACCATAATATATTCAAAATGACGCACTCCTTTAACGGAATTTATATAAGTAATAAGATCATTAGTAGAAGATTGATAGACCTTAAATATATCAGGATTCGTATCAAAGGATAAATCAGATAATTGTTTGATATTACCTGAACCAGCAATACTTAAACGAATTGCAATAGGTTTATTTTCAACAAGAGCTTGAGTATTTACATCAACATCCATGGTGTAGTCACCGACTAATCCAGAAAAATTATCAGGTTTGTCTAATTCTGGAAGAGGGATGATATTAATGGTTACGTCATTGGATTTTATGATTTTACTCCCATAGAAAAAATTAATTTGAACTTCAGCCGTTGCTGGAGGAATGGTGATAGCACCTGATTCATAAGAGAAAAGGGATCTTCTATCCACTTCTTGAACATAATAACGAATACCTTGGTATACTTGTGTATATGTTTTTTGGTCACGCTCTAGTAATTCTGAGATCATACTAAATTCAGGTTCTTGATAAAGTAATTGATCAATCGCTGAGAAGCGACGATACAAACGAATAGAATAAATAATTTCTTCTCCTATATAGGCAGTTTCCTTATCTAAGACAGCCATAATAAATAAATCTTTAGAGCTACCAGCAGGTATTTTTGATGGGGTAGCATTAGCGGAAGCCGCTGTGGTTTTAGACGGATTATTAGTAGCATCAGAACCAGCTAAAACGTTAATAGAAATAGGCTCGGTTTGAAACGTTTTTCCAGCAACCGTAACTTTAGCACTAGGAATAATAATCGTTCCTGCTATATTAGGACGTAACTGAAAACTTTTAATTTGAGATGAAGAAAAGTCATTATTAATTAATTGGTAGCTTTGTTGCGTTGATCGATTAATAATAGAAAAATCTTTTAGAAACGATTCATTAATAGTAGGTTGTCCTTTAGCTCCAGTAATAATCAGCTTATATTCTAATATATCATTGATTGATAATTGAGTACGATTAACAGACGCCTTGATAGAAATATCAGAATTACCAAATGAATAAGTTGAGATTGTTAGAAAAAAAATAATTAAAAATGATAAACATTTACCAATCATATTCAGTATTTCCTTGTTCGCTATTTTGCTTTGTAACGTGTTTTTTACGAGCATCTTTTTCACGTTGAGAAAGCGTGTCTAGTATATCATAAGCATTTTGTTTTTTCTTATTGTCTTTTTCTTCTTGTCTTTTTCGTGCTTCATTAAGCTCATTTTCTAATTCAGATTGCTGTGGAGTTTGCTTTTCTTTACCTTGTTCTTCCCCTGGTTCTTGATCTTGCTGTTGCTGTTCTTGCTGCTGCTGCTGTTGCTGTTGCTGTTGCTGTTGATCTTGCTGTTGCTGCTGTTCTTGTTGTTGTTTGATCATTTGTAGTGCAAGTTCTAAATTATGTTTAGCAATTTTATTAGCAGGATTTTCTTGTAATATAGATTTATAAATATCAGCAGCTGAATCAAATTTTTGTTGCATTAATTGAGCTGCAGCTAAATTGAGTTTGGTATGAATTTGTTGATCGTTAGATATCAAAGGCAATGCTTTTTCAAAGGAAGCAGCGGCTTCTTCAGGGTTGTCAGCTAATAATTGAGTTTGGCCTAAATTATGTAAATAAGGCCCATTATTAGTGTCTTTTTCTAATAATTCTGAAATAGAATTTTGAGCAGATTCATAGTTTTTAGATTCAAATTCATTTTTAAATTTTTTATTTAAAAGATATTCGGAGATATTAATAGAAGCAAAAGCTAAGGAGTGAAAGAAATAAAAAATAATTATAAATGATAAACGTAAAAACATATTAATTATCCATGATTGCTTTTTTTGTAATATATTTACGATCAGAAAGAAATATTTCAAGAAATAATAATAGCAAACCAATAGCTAAAAACCATTGATAGCGATCTTGGTGAAATTTAAGTAATGAATCTTCTAATCGCTTTTTTTCATGATAAGAAATTTCTTGGTAAACTTGATCCATAACAAAAGCACCTAAGCTAGAATTAAAGTAACGAGCATTACTAACAGATGCAATTTCTTTTAAGGTTTGATCATCAAGTTGAGATAAAACAATTTCACCGTTTTTATCTTTTTTATATCCACTTAATTTTCCATTATTATCAAATTGTGGGATAGGCTCTCCTTTAGGGGTGCCGATACCGATGGTATAAATAGAAATTCCTTTTTTAGCAGCAACTTTAGCAGATTCAATGGGGTCATTTTCAAAAGATTCTCCATCAGAAATAAGAATTAAAATGGGCTTATTAGATTTCGATAATCGTTCAAAGGATAAGCGAGCTTTTTTTATTGCTGACGCAATATCAGTGCCAGGAACAGGCATAAGATTAGGTTCAATAAAATCTAAATACATTTTTACAGCACTATAATCAGAGGTTAATGGACATTGAACAACCGCATCACCAGAAAAAGCAATTAAACCAATTCGGTCTCCTTTTAAGTCATCAATAAGACCTAATACTTCTCGTTTAGCATGAGTAAGTCGTGATGGTTTAATATCTTGTGCTAACATCGATTGAGATAGATCGATAGCAATAAAAATATCATGACCTTTACGTTCAACTTGTTCAAAGATAACCCCGTATTGAGGACGCAAAAGAGCAATAATAATAAAAATAAAACCGATAATAAGCATGACTCGTTTCCAAAATCGCCTAGAATAACTAAGGTGTGGGATAACGGTAGGCCATAAAGATGAATTAATAGTTTGTTCAAGTTGGTGATGCCGTTTTTTATAACCAAAAAACATTAATATAATTACAGGAATTAAAATAAAAAACCAATAAAATTGTGCAATGTTTTTAAAAATCATGGGATTACTACAAATAAAATATTAAATAAAATAAGTTCACATAAAATAAGAATAGCAATTAAGTTTAATAAAAAAGGGAAATAATCAAAATAGTTAATATAATTTTTTGTTTTAATTTCTGTTTTTTCAAGATCATCAATTTGTTGATAAATTTCAGTTAAACTATCAGTATCAGTAGCTCGAAAATAACTTCCATTCGTATTATTTGCAATCGTTTTTAACGTATCTTCATCAAGATAAGTTAAAACATCAGAATAAACTTTACCATATAAGGGATGGTAATAAGGGATTTTAGCCCCACCTTCTTTACCAATGCCAATTGTATAAATTTTTACCCCAATATCATTAGCTAACTGAGACGCACGAATAGGATCTATTTCGCCAGCATTATTTTCTCCATCAGTTAATAAAACCATTATTTTTGACTTAGAGGCACTATCTTTAAGTCGATTAAGTCCTGTAGCAATAGCCATTCCAATGGCTGTTCCATCTCCAGCCATCGATAATTCAATAGATTCAAAAAGGTTACCAATAATTTTATAATCCATTGATAAGGGAGCTTGGGTGTAAGCATCAGAGCCAAAAACAACAAGCCCAATTTGATCAGAAATACGTTTAGAAATAAAATTTTTCATAGTTTCTTTAGCAACTTGAAGACGGTTTTGAGGTTGAAAATCTTCAGCTGCCATACTTCCTGATGTATCAAGAATCATCATGATATCAATCCCTTTGTTCATAATTTCTTTTTCAATATTAACTAATTGAGGTTTAGCTAATGCAAGAATAATTAAGAATAAAATGAGATACCTAAGAAAGCGAGATGAAAGAGATAAATATTTAGTAGATCGATTTTCAATTTTACGAAAAATAGTAACATCAGAAAATTTTAAAGTAGAAACAGAATTATGCCGAGATTGATACACGATTAATAAGATAAGTGGAATCAATGAAAGTAACCAATAGGGACTTGCAAAAATCATTCAGTGAGTTCCTCCATAACCGTAGTAGAAGCCGGTGAAGTTGTGGTGGTATTAGCATGCTGACCTTCATGGATAAGCTGAAGACACTCAATTGCTTTTTGATAATATAAATGATTATCATCATCATTAGCCGGAAATTGAGCAAATTTCACACTATCACTAAAATTTAATAATTTTTTAATACGGCGATAATCTTGTTCATTAAAGCGGTTATGGCATAAAGAAAGTATTTCAAAGGATGTCATTTCAATATTATCAATTGTTAAAATTGTACTTAAATATGTTTTAATAATATCACTATAATTAACGTAATAATCTTTAATTTGAATAGAATTTAACTGGTTAAAATTAGTTGATAAATCATCATTAGCAATTTCAAAAGGACTACGATTATCTTGGATAATAGGCTTGTCTATATTGGGTTTAGCTTTAGTCTTAAAAAGACGATATAACTGAAATAAACCAATAGATAAAAGAGTGGCAAGAAATAGGGAAAGTAAAATAGAAACCCAATTAAGATTTGTATTAATAAAAATATGATTTGACAGTTGAATATCCATAACATCGGCAGGTTTAATGGCATTAACAGTGAAACGTTGGGCAGGAATAGTGATGGTTTGATAAGCATTAGATTCTTTTAGTGTAATTTGTTGTGTTGGAATAAGTTGTTGGTTAAGATCAAAAATTTGTAAATCGTAATCTAAGCGAATATAGCGAAATTCAGAATCCGTTGATTTTGATACACGATCCGTGATAAAAGATAGCGCTTTATTACCCAAGAACATTGTTTTGTCAGGAACTTTAATTAAACTAATATTTTTATCGAGTTTTAATTCAATAGAGTAGGTAAAAATATCACCAATAAAAAGAGTATTTGGAGAGACTGTCGTTTCAATAATAGGATCAGACGCAAATACATGAGAGCAAAAAAGAAAGAAAAAGATAGAAAAAAAACATAATCGCTTTAAATAGTAAGACATTATTTTAACCGTTTATTAAAAAATTGAATTAAGGGAGCAATATAATCTTTATTGATATCTAATCGCAAAAATTCACAATTAGATAATTTAAAAATACGATCTTGTTCCAATTGATTAGCATACTTTATATTTTTGTATGCTTTTTGAACGGTAGAAGAAGATGTATTAACATAAATAATTTCATCCGTTTCTTGATCTTGAAATGCAACTGTTCCGACAGAAGGAAGTGATAGTTCACAGGTATCTTCAATAACAATAGGAACCAAATCATGTTTTTTTGAAACAACTCGAAACTGATGTTGATAATGATGATCCAAAAAATCAGAAACTAAAAATAAGACTGACTTTTTTTTAATCATTTGGGTTACATAACGTAATGCTTCAGCTAAATTAGTTTTCTTATGAGTAGGTTTGTGAGAAAAGATGTCTCGTAAAATTCGTAACATATGATTTTTCCCTTTTTTAGGAGGGATAAATGCTTCAACTTGATCAGAAAATAATAATAACCCCACTTTATCGGAATTTTGAACAGCAGAAAACCCTAAAACAGCTGCAATTTCAGCAGCAAAATTTAATTTAGTACGCTTTTGAGAGCCAAAGACCCCAGATCCACTAATATCAACCATTAAAATAACAGTTAATTCTCTTTCTTCTTCAAATAAATTAACATAAGGTGTTTGTGAACGGGCAGACGCTTTCCAGTTGATATTACGAGTATCATCACCAACTTGATAATTACGCATATCCGAAAAGTTGATGCCTTGCCCCTTAAAGGCAGATTGAAAGTTACCAGAAAATGTAGATTGAACAATACGTCTTGTATTTATTTCAAGTTTTTTAACATTTTTAAGAAGTTCCTCTGAAATCATAAGACTAATGATATGTTACTTGTTGAAGAAATAATAATTTAAGGAACCTCAACTTGCGAAAAAATCTTTTCAACAAGAGTATCAGAATTAATATTTTCAGCTTCAGCTTCAAATGATGGAATAATTCTATGACGTAATACATCTTTTCCAATAGCCTTGATATCTTCAGGCGTAACAAACCCGCGACCTTGAATAAATGCATGTGCTTTTGCGGCTTTAATCAGTGAAATAGATGCTCTAGGCGATGCCCCATAATTAATTAAAGCAGAAAGATCTTGAAGGTTATAATCATTTGGATTACGAGTCGCATTAACAATATCAAGAACATATTCTTTTACTTTTTCATCAAAATAAATATCTTTAACAACTTCTCTTGCACGCAAAATATCAGCGGAATTAACCACTTTATTAACGGTAGGGATGATAGCCCCAGACATACGCTCAATAATTAATTTTTCGTCTTCTTTTTTTGGATATGATACTGTTATTTTTAACATAAAACGATCTACTTGAGCTTCTGGTAAAGAATAAGTTCCTTCTTGATCGATAGGATTTTGAGTTGCTAAAACAAGAAAAGGTTCTTGCAAGGGGTATGTTTTATCACCTAATGTTACTTGACGTTCTTGCATTGCCTCAAGCAAAGCACTTTGGACTTTTGCTGGTGCACGATTAATTTCATCCGCTAATATAAAATTAGCAAAAATAGGACCAAGCTTAGGCGTAAATTCATTTTTAGTTTGATTATACATCAAGGTTCCAATAATATCTGATGGCAGTAAATCTGGGGTAAATTGAATTCGGCTAAATGCAGACTCTGTAATTTCAGCAAGTGTTTTAATCGTTAATGTTTTAGCTAAACCAGGAACACCCTCTAAAAGAACATGTCCTTCAGCAAGTACTCCAATAAGAAGTTTTTCAATAACATGCTGTTGCCCAGCAATTACTTTTTTAGCTTCAGTTAAAATAGATGTAACAAAAGCAGATTCTTTCTCAACTTGATTATTAATTTTAGTTAATGTTTCAGTCACCATTAAACCCTCCATAAAAACTTAAACTAAAGTTTAACATTAAATAATCTAAAGAAAAATATCATTTATTTAAAATAACATTGTCAAAATAGAAAATCATGGTAACAATTAGTTATTATGGCAATAAGAATAGGTTTAGGTATTGATTCACATCGTTTTCAAGCAGGTAGAAAGTTAATATTAGGAGGGGTAGAGGTTCCTTATCAGTTTGGTTTAATTGGGCATAGTGATGCTGATGTTTTGACACATGCTATTATGGATGCATTATTAGGAGCATTAGCATTGGGATCCATTGGGGAGCATTTTCCTGATACAGATCCAAGTTTTAAGGATGCTGATAGCATGCTGTTATTAAAAAAGGTAGTAACATTAATTCATAATAAAGGATATAAGGTGATTAATATTGATTCTGTAATTATTGCAGAAGAACCAAAATTAAAACCGTATATAGCAGATATAGCAAAAAGTTTGTCTGTTATATTAAAAATTGAGAAAGATTCAGTGGGCATAAAGGCGACAACTGCAGAAAAGATGGGCCCAGAAGGAAATTTAGAGGGAATGTCAGCTCATGCTGTCGTTTTATTAGAATCTGATAAGTAAAGGATGATAGAAAGTACTGAAAACAAGAAGATAAAGCAGATAAAGAAATTAAATACTCAAACAAAATTTCGTAAAAAAGAAAAACAATTTATAGTAGAAAATAAGCAATCAATTTTAGATATAATAGCAAAAAATACTAAGTTAATAGATTATGTTGTTGTAACAGATTCGCATAGTGAAATAAAAACAGCTGCAAAAAAGAAGCAAGTTAACTTATATATATGTAATCAAGCATGTGCCAAGTATATGTCTTCGGTAAAAGTTCCAATGGGATGTTTTGCTGTTATACAACAGCCAGAGTTAACAATAATAAAACAAAGAAGCTCCTTAGTAATTGCTCTGTATCAAATTAAATCTCCGGCTAATTGTGGTGCAATTATAAGAAATGCGCATGCCTTTGGCTGTGATGCAATTTATTTGCTTGGAGATTGTTGTGATCCATTTCATCCAGAAAGTATTCGTGCTGCAGCAGGTAATATTACTAATATTCCTATTATAGACAACGTGGGATTAAATCAGCTAAGTAGTTATCAATGTTGGAAATTAGATATCAATGCATCTATTCCATTAAATGATGTACCAAAAGAAGAAAGAGTATGTTTTATTTTAGGATCAGAAAGTGGTTTTGGCGATAATGCATTACAGGAAATAAAATCATGTTATATTCCCATGAAACATCAGACAGATTCTCTGAATGTAGCAGCAACATCTGCTATAGCATTGTATAACTATATGCGCTAGAAGTATAAAATTGTTTTTTATGAATCAATATTTTATGATTGGATAAGCCTACATGAGTTTTAATAAGATAAAAAAAGGGTAATTTATAAAGATAAGAGAGGTAAATTAATGAGTGGATCAATTCAAGGAGCCAATCAAGGCGCTTTACAAGCTAATCAGAATGTTGGAAATAAAGTAGCGTTAAATGAGTTAAAAGAATATATCAGCCAAACAGCGAATGAAACAATGAATGCATTAAAAGATTTAACAGAAGAATTAGCAGGCAGGGTAAAAGTAAAAGATCCTAACAAATCAGAGAAAAAAGAAGCTTTAAATGAAAAAACAGCTATTAAACAAGGAAATGTGGAAGCAGGTGAAGAAGTAGCCGCAGCAAGTATTGCAGCACAAGATGAGTTAGAACGAAAAAAACGTAAGAAAAAAAAGTTTGAAGAGAAGCTGAAAACATTATCAGAATTAATTAGTTTTATAGATGTCAATCAACTTGAAGAGGAAGATAAAAAAGAGATTGATCAGTTTAAACAAAATTTAAATCAATTAAATTCATTAAATAAGCAATTAACATTATTAGAAGATGAAGAAACCTTTTTAGAAGATATTATTGAAAAAAATAAAGATAAAAAAGAAAAAGAAAATGAAGAAATTTCTTGATAAATTTAAAAATTTAATTTTAGGAAAAAAAGAATCTGAAGAGATTATTGATAATTTAAGAGTATTTAATAAGGCAACAGCTTCTTATTTAAATATCTTAGATCAGCAAGTAAAAGAAAAAGATAAAAAAGTAAAAAGAATTCGAGTATTAGTTACTCAAATGAAGCCAAAATCAGATATGAAATCACAATTAAATATACAGTTAGTAGATATTAATAAAACAAAAATTAGCAAAAAAGGAAAAGGGTCATTTAATAAAAAAATGGATTGGGAAAAAAAATTACGAGAATATAGTAATAAAAAAGGAAAAATAGTTTAATTATTTACCCACACAAAAGCGAGAAAAAATACCATCTAAAACTTCTTCGGTGATGGCATCTCCTGTTAATTCAGAGCAAGTATTAATACAATCACGTAAATCAATAGCAAGCATATCATCATGATGTTGTGTATCTAAATGTTGTAATAATGTAGAGACATGAAAAGATAATGTTTTAAGACATGCTTGTTGCCGAATATTACACAAAAATTCTAGATCCTGATCTTGAAATGAAGAAACAGTATAGTCATAGATTAATTGTTTTAAATGATTAATAGAGTCAATATTTGAGATAGAGCACGTATGTTGAAATAAAGGAGAGGCATGAGGCATCAAAAATGCTGAATCAGCAGGGAGATCTGATTTGGTTTGGATAATAGCGTAATTCTGATAGTGTTTAATATGATTAAAGACAACTTGATCTTCTGGCGTAAAGGGTTGAGATTGATCAGCGACCCAAAGAATAATAGACGCTGTTTTAAGAAGTGTTTGAATTTTTTCCATACCTAAAAATTCAATAACATCATCAGAATTACGAAGTCCCGCTGTATCATAAAGATGAAAATGCATGTTGTTGTAGTGAATACGTTCATTAATATAATCCCGTGTTGTTCCCGGCGTATCAGTTACAATAGATCTATCTTCGCCTAATAGAGCATTAAATAAAGATGATTTACCAACATTAGGTTTACCAATTAAGACACAATGAATTCCTTCAGTAATTGATTTTCCTAGATCTTGGAGAGAGAGAATGTGATTTAAATCTTTAGCAATAGATGAAAGGGCATCTGCTGTATTAGAGCGCGGAAGAGGGGGAACTTCATCTGGAAAATCAATAGACCCTTCTAGTTGTTCTAATAGAGACATAAAGCGTTGGCGAATAGATTGAATATGATGAAATAATTTGCCTTTGACACGATTTAAGCTTGCTTGATGTTGTAATTTTGTTTCGCTATGAATAAGGTCAATAACAGATTCAGATTGTGTAAGGCTTAATTTTCCATTGATATATGCACGTTTTGAAAATTCACCAGAGTTGGCTAAGCGAGCTCCTAAAAAAAGAAAGGCGTTTAAAATAGATGTCATAACATAGGTACTAGAATGACAATAAATCTCAACAGAGTCTTCGCCTGTGTATGATTTAGGTGCTTTAAAATAAGCAATGCATACATGATCAATGGGTTCTTGGGTAGCGGGATCATTAAAATAACCAACACATATCGTATTGGGTGTAATGGATTTAGAAAATATAAAACAAGATTTTAAATAGGATAAGCTATTAGACCCAGATAATCGAATAATCCCAATCGCGGCAATTCCAGCAGGTGTTGCACGAGCGACAATGGTATCATCATTTGGAATCATCTCGTTTCATCAGAACAATATGACGATCACTACCTTCTCCTTCACTTTGAGTAACAATGTCATTATGGTTTTCAAATAATACATGAATCGTACGACGATCAACTGCATTCATAGGTTCAAGTTTGATATTATTGCCAGATGTAATCACTTCATCAGCTGCTTTTAATGCCATACGTTTCATTTGAGATTGGTGTCTATTTTTATAATCACCAGCATCAACAACAATACGAAGCGAAAGTTCAAACTTTCTAATAATAAAAAATTTAATTAAAATTTGAAGTGCTTGTAAGCAAGACCCATTTTTACCAATAATACGACCCAGGTCATCACCAGCATCACTAATTTCCATACATAACGTATACCCCTTTTTATAACGAGGAGATACTTTGCCTTGAAATTGGGCTAAGCTTAGTAGCTCTTGAGTCTTTTCAATAGCAAATGCTTCAATTTCATCTGTAATTACAACCGTAGGTTTATCGGCTGTTTGAGTTGACGTTTGTATCCTTGAATGAGTATCTTGAGAATCAGCTTCGGTAGTAGCCTCAGAGGATTCTTTTTCAGACCAATTTGATAAAAAACTAAAAATTCCTTTCTTGTCATTCATTTTTATAACTCCTTAATAAATAAATTTAATGTGCTTTTTTAGGGATAACATTCAATATTTCTGGTGTATTGGGTTTTGAAATCAGGAACTGTTGAATGGTGGATAAAACAGTTGATGTAGCCCAGTACAATAATACACCTGAAGGTAATTGAAGGCCAAAAATTAAAATCATAATTGGTGATAAGTAAAGCAGTTGCTTTTGTTTGGGATCAACCATCATCATTTTCTGAGAATAAAACGTAAAAATAGCAAGTATAATAGGTAAAATATAAGTGCCATCAGCAATGGTAAGATCCGCTAACCAAAAAGAAAATAATCCTTTGTTGATACCAGGGGCTTGAATAATAGTACTAAATTGTTCACTACCAATGGTGGCATAAATAGCAATAAAAAAGGGAATTTGAAGTAACATGGGCAAACAACCTTGCAAAGGGTTAACATTATGATCTTTATATAATTTCATCACTTCTTGTTGCATTTTTTGAGGATTACTTTTATGTTTTTGTCTAATTTCAGTCATTTTTGGGGAGATGTCTTGCATTTGTTTCATTGATTTGTATTGTTTTGTCATAAGCGGATAAAAAATAATTTTAATTAAGATCGTTAATAATATAATGCTAACACCATAATTAGGAAAAATTGTTTCGTATGAAAATGTTAAAAAAGGAAGCATAAATGCTTCTATTAGAAATTTTATTGGGCCAAAATCAGTCATTATCAATCCTTAATGTTGTTAATTTAAAAAATAACGTTTACAACAGACTTTGCTGTGTATATCAAAATAATAACATATTTATTTTAAAATGTACCTATTAAAAAAATTAATCAATCCAAGTAGAAGATTCTTGAAGAGAATTAATAAATTCATGAGATAGAGCTTGGTAAGATGTTGTTAACAAAGATTGTCTTGCAATTAATAAAATATCAAACTGTTTATGAATATGATATTGTTGTTGTCTAACCATTTCTTTTAATTTTCGTTTTGCTTTATTTCGATAAACAGCATTGCCAATGGTTTTGCTTGCAATAAATCCAATATTTTGATTTTCATTTTTTTTGTTAGCTTTATATAAAATAAAAGAGTCAGATACAAACTTATCGCCCTCATTTAATAAATATTGAAAATGAGTATCTTGTTTAATACGTTCTTTTTGAGAAAATGAGTATTTAGACAAATGTTATACAGCTAATTTAGAGCGCCCTTTACGACGTCTGTTAGAAATGACTCGTCTGCCACCTGGAGTTCTCATTCGAACTAAAAAACCATGTTTTTTATGTCGTTTTCGTTGATTTGGTTGAAAAGTACGTTTCATAATTAGTTTACCTACAATAAATTATTTTTAGTCACTAAAAATACCCAGAAATTATTTAAAAGTCAATAAGAAATTAAAGAATAATAATATTAATTTTGTTTATCCATATATTCTTGAAAATCATCTGGATTAATATTATCAATAAAATTTTTAAAATCTTTGGTTTCTTCTTCATCTTTTTCAGAATTAACCATTTTAGCTTTAGCCATAACTGTTTCTGAAACAAAAATAGGCGCATTAACACGAACAGATATTGCGATAGCATCTGAAGGTCTAGCATCAACTTTAATAAGTTGTTTTTGTTTGGTTTCAATTTCAATAACAGCATAAAATGTATTTTCAACAATTTCGCTAATAACTATACGCTGAATTGTGCCATCAAGCGTGCGGATCGTTTTGGTAAGTAAATCATGAGTCATAGGACGAGGTGGTTTAAAATCCTGTAATTCCATAGCAATGGCAGCTGCCTCAAACATGCCAATCCAAATTGGGAGAAAATTTCTTTCTTCTGTATCTTTTAACAAAATGATAGGCGACATGTTTTTTGGATCAAAACCTAGTCCCCCTAATTGCATTAAAATCATAAATTAAACCCTCTTATTTAGTTATATGATCAACAAGTTTGTTAAAAACCTCAGGTTTATTAAGAGCTAACTCTGCAAGAACCTTTCGGTTAAGTCCAATATTTTTTTTCTTACATAACCCCATAAACATGGAGTAACTAATATTATGAGTTTCCAAAGCAGCATTCATACGAATAATCCAAATTTTTCTAAAATCTCGCTTTTTTAAACGACGATCTCTATAAGCGTTATTGCCTGCATGCAATAGAGCCTGGCTAGCAGGGCGAAATAGCTTTGATAAAGATCCTCTAAATCCTTTAGCTAATTTTAATTGTTTTTTTCTTCTTTTACGTGCAACATTCCCACGTTTAACTCGCGACATTATTTACTCCTTAAACTAATACCTGGCAGTAAGGCTTTTATTTTTTTAATATCTGATGAAGATACCCCTGTTTTAAACCGTTTAGAACGAATTAAGGTAGATGATTTATGTTCTAATAAATGACGACGACCTGTTTTATAACGAGTAATCTTACCAGATCCTGTAACGGTGAATCGTTTTTTAGCTGCTTTTTTTGTTTTTTGTTTAAACTTTTTCATTATTTAACCTCATTTTGGATTTATCAAAACCGATAAACTTCTACCTGATTTTACAATATCATTGTCTTTAATACCATATTCTTCTATATCTTTTAAAAAACGAAGTATCATTTCCATTCCTAAACCATCCCTATAAACAATTTCTCTACCACGAAAAACAATTGTAATTTTAACTTTAAATTTCTTTGATAAAAACTTTTGAGCATGATTAAGACGCACATTATAATCATGGGTAGAAATTTTATGACTCATTTTAAGTTCTTTAATAACTTGAGTAGATCGGCGAGATTGCTTTTCTTTTTTCTTTTGATGATACATAAATTGACCGTAATCAACAATTTTACAGACAGGTGGCGATGCATTATTTGATAAAAGTAATAAATCTAAATTCTTTTCTGAAGAAAGTCGCCGTGCTTCTAAGATCGAAACAATACCAAGCTGATTACCTTCATTATCAATTAATCTGACAGTATCTGCTTTTATTTTATCATTAATAATATAATGTTTTATAAAGATTCCTCCGTTTAGTAATCCTATACCACGTTTTTTTCAATGTTACACATTGAAGGGAAAATATATAGTGTTTAAGTGTCATTGTCAATTGGGCTAGTAAATTCTTGTTGATATGATTCTAAGAATGATTCGACAGAAAAAGATCCAAGATTTTCTTTTTTATGACGTAATGTTAAACATTTATTTTGTTTTTCATTATCCCCAATAATAATAATATAAGGAATTTTTTGTGCTATAGATTGACGAATTTTATACCCGATTTTTTCAGAAGAAGCATCTAAACTTACACGTATGTTATGTTGTTTTAAAGAAGAAATAACGGTATTAGCATAATCTAACACATCAGAATTAATAGTTAAGATAGTACATTGAATAGGCGCTAACCAAGCTGGAAACCATCCTGAATAATGTTCAATAAGAATGCCAAAAAATCGCTCAAGTGAACCAAGTAAAGCGCGATGGATCATAAAAGGTTCTTCTTTATCTCCGTGTGTATTAATAAAAGACATATTAAATTGTTTAGGAAGATTAAAATCAAATTGAATAGTAGAGCATTGCCATTGTCTACCAATGGCATCTTTTATTTTTATATCAATTTTGGGGCCATAAAAAGCACCACCACCTTCATCAATTTGATAAGGAAGCTGCTGTTCTTCCACCGCTTTTTTTAATGATAATTCTGCAGTTTCCCATTGCTCAGGATCTCCAACAAATTTTTCGGTTGGTTTCGTAGAAATAAATAATTCAAATTCAGTAAATCCAAAATGTTTTAACATGGTTAATGAAAATGTTAGTGCACGATTAATTTCATCATTAATTTGATCTTTGGTACAAATGATATGAGCATCATCTTGAGTAAATCCTCTAACTCGAAATAACCCTTGTAAAACCCCTGATCGTTCAAATCGATAAACCGTACCAAGCTCTGCATAACGAACAGGAAGATGGCGATAAGAATGCAATTCATTATTATATATCATAATATGAAATGGACAATTCATAGGGCGCAAATAGTAATCTTGATCTTCGATAGACATTTTATCGTACATATTTTCTTCATAGAAATCTAAATGGCCAGACGTTTTCCACAGCTCAGATTTTCCAACATGAGGTGTATAGACAAGGTCGTATCCTTGGTTAAAATGTTCATTTTTCCAAAATGTTTCAATAAGATTTCTCATAATAGACCCTTTTGGGTGCCATAAAATAAGCCCACCCCCAATGTCATCTTGGATACTAAATAAATTTAATTCTTTGCCAAGTTTTCTATGATCACGTTTTTTTGCTTCTTCTAGTTGATGTAAATATACCTTTAATTCTTTAGAGCTAAAAAAAGCTGTACCATAAATACGCTGTAGCATTTTATTTTGTTCTGATCCTTTCCAGTAAGCCCCTGATACTTTTAATAATTTAAAAGCTTTGATTTCTCGTGTGTTTTGAATATGAGGTCCTTTACATAGATCAACAAAAGGGCCATTTTCATAAAATGAATAGTCATCTAACTGCAAATCTTCAATTAATTCACATTTATAATGTTGTTTAGAATTTTGCAATGTTTTTAAGGCTGCTGTTTTGTTAAGAGAAAACTGAGAAAATGATTGTTTTTCGTTAATAATATCAAGCATAATTGATTCAAGATTTATTAGATCTTCTTCTGTAATAGGGGTATCAAGATCAAAGTCATAATAAAAGCCATCGCTAATAGCGGGGCCAATTCCTAATTTAGCTGTTGGAAATAATTTTAAAACAGCTTGCGCTAAAACATGCGATGTTGAATGTCGCAATATTGCAAGATCTTGAGTTAATTGAGACATACATTAATACCTAAAATTAGGTCATCATTTTCCTGAGGGTTAGCCCCATTGACTAAATTAAAAAGATCAAAAGAATCACTATCATCATTAGAAATATTAATTGAATTTAGCATGGGATTAATAGATTTAAGGAAAATTCGGTGATCAACAATCTGCGATTTAGTACCAACATTAATAATTCGATGTTGAAAATCCTCTTTATTATTAGGATCTGTAATAACTTCGGTATAGTTATTACTTAAGAGATGGAGTTTTAAAAAATCTTGAGTAGATTCTTTAATAAAATTTGCTATAGAACTACAAAGTTTGGTAATAGCTTCTTTTTTTGTATTACCAAATCCTTTGCAATGAGGAAAAGAAGGTGCTGTAGCTTTGTAACGATTATTTTTTTGTTTTACAATTATAAGTTCAAAATCTAAATTTTTAAGTATACTTTCATGCATTTAAGTGTATTCTATCATGGAGATAAACAATAAATAAACAGGTAATTATAAAATATTTAAATAACAAATACCCAAATTAAAATAAGAGTCATTATTCCCAGATCGTAATAAATTTTGAATAGATCCTCTAATATAAATATTATCAGTAGATTCACCAAGCATTAATTTATAAAGACCACTAATGTTAATAGTATAATAATTGTCACCTGTATTCGTTAAATCACCCAAAAAAATTAAAGATTCACTATAAACATAATCCGTTCCCGCCATAAACCCAACATCAACTTTATCATTAAATAATGCTTTAAACCCACCATGAATGCCAAGATCTGATCGTATTTTTTTAGATGAAACAATATAAAAATCAGATTCATTATTAGACGTTAAATTTTCAAAACCAATAGCCATTTTTAAGGGGAAGCGGCCTGTGTTAGATGATAAACTCCATTTAAAATTTAAGAAAACACCTTCAGAAGGGTTTGTCCCTCCTACAAAACCCAATTCCATGTTATCAAGTGCGCCAACATTAATTTTATAAAAGTGTTGAGAACCATCATTATCATCTAGATTTAAGTTATAATCGATAGCTAAATTATATTCTTTATAATTTAAAATTTCAGCAGTAGGCATAGAGACAAGGCCCGTAGATCCGGTTATATTAGGAAGTGCATGCAAAAAATTGCTGCAAATCGTAATAGTAAATAATAACATAATGAATAATTTCATGAATCACTCCTAATTAAATTTCTAACAATGGCTTCTTTTTTTAATTCTTTTTTATGAGGCCAGGCAGGAAACCCTGATACCATTTGATGTGAATCAATATTTTTGGTAACACCTGCTTTTCCTGTAATAATAACATAAGAACCAATTTTAGCAGTATCAATACCAGCTTGGCCACCAATCATAACATGCTCCCCAATAGAGGTGCTCCCTGTAAACCCTACTTGTGCAGCAATAGCAGTATGTTCACCTACAATAGTGTTATGTGCAATATGGACTAAATTATCAATTTTACATCCTTGCATAATATGCGTCAGGCCAATACAGCCTCTATCAATACATGTATTAGCGCCAATTTCTACATCATCATCAATTTTAACATAACCTAGATGAGGGATTTTAAGCCATTGGTTTGCCTGTTTATGATAACCAAATCCATCAGACCCAATAACCGAGCCCGCATGAATAACAACATTATTTCCAATAATAGTATGATCATAGATGGTGACATTAGGATGAATAATAACATTCTCTCCAATCACGCAATGTTTCCCAATGCTAACATGAGGTGAAATAACTGAATAAGCTCCAATAGAGCATTCTTTATCTATAGTGGCAGACTTAGCAATGTTAGCATGATCAGAAATAAGATGATTCCGAACTATATATGAATTTAAAATACGATCTTGAAATAATAAAATAGTCTGAGATAAAGCTTGCTTAGCGGATTTGATAACAATTTGATTAGAAAGATTATCTAATTTTTTATACGTTATAAATGCACTTGCTGAAGAGGTTTGAGCAAGTGGTACATACTTTTGTTCTAAGACAAATGTCAAGTCACCTTGTTGAGCAGAATGAATATCACTAATAGTCTCAATTTCTAACGACTCATCACCATATAAAGTTCCTGATAAATGAGTTGCTATATCAGTTAGGATCACTGCTTGTTAAGACGTTCTAAAACAATATTAGTTAAATCAAAACCCCCATAATAAACAACTTGTTTATCAAGAACAACATCAATATCATATTCAGCCGCAACCTTTTTTGCAGTCGTTGTAACATTTAATAAGAAGTTTTGTTGAAATGACATTTCATATTGCATAAGTTCTTGTTTTTTAGGTTCTAATTCTTCGTCACGTTTTTGAACCATTTCACGAATTTCAAGTTCAGGTTTTCCTTTGGCAATAGCACTTTCAATTTTCTTAGATTTTTTTTGTAATAATTCATTAAAATCTTTTTCTTTTTCAGCAAAATTATCTTTAAATAACGTAACAAATTTTGCTTTTTGAAAAATAATAGCGGTATCGATAAATCCAACTTCGCTAGCCATGCAAATAGATGAGCTAATAAAAGCTAAAAATATAAATGTAAAAAATTGTTTCATGAGATTAATCCTTTAAATTAAAAATATTTAAAAAAAGTATAACGTAAGAAATGGAATTTGCCTATTGATCACTTAAAACGTATAACCTAAATTAAATTGAACACGACCAATGTTTTTTTCAGTAACACCAAAATGAAGTCGAATAGGCCCGATAGGATTAATAACAAAGTTAACGCCAATTCCTTTGGTAACATTATATTCAGAAAGATTGGTAAATTTTGTTTCAATAAAGTCACCATTATTATTTTTTATTTTTGAAGCATACCCAACATCAGCAAAGAAGTAGCCAGTAACGTTTGGAGCAAAAATATATCGATATTCAATAGTTCCAATAATTTGTTTATTACCATAACCAAACGGCTCGTTATCATGGTATCCACGAACAGAATAACTGCCTCCAACATAATAGTATTCATCAACAAAAATAGTTTCATTAGAAACTTGAGGGCTTCGAAGAAAGCCAAATTTTGATTGCAAGAAAATAACTTGTTTATCAAAGGTAGGGAAAAATTTCTGAAAAATAAGATCAAAACGAGTAAGGTCAATTGCTTTTGGACGAAATTTAAAACCATTTTCCATAGAAAAATTAACATAATAACCGTTTGTAGGATTTAATTTTTGATTTCGTTTATCATATGTTGTACGAAATGTATAAGTATATAAATAATAATGGACATTATCATCTGTAATATGAACAGATTCATATTTTATTTTATGAGATGTTCTAAAATCATAAGTATGAGGTATACCAAATTCTGTATCAATACCACGACGAAATGTATCCTTAAATGCATATTGTTGGTTTAGTAAATTAAAGGATTGAAACGAACCTGAGCTAGACCAAATTCGAAATGTAAAGGATCGTCTTTTTCCAAAAGCCCATGGATCACTAAATTTGAATTGATAGGTATTATTACGGTTACTATAATTAGCTGCGCCTAAACCAAAATTTCCCTTAAGCATAATGAGTTGTCCTTTTCCCATTAAATTATCCCAATATAAGTCTGAAAATAAATTAAAACCACGATTAGGTTGAAATCCACCTCCAAAGGTAAACGCACCACTAGTTTCTTTTTCTACTAAATTTAAAATTAATTTATAATGATGAGGTTCTTCAGTTAATGAAAGATCAGGAATAATATTATCAAAGTAATTTAAATTAAATATTTGTCTAATATTAGATTCTAGTTCATTTTTATTAATGACATCGCCAGGTCTGATATCTAATTCTCTTAAAATAACATAATCCTGAGTCTTAACATTGCCCGTAATTACAATATCATCAATAATGCCTTCTGCAATTTTAAAAACTAAAGGGCCATCGTCTGTTTCAGGTCGTTCAATATTATAGATCTTAGCTTCAATATACCCATCTTCTTTATAGGTTGATTCAATCGTATTAATATCTGTACGTACAATCCTCATATTAAGCGGTTGATTAATTTGAGATTTAACAAGAGCTAACAAGTTTTCTTTTGAATACATTTGAATGCCATCAAAAATAATATCTGTAATAATAGGGTTTTCAACAACCGTAATGGTGAGTAATTGTGTTTTTTTATCATAAGATACAGTAACCTTTTGAAAAGGACCTTTACGTTTTATCTTTTTTTTAGTTGTTGTTAGCGTATATTCAGAAATAGATTTTCCAATGGTTAACTCAGAGTAAGTGATGATCTCTTCTGAGGAAACAAAGTCGTTTCCTTTAACAGTAATATCATTAATTATAATGCTTTGTAATGATGAAGCAGATGCAGATGTAGCCTGTTTAGAAGTAGAAAAATTAGGCATATAGTTTTGTATATAAGAAGGCTCTTTGGAGGACATGCTTTCTTGAGAGTAAACATAAGAAGTGAGTAAAGTTAAGATAACAACAGTAGCAAAGTATTGTTTAATAATAGACACCAAATATACCTGCTGTAGTAAGAAAAATAATAGCTAAAATTGTAGTGATTTTATTTAATCCGTCTTCAAGTCCTTTTTGACTATTAAACATTCTACCTTGACCCCCAATACCAGCAAGGCCTTCTCCTTTTGCTGAATGCAGTAAAACAGCAATAACAAGAGAAATAGCTGAAATAAATTCAATAGTTAAAAGTAATGTTTTCATAATATTTAAAGATAGTTTATGAAAAAATAAGAATGAATGCAATGTATACTTTTGGATAATATAGGAATCTAGTGGTAATCTTGTCATTAATGGACCTCTCGATTTCTTTAATAATTATTTGTTTTTTTACATGTGTGATTCATACAACAGAGTCGTTAGCCTATGGTATGAGATTAGCAGGGGTCAGAACCAGGCAAATAGCAATTGCAATGGCATTTGTAACATCTACGTTATTAATTTCAAGGTTATCAAATATGTTTCAAGCCCCTTTATTAGGTGCGATGGTAGATACAACGATATTAATTAGTACACCAGAAAGTTTAGTTATATTAGAAAATCAATTTAGACTCGTTATTTTATTTGCTTTTATAGGGGCCTTTATAGGGGCCTTATTAACACCAACAGCTGTTTTTTTGTTTCAGAAAGCAATTCTCCATTTTCAAGAAACGGGATCAATTCCTCATACTGTATTAAGAGGATTAAAGCCCAAAAATATGATTCAGATTTTAAAATCATGTCGCTTACCATCTTTAAAGGCATTAAAAACAATTTCAATCAAAGATATTCCTAAAGGATTTTTGGTAGCTAATGTGATAGTAACTTCTATTTATGTAATAGGGGTATTATGTTCGTTATTAGCAGGTGCATTTTTACCAGAATTTCGTTCAACAGCATTGCAGTTATCAGGAATTATTAATGGGATGGCCACCATTTTATTTACTATTTTTGTCGATCCCCCTGGTGCTAGAGTCACAGATCAAGCGGTTAATGGAAAACGATCTGAAAATGATGTTAGAAGTGTTGTATTTTTTTTGCAACTAGGAAAGATGGTAGGAATTTTAATTCTTGCACAACTATTCTTAAAGCCATTTAGCACGTATATTATGTGGGTTACAGAAATCATTAAACATTGGGTAAGCTAATGAATCATAAAGAGTATGAGGCTTTAGTAAAGCAGGTCAATCAGTATGCATTAGAGTACTATCAGTTAGATACCCCAACAATTACAGATAAGCAATATAATGACTTATATCAGCAATTAAAAAAGTTTGAAGCTAAAAATCCTCTTTTAATAAACCCAGAGTCTCCAACTCAAAAAGTAGGCAATGAGCCCCGAAAAGATTTAACACAGTTTAATCATAAGATTCCCTTAAAATCATTGTCCAATATTTATAATTATGAAGAATTAATGGCTTTTTATGAGCGGATACAAAAACAGCTAGGACAATCTGAAGTAGAGGTGTCAATTGAACCTAAAATGGATGGATTAGCAGTAGCCTTGCATTATGAGAAAGGGCAATTAAAGGTTGCTGCAACACGTGGTAATGGTGTAACAGGAGAAATTGTAACAGAAAATATTAAGACGATTCAGTCTTTACCTCAGCAATTAAAGGATCCTATTACAATTGAAGTGCGAGGAGAAGTGATGATACGGCATTCTACCTTTGAAAAAATAAGTCATTTATTTGTAAATCCAAGAAATGCAGCCGCTGGATCGTTGCGTCAATTAAATCCTAAAATTACAGCGCAACGCGAATTAGACATTATGATTTATGCTGGTATTTATCCTGATATCAATACGCATACAGCGATGATACGATTTTTAGCAAAGCAAGGGTTGCCAGTATGTCCAGATATAACAGCTGCTACAATCCCGCAAGATATATGGAGCGCTATAGAAATCATTGAAGGTAATCGAGACAAATATGACTTTGATATTGATGGCGCTGTGATAAAAGTAAATCAGTTAGCAGCACAAGCTGCTATGGGAGAAACAGCCAAAGCACCACGGTGGGCAGCAGCCTATAAGTTTGCAGAAGAAGAGGTTGTTACGCGATTAGATGATGTAGAGTTTCAGGTAGGAAGAACAGGCGTCATTACACCGGTTGCACATTTAAAAGCGGTAAACGTATCAGGGGCTATGTTATCAAAGGCATCCCTGCATAACAAAGATGAAATTGAGCGATTAGGCATTGAGATAGGAGATGACATTGTTATTAAGCGAGCAGGCGAAGTCATTCCAAAGGTAGTACGGTTAGCTAAAAAAAATAACAAGCAAAACCCCATTCTATTTCCTACCCATTGCCCCTGCTGTAAGAGGGTTTTAGTTCAGCTAGAATCAGAGGTAGCATTACGGTGCACAAATGCCCACTGTCATGATCAAGTAATTGAAAAAATTAAGCATTATGTGTCGCGCAATGCCATGAATATAGATGGGTTAGGAGAATCGATTATTGAGCAGTTATTAATAGAAAAGCTTGTTAATAATATTCCAGATTTATATAGATTAACAAAAGAACAGTTAATAAACTTAGATCGGTTTGCTGAAAAGTCAGCTGCTAATTTAATCACGGCTATTCATGCATCCAAAACCTGTAATTTAGAAAAATTTATATTTGCCTTAGGAATTCATCATATCGGACAAGTGACAGCAAGTATTTTAGCTGACAGGTATCAAACGATCGATGCATTTTTAGCTGCGGATTATGATGATTTATGTAATATTTATGGAATTGGAAAGACGGTAGCAGAATCCATGAAAGTAGAATTAACCAACCCTGCATTTATTGATCAGGTAACACAATTAATCAATTTAGGAGTAAGGCCTAGCTATAAAGCAAAAACAATAACAGGAGAATTATCTGGCAAAACCTGTTTAATTACGGGGACATTACTAGAATCAAGACACAAAGTAGAAGCACGAATAAAAGAAAATGGCGGGCGAATTGTATCCAGTGTTTCAAAGCAGTTAAATTATTTAATTATAGGGGATAATCCAGGATCAAAATTAGATAAAGCGAAGAATTTAAATAAAAAAGGAGCCTCAATCCAGTTGATAGACTATGATGGGTTACAAAGCTTAATAGACAATTAAATGAAATTTTTTTATGTTTTAACACGATAATTATATAAACATGTTAGGTAGTAATATCTTTTTTTCTAAGGATAAAAAGGAGAAATAAAATGAATTTAACACTAACAAAAAATAAACAAAGTAAAGATGCTAATACAGATAAAAATGATATACATGAATTTTTAGAGATATTAAATGCTGAAATAGAAAATCACATTACAAAGAATTATAAAGCGCTAGAATACCCAAAAAAATATAAAAATACAGCAATACAAAAGCAACGATATCAAGAATTAAATAAAGTAGCATCAATGGCAATAAAAACGTTTAAATAATGTTAAGCCAGCAATGAGCAGGTATTAGCCCCATTAATAATAGCAGCTAATTTAATAACGGTTTGGATATCCGCATTAGTAACACCAGCCTTTTGAGCAACCCCAACATGGGCATTAACACAGGTTCCACAACCATTAATAGCAGAAACGGCTAAGCAGTAAAGTTCAAAATCAAGTTTTTCAATACCAGGATTACCAATAACTTGCATACGCAAACCCGCAGGTAAAGATTTAAACGCATCATCTTTAAGCTGACTCATCGAACGATAATACACATTATTCATAGCCATAATGCTAGCGGCCGATTTTGCAGCTTGAATTTCAGCCTCTGATAAAACAGAGGCTGACATAGATTCAATAACAGCAATAAGATCAGTGTTAGGATAAGAGTAAGCACAAGCAAGTACACATCCATAAAGCTGATTTTGAGATAAATTAGTTTGTGTATTGGATAGGATGACTGACGAAATATTAATTCGTATATCCTTAGCAAAATCAGGAATTAAATCACGTAGTGTACGAGTTGTCATAAAAATCTTAGGCCATTACAAGCGTTTTTTCGCCTTTTTCCCAATTACATGGACATAATTCATCTGTTTGAAGAGCATCTAATACGCGAAGCACCTCTTTAGGGTTTCGGCCAACATTTAAATCAGTTACCATAATAAATCTTACGATACCATCAGGATCAATGATAAATGTAGCCCGTTGTGCAACACCTTCTTCTTCATCTAAGATACCTAATTCGTTTGATAATTCTCGCTTTACATCAGACAACATTGGAAACGGTAGCTGATTAAGTAATTCATTATGCTGTCTCCAAGCAAGATGAACAAAGGATGTATCAATGCTAACACCTACGATACTAGCATCACGATCTTCAAACTCATCATTAAGCTCACCAAAGGCAGCAATTTCAGTTGGACAAACAAACGTAAAATCTTTTGGCCAGAAAAAAGCAACGATCCATTTATTTTGAAAGTTATTATTATCGCCATAGTTTTGAAACGGTTTAAATGCAGAATCGATATTGTTAGATACCGTTCCTTCTAAATCAAAATTAGGAAATTTTTCACCAATTTTTATCATGTTAAAACTCCTTAGTATAGTTTTTTTGTGGAATTATACGAGAAAATATGGTAAAAAGCAAATTTTCTTACTGAAATTAAGTAGTAAGAATAATCGATTCTGAAATATAGAAGGGGGTTAGGTTAGATAACCAATGTTTTGCGATAGCTCATAGCCTCGATGGTATAGCGTGTACCTTCAGAGCCAATACCACTATCTTTAATACCAGAAAAGGGGAAATGATCTGCCCGAAAGCCGGGGCCATCATTAAGATTTAAAGCGCCTACCTGTAAACAATTAAACGTAGATTTAGCTAAATTAATATCATTGGTAAACATACCTGCTTGTAAGCCATAGGAGCCAGCATTAATGGTTTCAATCACGGTATTAAGATCTGAAAAAGATTGTAAAACCATGACGGGGCCAAACACTTCATCCATAATTAAGGGGGAGTTAGGAGAAACAGATTCAAGAATAATAGGATGAAGAATAGCGCCCTCTCTGTGAATATTAAATAAAGAGTTAGCACCTTGTTTAATAGCTTCATGAACAGAGTTTTCAAGTAATTGAGCGGCTTCGATAGAAATCATAGGTCCCATATCAGTGGTATTCAAAGTAGGATCTCCGATAGTTAGTGATTGAGTTTCAGAGATTATGAGTGCTTTAAAATCATCATAGATACTCTCATGAATATAAAAGCGTTTTGGGGCATTGCAACGCTGTCCTGCAGTACCAAACCGCTGTGATACAGCCGTTTTAGCCGCTAAAGCAAGATCTGCATCTGGCATAACAATAAAAGGATCATTCCCGCCCAGTTCACATAAGAATTTTTTTAATCCCATATGCTGCGTGAGTGACTTTGCAGCTTCTGGGCTACCCGTTAAGCTAATACAGTTAATATGAGACAGGCTAACTAATTGTTGTAAATCATTAATAGAAGGGATGATTAACTGAAGACAGTCTTCTGGGATACCTGCTTCATAACAGCACTCTACTAGTTTTTTAGCTGATAAATACGTTTTAGGCGAGGGTTTAAAGAGTAAACAATTACCAGCTGCAAAACCAGGAGCAAGTTTATGAATAGCTAAATTAATGGGGAAATTAAATGGCGTAATACATAAGATAATGCCGAGTGGAAAGTGCTGAACAATGCCAATTTTATTACTTGGGATACCATAAATATTAGAATTAATAGCCTCCCCACGAATAGCTTGGATATCAACTATAGTACTTTGAAGTGTAATAATAGCGCGTTGCATTTCAGCGTAACTTTCAGAAATAGGTTTTCCCATTTCATTGGTAATTAATAATGCGAAGTCATCTAGATTCGTTTTTAGAAGATTAATGAGCTTATTTAAAATAGCAATACGTTTAGAAATACCTAAATTTTGCTGAGTTGATAAACCAGATTGAAGTATGGTTAGTTGACTTAGAGTTTGATCAAAAGAAGGATGCTCAATAGTAGCAAGTGTTGTTTGTGAATAAGGTGATATAACATGAAATGATGACATGTAATTTATTGTATGAGGAGTCGATCATTTGAACAATAAAAAAATAAAAAAAAAGAATGCAAGATTGGGAATTAAACGATCGTAGATAACAGTAGACGTTAAACCGTATCACACAAATTATTAAGTAAGGAGATAAGATGATGAATAAATCTGTATCTATAAATATAGAAAAAGTAAAAAAATTTATAAAAACCAAGAGTGTTTTAATACTTATGATTTGTATTATAAGTAGTATGACGGGATCACTTTATGCAGGTATAGACTCAGAGAGCAGCTCGTTAGAAATGATCAAACAAAATCAAATAAAATTTGTACAAAAAAATAAGACTAAATTAGCTAGCTTGGTAACCAATATTAATAAAGTTAGTAAGCGATATATGATTACAGGAACAAATAAACTTTTTGATAAAGAAAATGCACAAGCGGTTACAGAATATTTAATAAAAATAAAAAACTATACGCTATTAAAAGATTATATTACAGGAATAAATGAATTAAATTTAGGAGGATGTAATATTAATGATAAACAAATAAAACATTTGGTTCATATTTTAAAGAAAAATAAAACAGTACAAACTATAGATTTAAGTTTAAACAATATATCAGTAAAAGGAGCAAAGTATATTGCTTATTTATTAAAAAACAATCCAACAATTAAAAGTATTAATCTGGGATTAAATCAAATTGGGGATGAGGGAGTAAAAATTATTGCAGAAGCATTACAAAAAAATAAGACATTAGAATCACTAAATATTAGCGTGAATAGTATTTCAGATAATGGAGCAAGTTATATAAGTAACTTAATAAAAAAGAACAATAGTTTAAAGCAAATAAAAATAAATGATAATAATATTACTGCCAATGGAGCTGTTGATATAACAAGAGCCTTAAAACATGATAATTTAATAGAAATAATAGATCTTTCTTATAATTTGATTGGAGATAATGGAGCTATGGCCATTGCGATTTTAATGAACGATGTGTTTAATAAAAATAAATCATTATCTTATTTAAACTTAGGATTAAATAATATTGGAGATGCAGGTGCTATGGCCTTGTATGTGGCAATGCAATCATTATCAACACAAGCAAGAGAGAAAATTGAAGTTGATTTAAGTAATAATAGTATTGGAGAAAAAGCAAAAGATATTATGTATTTGTTACCCAAAAATCCTAATAAAAAAATTACATTATAAAAAGTTATAATGATTGTAAGGCGTGGTATATTGATGTCGCCAATTTAAATCCAAAACCTGGAAGTTTTTCTAGATCAGATAACGATGCCGTTTTAAGTGATTCTATAGAATCAAATGTTTGATATAAAATTTTTAAACGTTGTGTGCCAAGTCCATCAATCTGTAATAGTTGGCTTTGATAAGCAAGGGTATTTCGCTTTTTTCGTTGAAAAGAGACTGCAAAACGATGGGATTCATCACGAATATGCTGCAAAAGATGAATGATAGGGTTAGTATGAGATAAGCGAAGTGGCGATGGTTGGTTAAGACGATAAATATCTTCATGTTTTTTTGCAATTGAAATAATATCAATGTGAGAATCTAGACCAAGTTTATGCAAACTCGAAAAAGCAAAATTAAGTTGTGCTTTACCACCATCAATTAATAATAAATCGGGGAGTGGTTCTTTGTTGTCCAAACAATGTTGCAAGCGTCTATAAACAACTTCTTGAATAGATTTAGGGTCATTGCTAGTTGGGATAGGACTTTTAATTAAAAATTTACGATAAGCTTTTTTAAAAGGGAGTCCATGTTTAAAGGCAACAGCAGAAGCAACAATATTAGTTCCTTGCAGATGAGATACATCAAAGCCATAGATTAAATTAGGAGTATTATGTAATTGAAGAGTGTGTTTTAAAGTTGTTAACACGTTAGTATCACGCTTTTTTTTAGGTTGAATAAGTAATCGTTGCAAAGCATGATTAGCATTTTGAGTAATATTATCAAGCAATTCTTTTTTTAAACCACGTTTAGGGGTAATGGCTCGTGAAAGATTAACTATTTTTAGCAGAGGGTTTAAGATTTTCGCAACATTATCCTGGCAGATAATAGGATTTAAGATTGAAATATAATCATTTGTGTAAGCTAAAAAAGTTTTTTCAATAAAATCTTGATGACTAATAAGTGATTTATCATCATAAAACCCATGTTGAGAAATTAGTTTGCCATCCATCAGTTCCTGAATCATTATATAATAATAAGTATCAGATTCAACAAATGCCCATAGACTAAATGTATAAGAATTGGCTAATGAAACACGTTGTGATTCTGCTAACTGTTCTATAAGTGAAATTCTATCTCTAATGGCTGCAGCTTGTTCAAAATCATGGCGTTGAGCAAGTAATTTCATGTTTTTCTTAAGTAACGATATAAGTTTAGAATTACGCCCTGTTAACAATAAATCTAGCTGGGTTACAAGATCATCATAAAGTGGCTTAATATCTTTTTTGATACAAGGGCCGATACATTTATCAATATCTAATAACAAGCATTTAGGTTCTTTAAAATGTAACGAAATGGTTTGTTTGCAGTCACGAAGAGGAAAAAGCTCATATAATGTCTTTTTTAAAGAGCGTGAAGAGCCCATAGATGGAAAAGGGCCATAATAGTTGGCTCCATCCTGTTGTTTATAACGTGTTACAAGAATTCTAGGAAAAGGTTCTTGAACAGTAACTTTTATATAAGGAAATGTTTTATCATCTTTAAGTAAAATATTATATTTTGGTTTTAATGATTTAATGAGCTGATTTTCAAGAATAAATGCTTCTTTTTCTGTTCTTGTTTCAATGATTTCTATTCGAGAAATTTGTTTTACCATAAGAGTTGTTTTAATAGAATTTAAATGTTTAGCAAAATAACTTTTAACACGATTTTTAAGATTTTTGGCTTTTCCTATATAAATAACATGATCATTTTGATTAACCATTTTATAAATACCAGAACAAGTTGGTAAATGAGTTAAATTATCTTTTGTAAAATACATTAGAAACAGAAATAGTTAAGAGGATAAATGAAGATTACGAGCGGCATCATATTCATTGATTAATTGCTGAACATAATCAGCAACAGATAAAATAGAATGGATATTTCCAACACCTTGGCCAGCACTCCATAGATCTTTCCATTTTTTAATATCTCGTAGTCGCCAATGTTTCCAAGCTAAGACTAAAGGGTGAGGTTTTTTATAGCTAGGAGGAGCTACATTATTAGGATTAATACCATATTTTTTTAAACTAGGTTTTAAAATATTAATATTAACGCCTGTAAATTCAGGCGTATAAACAATATCATTGGCTTGAGAGGCTAATAGCATCTGCTTATAATCATCGGACGCATTAGCTTCTTTGGTAGCAATAAAGCGAGTTCCAATATAAGCTAAATCCGCTCCTAAAATTTGGCTTGCAAGAATATCATTGCCAGATGTTAAGCACCCCGCAAGTAAAATAGTGCCATCAAAAATAGTTCGTATTTCATTAATAAAAGCAAAAGGATTAAGCATACCTGCATGGCCACCAGCACCACTTGCAACGAGTACCAAACCATCAACGCCTGCTTCAATAGCCTTTTCAGCATGACGACGATTGATAACATCATGAAAGTGAATACCACCGTAAGCATGAATAGCTTGAGAAACATCTTTAGGGGCACGCATACTAGTAATAATGATAGGAACCTTTTCTTGAATACAAACATCCAGATCATGATCTAACCGTTTATTACTATCTAATGCGACTAAATTAACACCAAACGGAGCTACTTTAGTAGTTGGATTGGCTTGTTGAAAATCATGACATCCTTGTTTAATAGTTTGAATCCAAGCTAACAAGTCTTCTTTTGGTCGTGCATTTAAGGTGGGGAAGGTGCCTACAATCCCCGCGCAACATTGAGCGATAACAAGTTCAGGCGTAGATATGATAAACATAGGAGCACCAATTACAGGGATCTTTAATTGATTAATAAGTTGTTCAGGTAATGCCATAATAGCAACTCCTAACTAATGATACGTATAATTTACCCGAAAAAGGTTAGAGTTTAAACAAAAAATTATGATTAAATTAAAAAATATTATCGTCTATAACACTTGCAGATGTATCAGCTTCTGATTCTTTAGCAACCTCAGAAGTATCTTCATCAGCATAAGTTTGTACACTTGATTCCCCTTTTTCTGATTGTTTACCACTTGATTTTGACTTTGTAGCTTTTTCTTGTTCGGGTTCTTTTTCTACCAAAATAGTAAATGATGAACGAATATCTTTATGAATAACAACAGAAGCTGTATAAGAACCAAGTTCTTTAATAGGAGTAAATCCTTTAATATCATGCTTATCAAGGGATGTTTCATAGTTAATATTTAGTTTAGAAACAATATCATTAATAGAAATAGATCCATATAATTTACCTTCATCATGAGATTTAGCTTCAAATGAAATAGTTTGACCATCAATAATTTTATGAGTTTCATCTGCTTTTTTCTGTAATTTAGCAGAATGTTTTGCAGCTTCTTTTGAAATAGCTGCAATTTTAGTTTGATTTTCAGGGCTATTTAAAATTGCAAAATTTAAAGGAAATAAATAATTAAATGCATAGCCAGGCTTAACTAATTTTTTTTGACCAATTGTAAAACTGCCTTTTTTTTCTTTTGTAAATACAACTTCAATTTCTCTTGACATAGTTAACTCCTAATTTAGAATTCAACAGAATAAGGTAGTAATCCCATAAACCGAGCACGTTTAATAGCAACCGCAACTTTTCGCTGCCATTTTGCACATAAGCCAGAGTTACGTTTAGGAACAATTTTACCTCTATCAGTTACAAAGCGACTTAATGTTTTAGTGTCTTTATAATCAATAAGTTCTATTTTATTAGCCGTAAAGTAACAAACACGTCTTTTTGGTCGACGTTTAAAACTTTGTTTAGATGTATTTGAATTCATAGTATTATCTCCTAATTAATTTCATTATCAGCTGATGGAGCATCTGTAGATCGATCAAGCATTTGAAAGTTATCAGCTACAACTTCAACCCATTCACGAGTTTGACCATCTTTTTCATAATTATCAATACGTAACGCACCTTCTACTGCAATTAGTTTTCCTTTTTTTAAAAATTGTGTTGCAATTTCAGCAAGTCGTCTCCATGCAACAATGTTAATAAAATCAGTAACCTTATTATCCGCATCACCACCAATACGATCAATAGCAATCGTAAATCGAGCTAACGAAATTCCTGACGAAGTGACACGAGATTCTGGATCTCGAACTAATCTTCCAATTAATACAGCTTTATTAAACATGTTAAAATGGCACATCCTCACCCAATTGGGTTGCAAATTCAGTTGATTTTTCATCAGCTTTAATTGCTTCATTAAAATCAAAAGATTCATTAGTTTTTGGCGTAGTTTCTTCAACAACCGGAATAGATATCGTATCAGAAGCGCCCGCTTCAGAATTCGTAGAAGACGTACTGATAGGCTTGATACTACGAGCCTCTATCTCTGTTACATAAACACGTTGACCTTCATTATTTTCAAATGATTTATTCCGAATACTACCATCAACAACAATAATAGAGCCTTCTGAAATACTAGCCGTAAAATCAGCAAGATCACGCCAGGCATTAACAATAAAATGATCTGATTTTCCATTGGTACTTTCCATTTCTGGTCTTTCAACACTTAATGTTAATGTACATACAGAATCTCCAGCTGATGTTTGCTTTAACTCAGGAGTTCCTATTACAGTGCCAATTAAAAATATTTTATTAAAACGAGACATATTATTTTATTTTTTCAGCTAAAGCATCTTTGGTAAGTACGGAATCTAGTGTCACAATCATATAGCGAAAAATATCTTCAGTAACAGCTAACTTATCTTGTAGATTTGTTAATTGATCATGATTAGCCATAAATTCACAAAGATAATAATGACCTTGAGGCTCTTTTCGTAACTCCATCGCAAATTCTTTAAGTCCTAAATCTTGAAAACCTAAAATATTGCCACCTTTTTCGGTGATAGCATTTTGGACAACATCCGTAATTTTTGTGCGTTGTTCTTCAGAGAAGTTTGGTAATATAATAAATAAAATTTCATATGCTTTCAAATTCATAATGTCTCCTTAATTCAGCTCCTTACTACAAAGAGGAGCAAAATTCTAGCATAAATAGTATTTTTTTTTCAAGTGTTTTGAAAGACTATAATGATCTTGTTTGAGAAAATATTGGATTTTTAATAATATCATTATCTGAAATAATTTCATTATTTAAATTAACATAAGGTCCAATAATACAATGATTTCCTATAGAGGTAGTCCCTGTTAAAATTGAGAATGGATGAATAATACTATCATGACCAATGGTGACAGAGGCATCAATAAACGTTGATTTTGGATCAACAATAGTAACACCTTGAGTCATTAGGTGGTGATTGATTTTGTCATAAATAATAGCATTAATTTTAGCAAGATCCTGACGAGTATTAACCCCAATAATTTCATTAGGATCGTCGGTGATCATAGCTGAAACAAGTTTATCATTATCATTTAAAATATGAATAATATCAGTAAGATAATATTCTTTTTGGTTATTATTGGATTGAAGTGTAGAAATGTAGTTTTGTAATAAAGCCGTATTAAAAATATAAATACCAGAATTAATTTCGGTGATAGTAGCTTGTTGAGAATTACAATCTTTTTGTTCTCTAATTCCTAATAGTTGATTATTTTCAGAGCGTAAAATTCGGCCATATCCATAAGGATCTTTCATATGTGTGGTTAAAACGGTAGCGGAGGCTTGAGTATCTTGGTGAGTCTGAAGTAAGGAGGTAAGAGTGCTAGGTTGAATTAATGGGCAATCCCCAGCAAGAATCAGGGTGTTTTCTGCCGATGATTTTGTTAAATAAGGCATTACTTGTTGAACAGCATGACCTGTTCCAAGTTGTTCAGTTTGTTCAACAAAAGTAAGAGAAGGGTCTGAAAACGTTGAACGAACAGCATCTGCTTGATGTCCGATAACAACATAGCGGTTTTTAGCACATGATTGAACAGCGTCAAGAACATAAGATAAAATTGGTTTTCCAGCAACATGATGTAAAACCTTTAAGGTATCAGATTTCATCCGAGTACCTTTTCCAGCAGCTAGAATAATTACATTAATTTGATCATCAAGTAACATAAGCCTTATTATAATATACTTTTGTGTAATTTAAAGAGAGTAGCTTTGGAGTGAACTCTTGTATTGAGAAGTGGGGTAATCTATGATTAATATTAGAATTAATTTTCCAGAATAAAGGAGATTGTATATGAATATCATTATCAAGGCGCACCATGTTGAAATTACGGATGCATTAAAAGAGTATGCTCAGAAAAAAATTGATAAAGTAGAGCATTTTTTTGATCAAATTCAACATGTTACAATTAATTTAAATATTGAAGGAACACATTCGTTAAACGAAAGCCAGGTAGCATCTGCTATTATTAAATCTTCTGGAGCCGTCATTACAGCAAAAGAAAAATCACCAGATATGTATTCTAGTATTGATTTGCTAATTGATAAATTGGTTGTGCAGTTAAAAAAATATAAAGAGAAACTAAAAAAGCATAAAGGAAATTTGCCATTAAGTAATATACTAACCAAACCTACTGTAGTAAAAAAAGAACAAGAATCAATTCAACGTTATGTTCCAAAGCCAATGGGACCAGAAGATGCTGTATTAATTTTAGAAGAAAAGCATCTAAATTTTTTAGTATTTCGTGATTTAAAAGAACGGGTTTGTGTTATTTATCAAACAGATAGTGGCGAATACGAGTTAATTGAGACATAATTAAGCATCTAAATATCTCATAAATAATAAGAAAAGATAAAGATAGTACTTAATACAGTAAGTAATATGGATCGTAAATATTTAAACATAAAATAAATGGAGCGGGATACCAGATTCGAACTGGCGACCTTCTGCTTGGCAAGCAGACGCTCTACCAACTGAGCTAATCCCGCATAAAATGTAAATAAATAATACCATTAAATAAGAACCTTTTTAAGAGGAATGCTTTGTTTGTATGATGGACATCATTAAATCTTTAAATAAAGAATGCGAGGTTGGTAAATGAGGGTTATGGATATGATTGGCCGTTTTTTGTTGAAAATCTAAAAATAAAGGAGCAAGTTCAGTGGTATTGATAGGGGTGTTTTTGAGTACCAAAGAATGTTGTTTTAAGGAATCTTTGGATAGGGCTGTTTTATTACCTATAAATACTTGGAGTAAAGAATCAATCGTTTTATTATCAAGAGATTGTTTAAGAAAGTAAGTTATATAAATCCATTCATGATCATGAAGAGATGAAAATAAATCTAAAAAGTGTGTACGTGCAATAGGAAAAGGGTATAATAAAATATACCCTAATTGAGCAATGATTGTTAGCGCTGATTCTAGTAATGTTTTTTGAGCAATAAGATATTTATCAAGTAAGATAAAACATTCATAGTGTTCTTGACGTTTGGCAGTGTCTTGTTTTAATAAGTCTAACTGCAATAAATTTAATGAGCGATGATGAAGAATGTTATTATCAATTAGAAACTTATGAAAGGATGACTTTTTCTTTTTGGAAAGAGAGTCAAATGATGAGTGAGTTAAGTCCAGAGAAATAGTAATAGAATCTAGTAAAGCATCCTTTTTTGATAAACAGATAGTATCAGTCTCAGATTGTAACAGTGTCATCACAAATGGTATATAAGAGACATTTAACAAAGAAACAATGTTGTAACTAAAAAGAGCATGTTCAAAACGATGTAGTTTGTCTAGTAGCCGTGATTTTTCATAGTGAGTAGCAGGTAAGGGAATCATATTCATTAATAGGGAGCATTCAGTAATATGAACAGTAGATTTAATAGAAAAAGCTTGTAAATGAAAGAAAACAGATTCAAAAAATGGTTCAGCAAGACGATCAATAGTATCTTGCGTCATTCCTTGAGGAGAAATCATAGCAGAAATATCATCAACAAGGATACGATAAATAGTTTGAGGATCATAAAAATGAAGGAAATCATCAAAGGTTAAAAGGGATAACATATTATGAGTTGTTAAGTGGCCTTCAGCAATAAGCCAGCGTTTTAGAGCTTGATGATAAAGAGAGGATTCAAAGAACGAATCTGCAACATAAACAAGTTTTTGCTTAATACATAATTGTTTGTAAAGATTAATAAACCAAGCAGGGGCAGGGCCCGTTGAATGGGTGATTTCAGTTTCTAAATAAAGAGACAACCATTGTTGTTCAAGGTCAGGGTTAAAAAAAACAGATGAGCGAAAGCTAATCACAAGTTCGAATAAAGAATAACCAATTTGAGATAAATCTTTCATAATACGGATTAAGTTATTGAGATCTAAAAAGATTATATTATAGGTAGAAAATAGAATTTCTAATTGATCTTTGCAGGCAAATAATTTAGGAATACAAATACCGGTTTGACGAAAAATAGGATGATAATGCTCTAAACATACAGAAGAAATAGAGGTGGGAAAATGAATAAAGAAAAAGAGAAGGATTTCAATGTATGTTTGATTAGTTTCTGGATTAAAATTAGTAAACCAGGGAGATAGTAAGTCAGTTAGTAATGTATGAACTACTCGACTTTCCCAAGTATCATGATCCAAAGTATGATAGCGGCCTTTTTCATCATGAAGTAAGCTAAATAAAATTAGATGTCGTTGATCAATAGAAAGCTGAGGGTGTGTAATAATATGGCGTAACAAGTCAGTTGGTAGTAGTTGAATATAATTAAAAAATTTAGTTTTTAAAGCAAGATTACTAGTAAGAAAGCTAAAAAATTCTTTCATTGCTAATGAGTTAGATCCAGAGATAAATAAAAGATTAATTAAATAATCAAGATAACATGGATCATCTTGAAAAAAGGTAATTCCTAAATCTTGATTCAACAAAGAAGGAGCTGAGGTTTGCCGAATAAAAAAAGAAGGGGATTCGGCTATTAAAATATTAATACAGTGATGACGTTGTTGGTAGCAGGCAATGGCTGATTGCTGTAGATTAACAAACGCAAACTCAATCGCAGATGTAAATGTAATATCTGGATTTAAGGCAGCTAGATTATCAAGTGATAATGAGGGTAGATCTTGAAGCAGTTCACCTGAATCTAAAATGATTCCAGCATTAAGAAATAATTTTGAAATAGTATTACGAAGAGATGAATCAATATCATGTGATAGTGTAGAAAATGAGACACGATAGAGACTAGTAAGTAGTTGAATGAACCAGGTAATATTTTTGTGATTAGGAATTAAATAGTGTTCAATACAGCGAGCTAAGAAAAACAAGAAACCTGTTTCTTGGTGTTGTAAAGCTTGGCGAGTAATAGCAATCATGGGATTGGTAGAAGAGACAGACATAACCGCATCATCGATGACTACATTTACAAAATAATGGTCATATAATTTTTTAAAAAACACATCAATAAAAATGTCATATTTGTGATGAATCGTACAAAACTGAAAAAAGCTTTTTGGGTGATTTTCAATAAAGTTACGTAAAAATATCTCAATGCTCATATGCAGTGGGCTAGTTTCGACTAATAAATCAGCTAAAATGACATGCTCTTTTGAACATGAAAGAAAGGTTTCCCAGATATCACAAAATGAAGGTTGTAAAAAACATGATTTAAATAATGGAGCATAACAAGCTGTTTTTTGATGTGTAAAGAAACCATTAGCAAGTGATGTAATTATTTTTTGATCAATATGATGAGAAGAAAAAATGGGAGCTAAGTAAGAAAAGTAAGATACTTTCATATTAGGAATAAGGCAATTAGTAATCCATTGATGTAAATACGTTTTATCAGGAGCGTGCGTTAATAAAAAATGAAGAGCAGCACAAAGTTGTTTAAATGGAGCAATTTTAAATTGCTTAAAAGAAAAACGGGTAACAATACGAGACATAAATAGAAGATAGTCATACATAAGATGATGTTCATGAGGATCGGTTAGATATAAGATAAAGGTATCATACAAACTATTTTTATCAGTCCAATTATCAATAAAGTTGTTAAATAAATGTAACGCTTTATGATCTGATGGATGATGAAGATAAGATAGTAATAACAAGCGATTCGGTAGATCGGTAGAGCAAAGTTCAAGTTGTTTTTTAATATGGATAAAATCAATACCATGTTGAGCTAGTTCTTGAGTATTAGTAGATAAAAAACAGTATAACTGTTCAGTAACATTGAGATGTTGGCGTAGTTGAGGTAGTTTTTGAAAAATTAATGTAATAATAGGATCTTTTACGGCTAAGCGTGGGATAGGTGTATTAACAAGTTCTTTATAGTGACTTTCTAGTTCATCAAAATTATTTCTTACATTATCAGATGAAAATGGAAGAAAATTATCAAGTAAATCATAGCATAATAGTTGTTTTTGTGATGTTAAATGTTTTTGAGAATATAGAGCTAAGAATTGTAAAAGATGGGTATAATTAAATGAATCAATGGTTTTAATGATATGGTTATATAACAAAGAATCAGAGGTTACTTCATTATAATAAAGCGCTTGTTGAATTGCGTTAGCAAATGAAGGTATAAAAAATAATTGCTGAAAAATAGCAGGGTAATGTAATGCTAAATCCGTAAAAAAATGATGATTGCTAGGATTAAAAATCGCATCACTTAATGTTGATAAATGAGTAGACAAGGTTAGTGTAGGAATAAATTTGCATTGTTTGAATAACTGACAAATATCAGCAAGTGTAAGTTCATTAGCATAGCATAAACAAGCATAGCTAATAATATAAGTAGCAGAATCTGATAGTGGCTGGATAGCGGAATTGTTATGTAATTTGGTTAGATAAGGAGTACAGCGAATAAGAAGTTCGGAATAATTATTTCGCTGAGGTAATGATGTTAAGGAGCTAAGTAAAAATGTAGCAAAATCATGATAGGAAACATGAAATGTTGTATCTAATGTGGATATAAAAGAAGCAAGTGACATATCATCTAAATAGTCTAAATAGTCAAAAAACAACGTTGGTTCGTAAGAAATTAACTGAGATGATGAAAAATACATAATATAAAAACAATCTGCAGAATATAAATCTCTGGTTTTTAATTGATCAAAACACAACATAAGATGATTAAATTTAGCACAGTAAAGAATCCACAAAATAATATCATTATCAGAAAACAGGGAAATCAAACTAGGATTTTTAAGTATACAGGCATGAATCAGTAAAGGAGGCATCGTTTCATAGCGGTTTTTGTCTATTATTGTTGCAATATTAGTTAAGAAAAAGGGATGAGATAACCACCGAGATAAAGGATTAATTGAAAAAGACGAAATAGTATCAGAATGAGAGCGTTGAATGAGTTCAATAATACTATCATCAAGATTAAAGCAATCATGTTGACATAATATCCAGAATAAGTCCGGTTGATTTAAAAACAATAATTCTAGATAAGCAACAAAAAAATCTAATTGATTTGGAAGAAGTGATTTGATGATAGGGGCAATAGTTTGTGGAGAAGGAGGCGTTTCGGAGTAGATAAGACAAAGAAAATCATGGATTGGATGAGTTGTTTTATTTTTATGTAAAAAATAAGAAAGAAAAGGATGAGATTTAATGAGTGGCGATGCTTCAGAAAATAAACGCTGATCAGTTTCTATGACTGATTGTTGTAATAAATAGAGAAGATAAAAAGCTAAACTAGTATTATTGTCTATAATAATTTCTAAATAATGTAATGGATTTTTCTGAGCTTGAATAATATCAACAGCCATCGTTTTATTAACTAAAGAACATTCATAAAGAATCATAGGGATATCAGTATCATTAGCGTAAGAAAGAATGTCTAAGTGAATAAACCATTGTGAAAAACGAGAGTATGATAATTGTTTTGGAGAATGTTGTAACAGAGATAAGAGATTATGAACTTGCGAAAAGGAGATAGCGTTTTGATCTAAGATAATTGTTTTTAATTCATCTAGCAATAATGCTTGATGAGTTGAAAAAAAGTAATCAAGTAAAGACGAGTCAAAGTTGTTAGCAATAAAAGGATCTAATAAAATACGAGCGATAATATGGCAAATATGGCGACAGAGATGTTGAATCGTATCATGGCTAACATCAGATAAAACAGTATGTAGTCCATCAATAATGCGTAAGATATGGATTAACTGACAGATATAACTAGAAGAGCTAAAATTTAATGTTGAAATAAAGGAATGAGAAGATGGAAATACATTTAAATGAGCAGTTGCTTTTAAAATAAAAGCTTGTAAAGTGCTTGGCCGAATAACGTGATGAGAAAATGTAGTAACTAAATGAGATAGTTGTTGAAAAGTATATGTAAAATTTTGATCTATTTCTGCTTTAATTATAAAGCATTCTTTTAAGCTATTATTAGCAATCGATTTAACGGTAAGCAAAGGATCGTTAAGTTGTGTTTCAAGAGCATGATCTAATAAAGAAATCAGTAAGTTTTTTAATAAAGGGTGAGAAGATTGAGATAAATCTTGCAACCTTAAAATAAGTTGTTTGGCTTGTTGCGGAGATTTGAGTAATAAAGCGCTAATAATACGTTTATCATGATCTTTTAAGGATAAACCCATCATGTGATCAAGATGGTTAGCATCATGAGAATAGGTATAAAATGTTTTTAATAAATGAAAGAAGAAATAAGAGTGTTTCCATTGTAATAAATCTAAGCTTTGATTAAAGATATGATTTAAGAAAAAACAAATACCATGATCATGATCATCCGCTGATAAATCTTGTAAATGAGTTAAAAGAAATAAAGAAAAATTAAGACACATGCCAGGCATAGTAGAAAAAATATAATTTAAACTATTTACAATATAAGGTTTTTGCAAGATAGCTTCAAAGAGATTAAAATTCAGTGGTTTATTTAAAGATAAACATGTAATTAATAATTGATAATCAGTTAAAAATGTATGACAAGCAACTAAATCATCAGGTGGATGGGGGTGTTGATCATGACAGTCGATGATAATATTAAAAAATGGATGAAAAGAATCTATAAATCCATGTTCTAATAAGTCATTTAGAATAGGAAGTAATTGATATATAAATGGTTTAAAAAATGGGGAGTCAGAAGGGATGATGTCGAGATAATCATAATAAGTATTAAGTAACGAAAAAACAGCTTGCTGAGTAATATTAGTATCATTTGGCAAACCTTTAAAAGCAAGGGCCAGGATACGAGCAAATGATTCAAGAAAAACAAAGTCAGTTTCTACTAAATGGTCACTATGATGTTTAAATTGTGTAAATAGTTTTTGAAGAATAAGTGTATCAAATTCAGTAAGAGAAAATGATGGAAGCTGATCTAATTGAAACTGATACATGGTAAGAAAAAAGAATAATAATGGTTTTGATGTAAGGATATTAAAATCCATAACAGATAAAGACGGGCTAGAAAGCATTAGCGAGTCATTTGGTAGTTCAAGTAAACAACTAGTCAAATTAATAGTATGAGCTAAGATTAATTTTTGTAAATAAGAGATTGATTTTAAAGAAAATAACAGAGAAACAAGATGAGAGCGTTGATTTAAAAACTCATCAATATGGCCATCTTGAGCATATTGAATAAGTATTTTAACAGATTTTGATAATGACGTATTAAGGCAGGATAACACATCTGATTGATGTGTAATAAGCCAATTTTCAATATTAGATCGTGGAGTTTTTAATTGATAAGCGGTTGTTGTTGGTAATAAACGAAGCGAATAGAAATCAAGTAATAAAGGCGTAGCTTCTAAGATTAAGTAAAATGGATCTTGAAATAAGAGAGATTGTTTAGATGGAATATCAGATGATTGTTTAGTTAAAGATACATTAGGTTGATTTTGTAATGTTAAATATGTTTGAGAGATACCAAGTTGATAATGATTGGTAGGATCGTGCGTGATTTCAGTTGTAAAATTGGTATCAAAAAAGGTAATTAAATAAGTAAGAAAGGGTTTTGATAATGTCGAAATTTCTTTATCGATACTTTGCAAATAAGATGTCGGTATAGAATAATCCTCAATGAGACTAAGATACTCAGCAAAAAGACTATGCATTGGGTTATTAATAGAATCATATAAGCAATAATAAATACCTAAAAAATTAATTATTAATGGTGTAGTAGCAAGTTGATGTTTTAAATTAATACTTAAGATAAAGATAAAAGAAGATAAGTGAGGTTCAATTAAATGAACAACAACATCAGCTGCATAATTAGCATGTAATGATTCACAATAATCTAAGAGTTGATAACATAGACATTCAATAGCAAAAAGATTTTCTGAAAAAGAAGAGTCATAAAGATAGTTAATATGGGTAAGATAATCGATTAAAGTTGATTCTGATAGCGAATAACTTAATGCAATTTTTTGTAATTCATTAAGATCTAAATTAAGATGTTGGGTACGAACAAATAAATTATAAAGTCTAATATCCTGGGGCGATTGATGACTAATGTAATGAATCATTCGAATAAGGCATTGACGTTCTAAAGGATGAGCGGGAGCATAGTCTATCCATTCTTTTAATAAATGAGAGGTGCTAATAAAAAAATAAGACATATAGGGATATAAGCATTTCCAGGTATCAGGTGAACTAGTAAAGATATTAAATCGAAATGATGCAATCCAACGATTAACAAATTGAGAAGAATTATACCAGTTAGCAAAAGAAGCATCATGTTGTAATGAAATAGTATTTGTATCAGGATACAAAGAAATAGAAGAATTAATAATTGTAAGCATATTTTGAGGATAAAGTTGGGTAAGATAATCAATATAAAGTTTAAACATATTAGGGGTAAGTGAAACAGAAAAATAGGTCAAAAATGTAGCAGAAAGCAGGCTGTTTGGAAGTTTTTGATGGACAAGAATAGAACACTCGCTTAGTAAGCTATAGCGACCCTGAGTAGATAAATAAAGAGAGACAATACTACTCCAAAAAATCAGATAATATAATCGCTCTGTGTCAGCATATAAGGCAGTATATAAAGACTCCGAAACTTTTAGGCTATTATTCGTTTGGTTTTGAATGGATTTGGGCAAGGAATGAGTGAGTGATTCCAAAGATTTGGCATAGGACACAAAGTGTTCGGAAAGAATTTCGGAAAATTCAGAAACAGGCAATAAATCATAGAATTGTTTAATAAGTGACAAGCTTAAATAAGATAGTTGATTCGTAAAGCAAGTATTAAAGTAATGTACCCAGCTTTGGGTACTCAGTTGTCTTAAAGAACTGAGGTAGTCGATAGAGTTATGTTTGACATCAAAATAAGATTGTTTAATATCCGTAGCAAAAGAAGAGATATCACTAGAATATGCTGAATGAGCAGCAAGGATATCTTGAAGCCCAGAGAGCATATCAGCTAAAAATCCATTTTGAAAGCAAAGATTATGAGCTAGTTTAGTTTGAACATCCTTGATCAAGGAAACTAAATAGTCTGATTGAGAATCCTTAGTGTGTAAATTAGGCGAAGTATTAAGGATGGTAAAATAATGTAATTTATAAAAAGAAAACGCTAAAAATGCCTGAAAAATAGCTCGAAATAAGATTAATAGTTGGCTTAGGTGTTTATTCCAAGCTTGGAAATCTGCTGGAAACAAATCCGGATTATTTGTTTTTGCATTATAGATAAGCTCACTAGATAGTTTAGTCTGTGAAATAAGGGTAGGAACAAGAGAAAAAAAGCTATCCAAGAGGGAAGCGGTAGAAGATTTTTGTAGTAATGTAGCTTTATCATGAATACGTTGAAAATAACGTTTATGATCTAAAGACGTCCAAAAGATAGTAGTATCATAATGATTGATTAGATCATCAAGGGTATGAAGAATGGTTTTCAGAAAAGGTTTGATATCCGCTGGAGGTTGAGATTTAGCAAAGCGTTGATAAGATTGGAACGGAGATTTTGAGACCTTTTTAATAAATGATGAATGAAAATAAAAAGATTCAAATAGGTTAAGCGATGCCTGAGATGATGAAAAAAAAGTTTTGAGTTGGGATTGGAAGGTATTAAAATTATAAGGTTTTTTAGTGTCAGATTTGAGCACTGTTAGAGATTCTAAAAGAGGCAGTGATATGATAGCTGGATGATGGGAGTGTTGAGCATGAATAATTAAGGCTGAATCAGCCGTATTTAAGATAGAGTCAAAACAACTATCGTGATCAAAATGATAACGAGTTAAGGATGAGGTAACAGTAGAAAAAAGTTGTTTATAATATAAATTAAGAAAAATAGAATCGTCTGAATTCATATGATTTCCATTTTTTGATAATCAAAAAATTTCATAATTCGTAATAATTTTTCTGTTTCAGGAACATGTGTTTTTTCAATTCCTTCAAATAATTCATCAGAAGAAAGGCAATGAATACTGACAAAGGTCGGGAAAAAAATGGTACCAGCTTTAGTCGCTTCAATCCCTTTGCATGCTAAAAAATAACAATCAATAGATGTATCCATAAGTTCTAATATTTCATTATACATCGGTAATGTTTCATTAAACATGGGAGTTATAACATGGGGATGAATAAAAACAACGGTAGGGATACCTTGTTTAAGAGAGCGATGGATATCGGGTAAGGATTCAGTTAGGGGTTTATCATCATAGCCTAGTACCGTTGCAAATGAGCCGATACGTAAAAATGGGAAAAAAAAATGAATAGGAAATAATCGTAAATTAGCAGCAAAAGGAACCGCTATAGGATACGAAAATAACGTTGGCAAAAAATTAGCAATAAAGTCGTAGTTACGTGTTGTAAAAAATAAGGTTGGTTTTGTTGGTTTATTGATCGAAGGAGGAAATATGAGTAATTTTTGGATACCACAAAAAAAGAAATATAAATTAAAATATGATTTCAGGTAAGAATAAATTAAATGAAACGAACGTTCTTTAAAGATAGCAAAAATAATTAATAAACAAAGATGAACAGGAATAAGTAACGGTAAAAAGATCATCATATATGCATGATTTCGAATACGGCCCCATTTGGAGCGTTTATAAGAGGCTTTTTCTGCCTTCAGGCGCTGAAGTTTAGCTTGATTTTGTTTTTCTATAAATTTAGCAGGATCATGCATTAAGTAATATTTCCCTTATTATTATCAAGTAAGTTTTTAATATCTTCTTCACGCTTTTTTAATCTTTCTAAGGAATCATTCATTGATTTAGTAGCCTTAGGAGGTTTAGGATTTTCTTGAGAAAGAGATGTTTTTTTATTAAAAATATTAGTAACAGATTGAAATGATTGTTTCAGATCAGCAAAAAAATTAATAGGCTTAGATGACGCTCGTTGATTAATAGGTGCTACAGATTTTTTGATAATAGGCTTTGATTGTGATGAGGATTCTTTTTTTGAAGAAGAAATGGGTATATTCGTAATAGATTTTTTTGAGATTTTAAAATGACCAGGTGTAATGCTTTGATGAGATGGTGAGGACGGGCTAGAAGAAGTTTCTTGCGTTGAGGGCTTAGGTGGTAGGGGGCTAGGGGCCTTAGATGAATGTGAGAAATCATCTTTAAACGATTTTAAATGTGGGTTTTTTTTAAGAGAAGATTTTGGTTGTTTAGGAGGTAACGCTGACGAAAGGTGGTCAAATATATTTGTTAAGAGATTTTTAAAGTATTGAGTTGTATTTTCTAAAGAATCATCTTGTTCAAAAAGTTCTTTAAATCGTTTATCATCAAGCTTAAAATCATCAAAAGACGATGATAAGTCAGAATTAATATCATCGCGTGGTGATGATGAATTAGGGTTTTTCTTTTTCGTCATTAATTTTGTCATCAATTTCAGAAATTGATCCATCTATTTTATTTTTTAAGGATGATAATTGGTTAAGAAGCTCAACTTTATTTTGATCAGATTGTTTGATTAATTCAAGGATACGTTTTTCAGATTCAATTATAGTTTTTTTATGACGTTTTAAAGCATTTCTTTCTCGAAAAAATGCAAATATATCTTTTAAAATAAAATAGGTAACAGGCAGTACTATAGCCAATAATAATCCAGGATGTGACAGTAATTCAGAAAAATCCATTAATAATATCTCCTATAATTGATTCATGGCAGTTTTAATATTACTGTCAGAATCAGATTGAATATAATCATTAATAAGTTTATAAAATTTCATATAGATATTTCGTTTTTTATTATTTTTAATTTTTTCATAGACTGAGATAGATGTACAACATTTTTTTAAGATATAAATTGGTAATTGATCTAAAATTTTAAGAACCCAATCAGCTGAACTGATAGAATCAAGTGACAATAAAAAATGCTCAATAATACTATCTAGCGTATCACTATGATTAGGAAACATAACAACAAGGGAGACAGAAATATGAAAGAATTTAAGATATGAAGAAAAAATTTCTTTAGAAGTTAAAGGTAGTTTTAATGCTTTAAAATCATCAAATGTTAATCGAACAAATATATTTAAATCATCATTTTCTAACGTTTGTTGTAGCGAATCAACAAAAGAGACAATATCTTGAATAGAAAACGAAGGATCTTGAATATAACTAATTAAAGTATTGCGATACGAATCTAATTGTTGCTGACTAATTTTTGATTTTTCAATAATAAGACCATGTTGCATAGTAAAAGATGGTTTAAGAGATGTTTTAATGGTATTAAAAATATGAATATGCGTTTTAAAACAGTCTGTTAAAAATTCATGTTGAAGACTAGGCTCTAAAAGAGAAAAAAGAGCAATTAATAAGGTATTATTTTTAATAGATGTTAGCAAATTAGCTTGATCTTGATAAATAAGATTTGTAAAACATTGTTTTTGGGAGTTAACGGATAAGCTAAAAAATAATTTTTGTTTCATCGTTATATTATGAGATGCTTGAATTAATGTTACAAAAATAGTGATATCATTTTCTGTATTAAGCTCAATGTTAGTGTTATCATGCACATAGATTTTTTCTAAAAATTCACTTGCATGAATAAGTTGATCAGAAGAAAAAGATTCTAATAATTTTTGGTCAACAGACATATAATCTAATTATAATAGGATATCTAAAAAAGAACCATCTGATCAATTATATAGAGATATAATTAATAGGATTAACCGTTGACACATATTTAAGGCGAGAAGAATCATTTTTAACAATTACTTTTACTTCAAAATGAAGGTGAGGTCCTGTTGCATAACCTGTATCACCTACCCAACCAATTGAATCTCCTTTACGTAAAATATCTCCTTTTTTAACTAAAATACGCGATTGATGAGCATAAAAAGTTGAAATAATTTTTTTTGTTTTAGGGTGAGGGCCATGATATAACAAAACACAATTTCCATAACCGCCATGAGGGCCTGCAAAGATTACTTTACCAGTATCAGCCGCTTTGATAGGAGTTCCTTTTGGGGCTGCAAAATCAATGCCAGTATGTTTCATTTTTCGTTTAAAAATTGGATGAATTCTATTGCCATATTTCGAAGAAATCCAGCCTTTAACAGGGTAGATAAAATCACCAGATCCATAAGTATGAGTTGGTTCTTTGAGAATTACTTTAGATAAATATTTAGAAAGCTTTTCAAGTTCTTTGTTTTCTCTTGCAATACGTTTGATATCTTCTTGAAGTTGAGCAATATAGTAAGATTGTTTTATTCGTTTTTTCTGAAGTGTTTTTTCATGGTTTTTTTTATCTTGTTGCAAAGAAAGGATCTGTTTTGTTTTAGTTAAAAATTTTTCTCGTTTTTTTCTAATTTTACTTAAGTGATGCTTAATTTGATGAATTAACTTTATGTCATATTTAATAATAAGAGAAAAAAAATAATTACTATTAGTATCATAAATCCAATTATCATCAGATATCATAACGTCAAAAAGACTAAGAGGAGAATGTTTATAAAGATAACGAAGGCGTGTCTGAAAGGCTTCGTTTAATTTGGTTTCTTGACGAGATAATGTATCAAGATCTTTTTTGACTAAAGTTTGATTATGAACAGCTTGTTCTAGTTCTTTTTGAGAACGTCGTAATGTTAATTCAAGAGAACGAATATCTTTATTAATTTTGCCTAATTGAAATTGAGCTTTTTTTTGTTTTTGTTTTTTTGAGATTAGCTGTTTAGTATTTTTATTAATTTTAGCATCAGGAGTTAGATAAGATTTCGCATCAAGAATAATAAGGTTGAAAGTAGAAAAAAATAATAAAACAAAAAGAAAACGAATCATAATAATATTATACAAATAAGCGCTTATATATTACTAGATTAAAACAAAAAAAAACGCCCTCTATTTATGAGGGCGTTTTTGAGGTACACAAGAAAAGATGTAATTACATCATTCCTGGCATGCCGCCACCCATACCGCCCATGCCGCCTCCGGCACCAGCCATAGCCGCAGCTGCCGCAGCATCTGCTTTTTCATCTGGTTTATCTGCAATTAATACATCTGTTGTTAACAGCAAGCTAACAATAGAAGCTGCATTTTGCAAAGCTGATTTAGTTACTTTACAAGGATCAACAACCCCATCTTTAATAAGATCAGCAAATTCACCTGTTCTAGCATTAAAGCCAATCTCTTCAGAAGATGTTTTAACTTTATCAGCAATAACAGACGCTTCTAAATCAGAGTTAGATGCAATTTGTCTTAAAGGTGTTTCAAGTGCTTTGCAAACAATTTTCATTCCAACTTGAAAATCACCTTCAAATGCTTGGATTTCTTTTTCTAGAGAAGGGATTTGTCTGATTAAAGCCGTTCCTCCACCAGAAACAATACCATCTTCAACAGCCGCACGTGTTGCAGATAAAGCATCTTCGACACGATGTTTTTTCTCTTTAAGTTCAGTTTCTGTAGCAGCTCCAACTTTAATAACAGCAACGCCACCAGAAAGTTTTGCTAACCGCTCTTGAAGCTTCTCTTTGTCATATGAAGAGTCACTAAGTTCAATTTCTTTTTTGATTTGTTCTACTCGAGCATTAATATCAGCAGCCTCACCTTTACCTTGAACAATAGTGGAGTTATCTTTATCTGCTTTTACTTTAGAAGCCGTTCCTAGTTGATTCAGTTCAGTAGCTTCAAGCGCTAGTCCTTTATCTTCAGAAATAACCTCTGCTCCCGTTAAAATAGCAATATCTTCAAGCATAGCTTTACGTCTATCACCAAAGCCAGGAGCTTTGATTGCAAGACAGTTAACCGTGCCACGAAGTTTATTAACAACGATAGTAGCTAATGCTTCACCTTCAAGATCTTCAGCAATAACAACAAGTGCTTTTCCCGCTTGAACAACTTTTTCTAATACAGGTAAAAGATCTTTAATAGCAGAAATCTTTTTATCAGTAACTAAGATATAAGGATCATCATAAGCAGCTTCCATTCTATCTTTATCTGTAATCATATAAGGAGATGCATATCCTTTATCAAATTGCATACCTTCTACAATATCAAGTTCTGTTTCAATGCCTTTTGATTCTTCAACGGTAATAACACCATCTTTACCAACCTTATCCATGGCATCAGCTATAAGAGCACCGATTTCATCATCATTATTAGCAGAAATAGTTGCCACTTGAGCAATTGCTTCTTTAGTTGCAATAGCTTTACTTTCAGAATTTAAACCTTCGATAACAACTTGAACAGCTTTTTCGATACCTTTTTTTAAGCGAATAGGGTTAGCACCAGCAGCAACATTTTTTAATCCTTCTCTAAAAATGGCATAACCAAGAATAGTGGCTGTAGTAGTTCCATCTCCAGCGATATCATTTGTTTTAGAGGCAACTTCTTTTAAAAGTTGAGCTCCCATATTTTCAAAGGGATCTTCTAATTCAATTTCTTTAGCAATCGTAACACCATCATTGGTAATAGTAGGTGATCCCCATTTTTTTTCTAAGACAACATTATTTCCATTTGGACCTAATGTACTTCCAACAGCATCAGCCACTTTTTTGATTCCTTCACCAAGTGACTTCCATGCATCATCAGAATATTGTAATTGTTTTGCAGACATAATTTATAATCCTCCTAAAATAGTTATGATTCTTTAACAGCTAGAATATCGTTTTCTTTGATAATTAATAAATCATTACCAGCAACTTTTAATTCCGTACCACCATATTTGCTATAAATAATAGTGTCTCCTTCTTTTACAGTTAAAGGGATTGTTTTACCATCATCGGTAATTCTTCCAGACCCAACTTTCAAAACTTTACCAGTTTGAGATTTTTCTTGCGCAGAATCAGGGATAACAATTCCCGATTGTGTAGTTTGTTCAGGAGCTTCAGGCTCAATTAAAACTCTATCTCCTAATGGCTTATACGTAGCAGTGGCCATAATAATACCTCCTATATCACTTTTTTTATTTTGAGGAAAATTGTAATAAAAAAACACAGTAAGTACAAGTACAAAAAAGATTAAGGATTCTTAATAAGAAATTATTTGAGAATTAGTCTGTTTTTAAATTAAAATATTAATATGTCTTTTTTATCATTAAATTCCAATGCTTATGCAAGAAAAAATAAGATAGGGGAGCATAAAAAGGTAAGAGCAATTGATAATCAATCTGAAAGACGATCAGAAGATTCAGGGCTAAATAAAAAAGGGCAAGAACCAAAGAAAAAAATAAAAAGTTCCGAAGATACGCCTATAAAAGAAGAAAAAGAAAATAAGATTCCATTTACAGATGCAAAAAATGCACTGATATTTAATCAAGTAAAAAGTAGTATTTTTATTGAATTAATGTATCCAGAAAAAAAAATGATAGAAGTAGATTGTAAAACAGGAGAAATAATAACGGATATTATGATGATTCCAAAAGTATTTTGGGATATTATTTGTTTTGATGCAAAAACATTTACTAACAACAAAAATAAATTTATGTTGTTTGATGTAGCTTATTGGGTAGCTACTGCAAAAGGTGTTACGTATATTTGTTTGGGAAAAACAGTTTCCCTATTGAAAAACGATTCAATTTAGATAACAATATGAAAACAATTTTGCCGGGGTGGTGGAATTGGTAGACACGACGGACTTAAAATCCGTTGAGCATTTAAACGCTCGTGCCGGTTCAATTCCGGCTCCCGGTAC
>MDSY01005064.1_pt1 | contig 79443 bp, 66 predicted proteins | sample 811131 | NCBI WGS metagenome assembly MDSY01 (sample SAMN05326643, study PRJNA326480) | marine metagenome | isolation source: seawater | place: Atlantic Ocean: South West | collected 2010 | reverse complement strand
CTTCACAGAGCTTTTTCTGTTTTCATTTTCAATACAGAGGGGGAAATGCTGTTACAACAAAGAGCCATTTCCAAATACCACAGCGGAGGGTTGTATACAAATACCTGTTGTAGCCATCCCCGTCCTCATGAAGATATTTACGCTGCAGCGCACAGACGACTCGAGGAAGAAATGGGAATGAAATGCGACCTTGTTGCCGTTTTTTCGTTCGAGTACAAAGCGGCTCTGGACCACGGCTTAACAGAATGGGAGATTGACCATGTGCTTATCGGAGAATGTGATGACACACCAAAAATCAACAGACACGAGGTGGAAAGTTATGAATATGTACATACGGATTGGCTTTTAAAGGACATGGCAACAAGACCACTCAGTTACACTGAATGGTTCAAAGCCAGTGTTGAAAAAGTGATTGAAATACGGACAGGTGTGCGCAGATAATTTACATCGGAACACGTAACCTTTGCTTTGATGGAGAAATTGATGCCACGGCTGAACGAAAATTTTCACATGAAGTATTGACTGGTGATCCTAGTAAAAAAGAGATAAACACCCTAACAAAAACACTCGTACCATCTGCTGAAAAAATTTCTGAAGGCTGGGCATGAATACTTCAAAAGTGATTACTCTACTGCGATTTGGCTTCTTACGAGTCGATTGGAAGTAGATAGCTCTAAAGCATACAATCCGTGAGCGTAATCAGAAACATTAATCTGAAGGGTAGCATACGAGGACTGCGCCTCAAAGACAAGTTGGCCAGCAGCGCTATACAGCCTAACTGAAGTCTGAACACCCGCTAAATCACCCAAGTCAATTGAGAGTAGACCACATGCCGGATTGGGATAGACAAGCACCGACAAGGCGTCCATTTCTTCTGCGACAGCTTGCGGCAAACCAGCACACTCACAATCTTCTTGAAAAACATCATTCAAGGTGTCAGGAATCTCGTCATCGCATGGGTCCCCCGAGAACAAACAGCTTTCATCTAAATCAGTTGCTTCCGAGTTGAAATTGCACGCATCTAGGTTCGAACACCCTGGGATTTCATCTTCATCACATATTCCATCGTTGTCGACATCGTTCAAACAGTCCTCCTCACACATTCCTTGATCGTATGGATTTAAGACTATTTCATCTTCTCCAAATTCATCAAAGACATACATAAAGTAAATCTCTTCTATTTGAGGCGAGATCAAATATTGCATGTTATCGATGTCACTCTCGCTAATGACAGACAGATAATAACATTGCTCTTGATCAAAACATATTGCGCCTTCATCAACTGCAAAGAAACCCGCTTCCATGGTGTATGTTTCTTCAAACACACTTAAAGAGTTGCCGTCTGTGATGCTGATTTCTAAACTTACATCTTCTTCTGAAAAACCTTGTACACTGATTCCAATTGGAATGCACCCGTAAGGCTCATCAGTAGATTCATCAACACGCCAAGGGAAAATTTCTAAATCATAAGAACACTCTAAAACATCATAGAAATCCGTCCAAAGTTCAAGAGTACCATCAAATGATTGTGTGTTATAATCAATGGATTCAAGGATGTTGAGAGAATGAATGCTGTGTCCAACAATGCCAAAAAAGTCAACTTGTTCCTCTGCAATTAAAACACCCGACTCATCATAAAGTCTCCAGCCAGGATAACTGAAAAATGATGTCTCCGATTCATTGAAAGAGTGCAAAATCAATTCGTTCATGTTGAACGGATTCACATGGACTCCGGGAACAGACAAACCCTCACAGCCTGATTGACCGTGAGAAATGCTGGCATAAAAAGAAAGGGCACAAACCAAACTGAATATTTTAATTGAAGTTTTCATCGCTGGTGTTATGATTGTCTCATGGAATGTTAAACCTAAATGCAACATTGATTAAGAAGCAAATAGTCAAAAAAATTACATACCATAAACTTAGAATAGAATACGTCAATTGCATGAAAAAAACAGAAGTAAAAGTATATTCTTTAGTCACAAGTTCGCTAAAATAATTACTGTACATTTAACTTCATGAAATCTGTAATTTGTATTTTAATCTTCACTATTTCATGCTATGGATGTAAACCCATGCAAGAAAAGATTCTAGGCACCTATGATCTTGACCCTGACCGAGGGTGTTCCAATTGTGTGGATCAGGGACCTGAGTTGATGACTTTTGAAGACTGGGATATCAATGACGGCACTCCCGGATATTATCATTTTCACTATGCAAACGGAGAGAACCACTCAGGAACCTATGACTTCATGCAGATGGATACCATGATGAAATTAATACTCTATCCAGACAGCACTTCTTTTCAGTATTATGGAATTCTCGGATCTACTCTTCAAACAGAATACAAAGTTTCAGGAAACAAGATCAAGGAAAATTGTGATGGCGTGTTTAGAAACTGCTTATGGTTGAAAAGAGAGCCGTGACATTGCAGAACAGCCTTGGAGACAAACTCAACTGAAAAAAGCCAAAAACAACATCTAAAATTTACCCTTTGATAATCTCTTAAAAACCATAGAAATTTAACCGAGGTGAATTACCTTTAAACTTCAAAATTTTTTAAGAAAATGAAGAATATTTTAGTTGTTGGAGGATCAACCGGAATTGGACAAAGTCTAGTTGGAGATCTTTGTTCTGAATACAATGTATACAGCACATATAACAAAAACATACAGAGCGATTTCACGAACGTTACATATCAAAAATTTGATGTGATGCATGACTCGATTGAAGACCTTCCATTGCCTGATGTTATTGATGGTCTTGTCTACTGTCCCGGGAGCATTGTTTTAAAACCTTTTCACAGAATAAGCGAAGAGGAAATCATAGACGACCTGAGATTAAATGTTACCGGATTTTTAAAAATATTGAAAGCAATTAGAAAGAATCTCATGAAATCTGAACAAGCTTCAATTGTGCTTTTTTCCTCAGTTGCGGCAAATAGCGGATTCCCGTTTCACACTCAAGTTGCAATTTCGAAAGGAGCCATTGAATCTTTAACAAGAACACTTGCTGCTGAATTGTCTCCAAAAATGAGAGTGAATGCCATTGCTCCTTCATTAACGAAAACACCACTTTCAAGCAGCTTGTTGAACTCTGAAGCTAAAATAGACATCAATGCACAAAGACATCCACTCCAAGCAATCGGTGATGTGAGTGACATCTCGAAATTTGCCAAACACCTCATAAGCTCAGATTCCAAGTGGATTACTGGTCAAATATTTACCATTGATGGTGGGATATCGAGCATCCGAAAGTAGCATCAACCTGCTCTCATTAGCACCTTTTGATACCAACACGACAACAAATGTGCAGATGTCAATGACATAAAACACACTGAATTTATATTGTAAATTTTACCGCTTAAACTTTAAGGATGAAACTATTTATTTCTGCTGTTTTCTGCTTTCTTACAACACTTAGTTATGGACAGATCGATGAAGATCAAAACGGTGCTTGGTATATGTATTTATTCAAAACAAACATCAACGAAAGCAATTGGGGGATACAAGGCGATCTTCAACACCGAAATTGGAATGTAGGAGGCGATCTTGAGCAATTGCTTTTAAGAGGTGGAGTGACTTACTCTCCAGACAAGTCTGATGTATTACTCACTTTGGGAGGGGGAAGAATAACAACCGGTCAATTCGGTGAAAGTGACAACACAACAAGTGAATATCGCGTGTATCAAGAAGCTCTTTATTCCGTAAAACTTAGCAGTCGAATTCACAGCAACCACAGGTTTAGGTATGAACAACGGTGGGTTGAAGGGCAAAGCATGAGGACCAGATTCAGATACAATCTTTTCATCAACATACCTTTAAACGAAAAAGAAATGATTCAAGGCACCTTTTATCTCGCCCTTTACAATGAGCTATTTGTCAATGGAGAGCGTGAAATAGGTCCTGAAGAAGTTGTGGAATTGTTTGACCGAAACCGCACATATGTGGCTGCAGGATATGTCATCAAATCTGGGTTAAAAATTCAAGTTGGTGCCATGAAACAAACAACAGACAATTGGGCTAAAAATCAACTTCAGATTAGCACACACCACACATTTTAAGAACTCTATTTTGTGGTGAAGGTCAAGTTGCTTCACGTTTGTGTTGAATACATGTTTTTGAGTGACATCGGGATTGATTCTGACACCCTGGCACTTTGCTTTTCAAGATGATGCTATCTTTACGAAAGCATGAAACACAACACTGAGACAATCTGATCTCACACAAGACGAACAAGTGCTGTCATGGTCTATCAGAAAACAGCAACAGATTAACAAGCAACTCAGCACAGATAAGTTTAATCAAAAAAGAAATGAATGACGAGCTCTGATTCCAACGCTTCACACTCATTCACTAAACATAAAGCAGGAAGTAAGCACACATAAACAGATGATTTTAAAAAGTAAAAACTCAAGTCCTTTCAAGTAGACTTTGCTGTTTTACCGCTTCAAAATGAATACCCTGAACAACATACAAATCGCCAGATCAGGCTTGAAATCATGGTATTCAGACCATGCACGAGACTTGCCTTGGCGGCTCGCCCCATCACTCTACGGAACATGGCTAAGTGAAATTATGTTGCAACAGACACGCGTGGAAACAGGGATTCCCAAGTGGCATCTTTTTATGGATCTCTTTCCAACAGTCGACGATTTGTCACGTGCTTCAGAAGATGAAGTCTTGAAGGCTTGGGAGGGACTTGGCTACTATAGACGGGCTAGATATCTTCACAAAGCAGCCAAAATCGTCAACGAGACAGGTGAGTTTCCCAAATCCCATGCTGCATGGCTCACATTGCCTGGCGTAGGACCTTATACTGCTGCGGCCATCGCTTCAATTGGGCTTGGCGAGGCTGTTGCAGCCGTGGATGGAAACGTTCAAAGAGTGGTCGCACGTTGGGCAGGCATTTCTGACCCTGTAGACGGAAAAAAAGGGGCAAAAGAAGTACAAGAGGTAGCAGATGCGTGGCTTGATCACAACGCACCAGGCAACCACAACCAAGCGGTAATGGAACTGGGGGCACTGGTCTGCGCTCCGAGAAACCCCTTGTGTGACCGCTGCCCACTTTCGAGCAGCTGTGTGTCAGCCTTCCAACCAGAGATGTGGGGGGTTCTTCCGACCAAGAAACCCAAAAAAAAAGCCATCCGATGGGAATTGACATGGCATATTGCACGCTTTCAAAATTTCACAGTCACCATACAACGCCCTGAAACAGGAGTGTGGGCTAAACTTTGGGCCTTTCCTGAAACGCCACCCTCCAATGATTTTCACTCTCTTGGAGAACTCATGAAGCCCGTCACACATCTGTTAACACATCGCAAAATTGAGGCCACTATTCAAGGATGGGAAGCTCCCGACAAGGACACGATGGAGTCCTTCGCTGCCCATGTAGGAGGTGAAGTAATCACATGGGAAGAGTTGGGGCAACGTGCCATGCCTCGCTTGGCAACAAAAATATTTTCTGATGCTTTGGGGCAATAAACAGACTGTCTATAAACACTCCATCCAAAAGATTGACCTAGATAAAAATGCGTATTAAACCAGTCAAGGAATCAGCTTAATCGTTCTTAAATGAACTGACCGCATCCAAGGTTTGAGAAACTTCTGAGCTGTTGATCTCTGAACATACGAACCAAGACTCAAAAGCTGAGGGAGGAAGATACACTCCATTGTTAAGCATGTGATGAAAAAATCTTTTGAAAGTATCGTTGTCACCGACCATAGCAGATTGTAAATCAACAACAGGGTTGTCACAGAAATGAACACTCATCATCGACCCCACTCGGTTAATGGTGTGAGCAATACTGTTCGATGATAAAACAGAACGAATGCCTTCTTCTATTTCAGAAGACGTCTTTTCAAGATCAGAATATAGCTTAGGATTATCTCGCAAATGTTTCACCATCGTATATCCAGCTGCCATTGCCAACGGATTTCCTGAAAGTGTCCCAGCCTGGTATACAGGACCAGCAGGTGCCAGATAGTTCATGATTTCTTTCCGACCGGCAAAAGCCCCCACCGGCAGACCGCCACCAATAATTTTTCCGAAACATACAATGTCAGCAGTAACACCATAGTGCTCTTGAGCACCCCCTGCTGAAACACGAAAACCTGACATGACTTCATCAAAAATAAGCAGTACACCATATTCATCACAAAGGGTGCGTAGCGATTCTAAGAAGCCCGGTGCTGGAGCAATACACCCCATATTTCCCGCAACAGGCTCAACAATGAGGGTGGCAACATCATGTCCATGGTCGAAGAGAATTTTGCGAACAGAATCGATGTTGTTAAACTGAGCAAGCAAGGTGTCTTTGGCTGTTCCCTGTGTTACTCCAGGGCTATTGGGAGTTCCAAAAGTCATGGCGCCTGAGCCTGCAGCAATGAGGAAAGCATCTGAATGACCATGATAACAACCTGCAAATTTAATGATCTTCTCTCTTCCTGTTACACCCCTGGCCAACCGAACGGCGCTCATACATGCTTCAGTTCCAGAATTAACCATTCTAATCATCTCAATGCCTGGAACCATCGATGTAATCATATTGGCTATTTCAACTTCGATTTCAGAGGGTGTCCCGAAGGATGTACCCTTTTCAGCAGTTTCCTTGATTGCCGAAATCACGGGGTCAAAAGCATGACCCAGTATTTGCGGACCCCATGAGTTGATATAATCAATGTAATGATTTCCATCAACATCATGTAAAATAGCTCCCTTGGCACTTTGCATAAACACAGGTGTACCACCAACGGATTTAAAAGCTCTAACGGGCGAATTTACACCACCAGGAATAGAAGAGTTGGCATCCTTAAACAGCTGGGAAGATCTCTGATATCTCATCTTGAATAGGTCTGTATTGTGAAATTAATGTGGGGAAGTAGAAGCCTTTTGAAAAAATCCGACAACGTTATAAACATCGGCTCTTTAGGCACACGAAAAAGAAAAATATGATAAAATGTCTGATGCATGAAATGGGTGACAAAAAAAGACGTCGACGAGTTCATGATGTCTTTTTCGTTTTGATTGAAAAACAAGAGGGCTAGTTTAAACACTTCGCTTTAACACGATTTGCTTTAAACATTCAACCCAAGTTCCGCTGTCGTTTAAACTTTCAACAAGTTGTATTTTTTCACCCCCACACTTTTCAAATAGTTCTTGATATTCATCTCCTATTTCAATAATGGTTTCAAGACAATCTGCTACAAATGCGGGAGAGAAAACCAAAATGTTTTTCTTCCCTTCCTTGGCCAAATTTTCGATCACAACATCTGAAAATGGCTCAATCCATCCCCCACCCAGCCTCGATTGGAAGCAAACAGTAAAATCTGACTCTTTAAATTGAAATCTTTTGGACAACTGAATTGCTGTCTCATAACAACTCGCTTTATAACAAAATAAATTGGCATCATTGATCCCTTTTTCGCAGTCATTATCCTTGCATATTCCATCTTTGTAGACCTTGTCCACATGTCTTTCTGGAAGTCCATGAAAACTAAACAATACATGATCATAATCCTTAAAATTGTATTTTCTTCCATTTTCTTCACAAGCTTGAAGGAACAATTCGTGATCAAAAAATTGCGAAACCAGACTGATTTCTGGAATGACCCACCACTTTTTGATGACCTCCATGGCCAATTCGAGCACTGAACCATTTGTGGCAGAAGCATATTGTGGGAAAAGAGGTAAAATGATAATCTGCTTGAAATTTTTATCTTCCCAGCTTGATAAAATCTTTTTAAATGAAGGGTTTTTATACCGCATTCCAAAATCCACATGATACTCATCGCCCAAGGAAGATTGTAATTTTTTACATACACTTTCTGTGTGATAAATGATTGGTGATCCTTTTTCGCTCCACAAATCTTGATAAATTTTAGCGGATTTTGGTGCTCGAAAAGGCACGATAATCGCATTGACTAAAATCAATCTTAAAATCCAAAAAATATCAATGACTCTTTTGTCATTTAGAAATTGGAAAAGGTAGCTTCGGACATCTCTTGTGCGAGGACTATCAGGTGTTCCTAGATTCACCAATAACACGCCTATTTTTGCTTGCATATTTTTAAAATTTGGATCTGCTTGGACCCGCGATTGATTCAACTCAAATTGGCCTTAAATGCATTTAAATATGGATGATTCTCGCATCCAACACTGATAGAAAGATCGAAAACTAAACTGTAATACTTTCATCGCAACTAACGGAGATTGGTTTGTGATGTGACATAACGTTTGGGCGTAATGCCATATTTCTTTTTAAACGAGGTGATAAAATGACTTGCGGAACTGTATCCCAAGTTTCCACCAACTTCATTGATGTTATATTTTCCAGAATCTAAAAGCTTTCTAGAATACTCCATCTTGTAATTGAATAGAAAAGTAAATACGGAACTTCCAAAGACCTGCTTGAATCCTTGCTTCAGTTTTTTCAGATTCAGCCCCACTTCTTCAGACAATTCAACCAATGAAGGTGGGTCAATCATACGGTCAACTAAAATATCCTTCGCTTTCTTGACTTTAGATAGATACTCGTCATCCATTAAAAAGGGGCAAGATTTTGCAACTTCAGCACTTTGATTAAAATATACGCTAATCAATTCGTAGGCCTTGCCCTTTAAATAAAGCGGCTGAAGATGGTCCTGAAAATAAAATTTATTGATTTGATTCAAGACAAGTATCGTTTCAGGTGAGATTGGACTTTGATTGTAATATTTTTTATCCTTATGCTCTTCATTAAGAAACGGTATGTTTTTCGCTACTTCTGAGAAAAAACTATGGAAAAGTACGATTTTCACAAAAAGAGAGATAACCCTTCCACCTGTTGGAATCTCAATATCAAGTGGTAAATTTTGGGTTGGGTTGTAAATCAGTAGACTTTGTTCCTGAAGAACATCTATGGTGTACTTCTTTTGATTGAAGTGCACTTTTGCATTTTTCTCCAACACAAAATGAAACTGAATATACTCTGCCGACAATTCTTTCAAAAGAAAGTTGCAACGCTCATCTAAATGACTAATATTAAGCAAAATCAAACCCTCGTCGAGCATGAACAATTCTGAAGAACTTTCAGCGATATTTAATTTCAGTTCTTTCACTATTTAGACTCGTTATAAATACACCACCAATAAGGGTGTAATAGTCAGTATAACATACAACAAAGGTAAATTAAAACCCGCCAAAACCTATTGTGATATTAAAAGTCCTACCAACGTTATTTCCCCACTTAAATTGTAAGTATTTTTGCACTATAAAGGGTAATAAAGCCTCAATGCACAAAAGCAACAATATCAATGACTTTATTGTCATTGGAATATCATATAAAAAGACCGAGACAGAAACGCGCGGCCTTTACAGTTTGTCAAAAGACTCTCAAAAGAAAGTCATTCTCAAACTTCTTCAATTGGGAGGAGATAATATTCTTGTGATGTCAACTTGCAATAGAACTGAAATCTATTGTGAAGGTCTAAGTTCCTCAACACTCCAAGAGGTCTTGTCAAAAATATCAGGAGGTTCTTTAGAGTTACTCAATCAAATCGCTTTTGTCAAAGAAGGAGTTTCTGCGATCAAACACATGTTCTCTGTTGGCTGTGCTTTAGACTCTCAGATTATAGGTGACTTTGAAATCATCGGTCAAGTGAAAAAAGCTTTTGCGCTTTCTCTGGAGACTGAAAGTTCCAATACACTTCTTCACAGATTGGTAAATTTTGTCATCAAAGCGAGCAAGCGAATTAAAAGCGAAACACATTTGAGTTCAGGAGCAACCTCTGTAGCATTCAGCGGAGTTCAATACATAAGAGATCATGTAGAGGAATTGGAATCTAAAAAAATCATGCTCTTCGGTCTTGGGAAAATGGGTTCCAACACATGCGAAAATCTCGTCAAGCACTCCAAGCACAACTGCATTACACTCATCAACAGAAGCGAAGAAAAAGCCATTAATCTCAGTAAAAAATACAATGTAGTCAGTCGTGACATCACCTCCCTTCAGAATGAAATTGACGCGTGTGATATTATGTTTGTTGCTACAGGTGCGCAAGAGTATACCGTCACTCCCCACATGCTGCATCGAAAAAAACCGATTTTAATCCTCGATTTAAGCCTTCCTCGCAACGTAGACCCCAAGGCTGAATCTTTAGATCATGTCACGATCATCCATCTTGATGAATTAAGTCAGTTGGCCAACAAAGTTCTTGCGGACAGACTTACGCACCTCCCAATGGCTTTTGAAATCCTCAAAGAAGAATATGCAGAATTCAAGGAATGGCTTGATTCGAGAAAGATTGTCCCAGTTTTAAACGCACTCAATACAAAGATAAAAGGATACAGAGACAACGAGTTGAGTAAGATATTGAAAGACGTCGATGCATCGCAACATTCAAACATTGTTGCAGTCACTGACAAGCTTGTACTTAAGATAACAGGACAAATTGCCAACCACTTGCGCAACAATAGCACCACTCCAGAGACTGACATTGCAGCCATTCAAAACATCTTCAAGCTAGAAGGATTACAGCAAGACAATGATTAGAATTGGCACTCGAGACAGTGTTCTGGCCCTTTGGCAAGCCAACAAAGTGAAAGCGTTGTTAGAAGCTGAAGATCATCTATGCTCAATTGTGAAAATCAAATCAAAAGGAGACCTCATTCTTGACAAGCCATTGTATGAGATCGGAATCACAGGTGTTTTTACAAAAGCACTTGATGCAGCTCTGCTTCGAAATGAAATTGACATTGCCGTTCATAGCATGAAGGATGTGCCAACACTTTTACCCAAAGGTCTTGCTGAGTTTGCTGTTCTGGAACGTGAAAATCCATTTGATGTCCTGGTGAAAGGTCCTGGAGGAAGTAATGTTATTGCAACGGGAAGCCTTCGGCGAAAAGCACAATGGCTTCATCGCTATCCCAATCATGAAATTGTGGGGATCCGAGGCAACATCAATACCAGAATGAAGAAGGTTGCTTCAAGCAACTATGTGGGAGCTATTTTTGCCAAATCAGGTCTCATAAGAACCGATATTTTGCCCAAAAATGCGGAAGTTTTAGAATGGATGGTTCCCGCCCCGGCTCAAGGAGCGCTTGTGATTGTGGGGAAATCAGATGACATGGCATTGAACAAGATTGTCAACAAGCTAAATCACCATGAATCGCAACTTGCAGTGAGCATTGAGAGGGCCTTTTTAAAAACCCTTGAAGGGGGATGTTCTGCACCAATCGGCGCTCTGGCAATTGTACAAGGAAATAAAGTTAGATTTTCTGGCATTGTCAATTCGTTAGATGGCCATACCGAGCTGAAGATTGAAAAGACATCCGAAGATGCAAGAGTAGAATTGGGTGACCTATATGCCAGAGAACTCCTGATGTCTGGTGGGAAAGAGCTCATGAATGAAATAAAATCGCAGGCTGATGAAAAATAAGCCGAGAATTCTATCAACAAAAATCTTAAGTCAAGCCTTAAGTGACAAGATTCATGACTCAGGTTTTGACTTGGTTCAAATGGATTTTATTGACATTGTCAAGCTTAAAGAAAAACAGAAAATTGACAACCAAGCGGTAATGATCAGTAGCAAAAATGCCGCAAATTTTTTAGATTTAAATGGCCGTGACATTTTTTGTGTTGGTCAAAAAACCCAATTTGCGATTGAGGCAAATGACGTGCAAGTGTCAAGCGTGTTTTCAGACTCTCAAGAAATGGCCCTCCATGTCGCCTCAAAATATAAAACGGCAACCTTTATTTGTGGGATGAGGCGGATGAATAGTGTTCAAGAAGTTTTTCAAGAGATGGAGGGAGAACTTCAAATCATCGAAGCATACGACACCTTGCTTACACCCTCCGAAGTGACAGGATATTTCTCGAAGGTTCTGTTTTTTAGCCCCAGTGGTGTTGAAAGTTTTTTTTTAGACAACTTGTTTGACGGAACTGCAATATGTATCGGTAATACAACACGTTCTGAAGTGTTGAAATACATTAAAGATGCTGATGTCTCCAATAGCACCACGATAGAATCAGTTGTTGAAAAAGCGATAGAAACAATGATATGATGAAAAATGATTTATTTTTAAGAGCTCTGAAAGGAGAAAGTGTGGAACGACCTCCAGTCTGGATGATGAGACAAGCTGGAAGGTACTTGCCCGATTTCATGAAGCTCAAAGCCAAATATGATTTCTTTACACGTTGTAGGACTCCTGAATTGGCCACGGAAATAACAGTGATGCCCATTCATCAAATAGGCACCGATGCCGCGATACTTTTCTCTGACATACTTGTCGTTCCACAGGCGATGGGTTTGCCATTCGAGATGAAAGCAAACATCGGTCCTTGGTTGCAACAACCGATCAGTTCAGCGGCTGATGTCAATAAAATCAGAGTTCCCAACGTTGAAGAGGCATTGGATTATGTGATGGACGCCATTAAGATGACAAAGTCAGAACTTGACAACGCAGTGCCACTGATAGGTTTTGCGGGTTCACCTTGGACAATAATGTGCTACTCAGTTGAAGGCCAAGGCTCTAAGACATTCAATAAAGCAAAAAGTTTTTGTTTTTCTGAACCTGAGGCAGCGCATCAACTCTTACAGAAAATTACAGACACGACGATCATGTATTTGAAAGCAAAAGTAAGAAGTGGTGTTGATGCAGTCCAAATATTTGACAGCTGGGGCGGTGTGTTTTCACCAGCCGACTATCAAGTGTTCTCTTGGCCATATATCCAACAAATCATTGATGCTTTGAAGGAAGAAGCCCCTGTCATAGTTTTTGGTAAGGGATGTTGGTTTGCACTAGACGAGATGTCAACAAGCGGTGCAAGTGCTCTGGGGGTAGATTGGACGATTACGCCAGAAAACGCAAGAGCCTTTACGAATAGAAACATAACATTGCAAGGGAATTTTGACCCCTCTAGACTCCTCTCTCCGATTCAAGAAATTGAAAGAGGTGTGAAGGACATGATCGACCGATTTGGGAAAGACAAATACATTGCAAATTTAGGTCACGGAATCTTGCCCAACATACCTGTAGAAAACGCTCAAGCCTTCGTAAATGCTGTGAAAAACTACAAATCATGAATGGATTAAAGCGTCCACGTAGACTTAGAGTGAACCAATCAATGCGGGATTTAGTCGCTGAAAACCGCTTGAGCTTAGATGATCTCATCACACCTTTATTTGTCATTGAAGGGAAAGGACAAGAACATGAAATACCGTCCATGCCTGGGTACTATAAGCAAAGCTTAGATCTTACGATTGAAGAAGTGAAAAAGCTCTATGGTATGGGCCTTAAGTCCGTACTTCTATTTGTACAGGTTCGAGAATCTTTAAAGGATAACAAAGGTGAAGAGGCGATGAATTCTGAAGGGCTCATGCAACAAACTGTGAGAGCCATTAAGACTTCAGTACCGCAAATGGTGGTGATGACAGATGTAGCTTTAGATCCCTATTCCTCTTGGGGACATGACGGGATTGTTCAGGATGGTGAAGTGGTCAATGACCCTTCTGTTGAAGTACTGGCTGAAGTCGCTTTAAGTCATGCACATGCAGGTGCTGACATCGTCGCTCCTAGTGATATGATGGATGGACGTATTGCTGCGATTCGAAAACGTCTTGACAGTGAGGGATTTCAAAACACAGGAATTATGAGTTACAGCGTAAAGTATGCATCAAGTTTTTATGGCCCATTTCGTGACGCACTGGATTCTAAGCCCGGATTTGGCGACAAGACAACATACCAAATGAATCCAGCCAATTCCATAGAAGGCGTCAAGGAGGCTTTGCTGGATATTGAGGAAGGGGCTGATATCGTAATGGTTAAACCTGGTTTGCCATATCTGGACATGGTTTTAAGGGTGAAAGAAAAGTCGGAGGTACCCGTCTCAGCTTACCATGTTAGTGGAGAATATGCCATGGTGAAGGCAGCCGCAGAAAAAGGTTGGATTGATGAAGACGCAGTCATTCTTGAAAGTCTACTGAGCTTTAAAAGGGCTGGGGCAGATTTAATTGCCACTTACTTTTCGAGGGATGTTGTTAGAATTCTAAAAAACTCAGAACTTTGAAAAGTCTCTTACAGAAATACAATATTCCAGGTCCCAGGTACACAAGCTACCCTACTGTTCCTTACTGGAGTGAAGATGCGATCAACAAAACACAATGGCTCGACTCAGTAGCCAAATCGTTTTCTGAAAGCAACGCATCAGAAGGCATAAGCCTCTACATACACCTTCCATTTTGCGAGAGTATGTGCACATTTTGTGGTTGTCATAAGAGAATCACAAAAAGACACAGCGTTGAATCACCGTACATCGATGCTGTGATTAAGGAGTGGGAATCGTATATAAAAGTATTTGGAGCAACTCCAAGGATTAAAGAAATCCATCTAGGCGGAGGAACACCCACATTTTTTAATCCTGAAAACCTCAAAAAGCTTATAAACCAGATTATGAGCAAAGCTGAAAAAACTGAAAACTATGAATTCAGTTTCGAAGCGCATCCTCAAAATACCACAAAAGATCATCTCAAAACACTTTATGATTTGGGGTTTAAAAGAAACAGTTTTGGCGTGCAGGATTATGACCCTCTGGTACAAAAAACCATCAACCGTGTGCAATCCTATGAGCAAGTCAAGGAAGTAACTGAACTGAGTAGAGAAGTGGGGTACACCTCGGTAAGCCATGACTTGGTTTTTGGTCTTCCACATCAGACACTTGAAAGCGTCACTGATTCTATTGAAAAAACAGCGAGGTTAATGCCTGAACGCATCGCTTTTTATAGCTATGCACACGTTCCATGGATTAAGGGGTTGGGTCAAAGGGGATATAGCGAAGCGGATCTTCCTAAAGATGAACTGAAGCGATCTCTCTATGAATTCGGTAAAAAACGCTTCTTAGAGTTGGGGTATGAAGAGATAGGAATGGATCATTTCGCACTTCCTACAGATGGTTTAACCCGTTCCATGCATGAAAAAACGCTGCACAGAAATTTCATGGGATATACTTCTGGGAAAACGAAACTGATGATTGGACTCGGGATGTCTTCTATCAGCGATTCTTGGTACAGTTTTGCTCAAAACACAAAAACTGTGGAGGGATATGAGCGTCAAGCAATGGCTGGCGAGATCCCTATTTTTAGGGGCCATATATTGAGTGATGAGGACCTCGTTATCCGACAACATATTCTCAATATCATGTGCCATTTTCGAACTGACTTTGCAGATCCTTCGATGCAATTTCCAGAACTTCATGACACCTTGTTGCGTCTTCGTGAAATGGAAGACGATGGGCTTATTGAAATTGGAAAAGATTACATTAAGGTTTTTGAAATTGGTCGTCCTTTCATCAGGAATGTCTGTATGGCTTTTGATTTACACCTGATCAGAAAAGCGCCAAACACAAGGGTTTTCTCAATGACTATTTAGAAGATTTCTTCCGTTTTCTGTTGTAAAGAAAGATAGCAACAATTAAAGACAGAGTCAACGAAGTCATTCCTACACCGAAGATTGTCCAGTTTGTCAAGGACTTAAATACGACTAGAAAAACAATTCCAAATAAAAAAAGAGTCGCAACTTCGTTCCAAATTCTCAACTGAGTTGAATCCAAGGGATACTTATTTTTCTGCTGATCTTTAAAGATTTTGTGACAGTAAATGTGGTACACATACAGAAGTACAACAAGGAAAAGTTTCAAATGCATCCATGGCTGATTTAGGTAGCCCGGAAGCTTTATTAACAGCCAAGGCCCTAGAATCCCAGTCAATATAGCAGAAGGCCAAGTAATACCTAACCACAAACGACTACTCATTATTTTGAATTGTTCCGTCAGAACCCTTTTCTCCACATCTGTCTTTTCTTGAGCTTCTCTTTGGTAGATAAAGAGTCGCACAATATAAAACAGCCCTGCAAACCAAGTCACGAGAAAAATAATATGAAGTGATTTCAATAAAAGGATTGACATATAGCTAAGATAGAAACTGCATAAGGCTCAAACTGTTTTTTATCAATGTAATTTTATCAATGTACCCTGAGCAGGTTTTATTTATTGACTCCGCTTACAGACTTCCTAAGGTTTATAAATTTTCTTTAACGAATGCTTCTAAGTATATTCTTATCAATTCCCTTATTCTTCTAAACTCTTTCATAATTTCTTCCTCCGTGCCGTTTACTTTAGCAGGATCTGTAAAATTGACATGATGTCTTATTGACTGAGATGAAAAAACCGGACAGTTTTCAGAAGCATGGTCACAGACTGTAATGATATGAGAGAAATGAATATTACGATATTCATCAATATGATTTGATGTCTGTAAGCGAATGTCAATATCAACTTCTGACATTATTTTAATTGCTCGATCATTTACACCATGTGTTTCAATACCTGCACTGAAAACACTTGTGGACGGCTTTAATTTTTTCAGGAACCCTTCAGCAATTTGACTTCTACATGAGTTTCCTGTACACATAATCAGGACGTTTTTTTTCATTAAATTGGTATTTTATCTCTGGTTCATGAGGTGTTCGTTCAATAACGATAAATCTATGGAAGAGCTTTATGGCCATCTGTATAATGGATATGCCGTATTGGATGAGCGTAAATTATGTCCTTTGGGATGGCACGTTTATGCAACGTCTTTTACCTAATATGACGTGCCTTCGTGCTGAGCGTGCATCATATAAAACCTGGCATCTTTGAGATTAATATTGTTTTACCCTGCTTGCCCATGTGCTTGCTTTTTCTTTTTAGGGTTCTAAACAACATTCGTCTCCCTTACATCTACAATTTCTAATGTTGTAAATATGTAAAAAGACAATTGCTAATGCGGGAATATATTTCAATTGATGTGTTATTGAAACCAATGTAAAACTTTCGTTTAAGATAAACAATGTCAACAAAGTCCAACAAAACCAGAATAGCCCTTTGATAGTTTTTGAATTGTGATTTTTATTTGCCTGAAGTATTGCAGAGAATGTTACAACTAGGAAAATATAATCTAATGACCTCCACCATAAAGGTGCTTCGCTGCAACAGCTTTGTGAACATATGTTAGCGATAAATATAATGGGTGTTATCGCACAATGAACCATACATGTTATACTTGCGAATACACCTACTTTGTCTGATAAGTTTTTTGTTAATTGCATAAGAATTCAATGACACATTAATATAATTGCAACTGGGTTGCAATTATATGGCAAATATTTTTAATAATAAGTATAGATGTAATGGGGATAATTAGAAAAACGAAACATGTTCAAAAAATTCTTGCTGAATTTTCAAAATATCAAAATGCGGTCAGTGCTAATCATCTTGTGTCATTTTTTAATGAAGAAATGAATAAGTCTACTATTTATAGGATACTTGATAAACTTGAGGATGACAACATCATTCATTCCTTTGTAGGATTAAATGGATTAAAATGGTACGCTGAGTGTTCAGAGTGTACAGTCAAAAAGCATAATGATAATCATCCACATTTTCAATGTGAAGAATGTCATGAAGTTAAATGCATTAAAAATGAGACAAACAAATCTGAATTAATTGGACCTGAGTTTCATGTCAAAAGTGTTTTATTGACTGGAGTATGTGATATATGCTATTCTGCCTGTTAATTCTAGCGAGTATTTCAATAGCCTGTGAATTCAACCTGTCAATAGTCAACATAATTAATGTGAATCAAGGTGAATACCTCCTTTTGTTGACATTGATCACTTTCGTTTCAGGAACTTGAATGTCTGAGAAAAGCTGGTGTTTCTAATTTGAATGACGTACAAGCTAGGCTGTAGATCTGAAATGTCAATGGAGGAGAGATTATGGGTCTGGCCAGACTGGCACAACCTGCCGTGTATGTCACAGATTTCCCAAGTGGATTCGCCGCCAGGAAGTCCAGAAAACCACAATTGTTCATGTGCAGGATTCGGATAGACAGTAGGGCTTTCAATCACGAAGTCCGATAAATTTAGGCTGGAATCCCATGATAAAGAAGCGAGAACAGCTTGAGAGGCGGTCACCTTGCCATGTCCCCAAACGTGGTCTCCAGCAGCAGGAAGTGTGTCAGTGTCTTCATCCTCTCGGGCTGTCGATTCCAATATGGAACGGATGTCTGCCGGAGTCAGCTCGGGATTCGCTTCCAACATTAATGCAACCACGCCAGCTACGGCTGGACCGCTCATGCTCGTCCCAGAGAGTCGCGCAAATTCGTATCCGGTCCCATCGAAATCAACCGTATTGGTGATGCTGTATCCACCATCTCGGAACGAGCTCAAGGAGGACTCTACGTTCACGCCTGGGGCGGAGACATTGGGTTTGAGACGTTCATCTAGGGTAGGGCCGTAGGTGGAGAAGTTTGCCAATGTACCGCCCACTTCCGTCCCCACGGGGTTCAAGTATTCCGAGGTGTACGCCCCGACTGCAATGACGCTGTGGCCACAAGCGGGTTGTTGAATGCCGTAGAATGGGTCACCACCCAACCAACCCGATTGGGCGGCTTGGAAGTCTTGCCCCCAATTGCCCACATCATTCGTCAAGTGAGTGTGATTCCAGGCATGCACACGCCCGCTTTCACTGGTCACTTGCATTACCACTGCAACGTTGGCGTTCCCTTTGTGAATGCGCATCTGCATGAAGGGTCGGCTGTTGGCCGGATGAGATTGTTCCAACACCACGTCGTAAATGATGGTGTCATTGTTGACCACCTCCATGGTGTCTAGTATCAAAGGCCCGTTGGAAGTGCTGTACATCGGGCTTGCACCTATCACTGTCGATAAGCCAGTAGTCACCAGAAATCCCATATCAAATGACTCGCCAACCTCGCCCCACAATGTGAGATTCTGTCCCCAGGTGTTTGGGTTTGCATTCAGCGGGTAAAATTTGACCCGGGAGCGAATGGTATCCCCCGGCGATTGAAAGGTATGGTCAAGGTGAAAATCCACGTCGCCGTTGTTGCCATTGGAACTCACAAACACGACTCCTTCGTCGGACATGGCGTCGATGAATTGGTTGCTCAGCGCACTGCCATCTGGCGTTCCCCATTGCGGTAAACCCCAGCTGTTGTTGATGACCAAACGTTTTCCGTCGGCTTCCGCAACGCTTTGCATCCAATCATAGGCATCTAAAGCTGAGGACTCATCCACCATAAGTGTGGCGAATAAGAATTCGGCTGCTGGTGCCATGCCTTTAAGGCCAATCCCTGCGCCACTTCCCCCAGCAATTCCAGCCACATGGGTTCCGTGTGTAGAGTATCCGTAGACGTTCGACGTGTCGCTTCCCAACAATTGAATGTCCACTGGGGATTCTGCCACTGTTCCGTACCCGTAATCACCGGGCGTGGGCCCAGCTTGACGGAATTGGTCCCAGACCGCACGGATTCGAGAGGTGGAGAGGGTGGTGTCGTGAAACATCGGATGCGTATAATCGAATCCCCAATCGAGTACGCCGATCAGCACGCCTTCGCCATGATAAGGTTGCGGAAGGTTGAATCCTGCATGCACACTGTCCACCCGAGTCCCATAGCGGACTTTGTTGACATCTGGGACTGCTCGAGAGGCCAATTCCACAAGGTCCATGGGCGTGTGCCATAAGGTATGGAGCGCGTATGCATCCACCCGAAACGAGGCGATTCCTTGACGACATGCCCCCGCGGTCACCGCATCTTCATTAGCAGCCCAATCGCGCCATTCGGCTTCCGTAACGCCAGCGGTCAATCGTCCCAAGAATCCCACCATGGCTTGACCGTGTACTTCAGCTACAGGGTACGCCCCGGTGGCTTGCATCAGGCTTTTAGGGCTGTCGTTTTTGGCGACAAGAGCGTTTAATTCTGAAAGGGCTTGGAAGTCCACTTGGGCCATGTCTTGAGCAGAACTCGATCTAACAATGAACACCAAGAAACATAGGAGAGACAGTCGAAATTTCATATTGCTAATGTAGCGCTGCTGCAATTGTTTCTTGATTCATGAATTCAAAGAGTTATCCATGACCTAAATCACCTCTATCATGACCATAACTGCTGTCAGACTTTGGTTATATTTGTAACAGATGATGAATATGTTTAGTCGATGGGTTTTATCGGGTCTTATTTTTTTGACACCGACGCTAACTCTGTGTCAATTGGTCATTTCGGAAGTATCTCCCTTGAATGGTTTTAATGATGTCTTGGGAGATGATTATGACTGGATAGAACTCTATAATACGAGCGCAGATACTGTGCTAATGTCAGATTATCAGATCTCTGATGACGCAGACAATTGGGCCAAATGGATTCTTCCCAGTGATCATTTGCCGCCTGAATCCACAATGTTATTATTGGCTTCGGGTAAGGACAAGCATTATATGGTCGATCATTGGGAGCAGATCATAGGCGATGGCTCTTTATGTAGATACATTACCCCAAATTCACAGGTAGATAGTGATTGGACTTCACTAAACTTTGATGATGCCTCTTGGCAAGTGGGGCCGTTATCTATTGGGTATGGAGACAATGATGACAATACTGTCACATCAAATGTAACGTCTGTTTTTATTAGAAGACAGTTTGACATTGAGTCATTTGACATGATCAAATATTTGGCGTTTCATATAGATTATGATGATGGTTTCATCGCCTATATTAATGGTGTTGAAATTGCCAGATCCCAAAATATGTCGCTTGTTGAGGGTGATTATAATGACATAGCTGCAAGTGAAAGTGAAGCAGTGATATACTCGGGAGGTGAGCCAGGCTCATATGTTTTTGACCATGAATTTCTCACTCAAAACCTTTTTGAGGGGAGCAACATGCTTTCTGTGCAAGTTCATAATGCGTCCGCTAATTCTTCTGATCTTACTGCAAGGCCTTTCCTGCATATAGGTGTTGTTGAGGATATTAACCTTGGGAATAATGACCCTTCAGATTGGTGGACCATCCCTCAAACATATTTCCACACTAATTTTAAGTTACGTACTGGAGAGCCGCTAATATTAAGTAAGATTGACAATTCTCTTATAGATGTGATTGCATTAAGCGAAAACTTAAGAGACGGGTTAAGCATGGGTTACAGTCCATCAAATTATAATTCTATTTGCTATTATGACACTCCTACGCCAGGCTTAAGTAATGAAAGTAGCTTGTGTTATAGTGGAATAGAGGACGATCCAATTTTTACAATGCCTTCAGGTTGGTATGATGATGACATTGATGTTGCGATACAAAATGCGAATTCCGATGTCATTGTCAAGTTTACGCATAATGGAGATGAACCTGGAATCAACGATCTCAATTATTCTTCCCCTTTTTCATTGTCTGAAACATCTATCATAAGCGCTAAGGCATTCAGTACGAGCAATAATCTCCCGAGTTCAACTTCTGATGCGATCTATATACTCAATGAGCAACAATCAGGGATGAATGTGTTTTCAGTGATTACTGATTCCTTGAATTTGTGGGATTGGGAAACGGGGATATATGTTCTGGGTGACAATGCTTCTTCTGAGTATCCATATTTTGGAAGCAATTTCTGGCAGCCATGGTCAAAGAAATCAAGGTTGAAATATTTTGATTCTAATGGGGTGCTTAAGTCAGAGGAGACGATTGATTTGGAGATACATGGAGGTTGGTCAAGAGCTGAGCCTCAAAAATCTTTTAGATTAGATTTTAAAAATCAATATTCAGGATTGTTCGAACATCCTATCATGAACAATAAATCGAATATTTCGAGCTTTAATAATTTAAATCTCAGGAATGGAGGACAGCATGTTTGGAGTGATAAATTACAAGATGCCATCATTTCAAATATTGCAAGAGGGACGCATATTTCTTACTCATCATGGGAGCCAGCTATTTTGTATTTGAATGGTGATTTTTGGGGAATTTATGGCGTTCGAGAAAAGATTGACGAGCATTATGTAGAAAACAATTTTGCAGTCTCTTCTGAATCAGTAGATTTAATGAACACATTCGAAGTGCTTCATGGAGAAGGCTTAAGTTTTAATTCCGATGTGGAAGACATCCTCAATTCAGATCCTGAAAGTGACAGTTTTATCGACGTCTTCGACGCTGTTTTTGACGTAGACTCATATATCGATTATTTCGTATTCGAAACATTCACCCAGAACGCAGATTGGATTGGAATTTTTTGGAATGCGAATAACATGAAGCTTTTCCGGAGTGATCAAATGGACGGAAAATGGAGGTACGCCATGTATGATATGGATGCTGCATATGGATACTTTGGCGCTGGGATTTCTGACAATTATATTGAATATGCAAGGAACCCAGGCTTCGTAAATAATCACAGTATGATTTTTAATCATGTTTTAGAGAACGATGAATTTAAATGTTTGTTTGTCAATAGATATGCGGACTTGCTTAACACACATTTCAGGCAGGGCTACTTCAATAATGTCGTTGATTCTATGTATACTTTGTTATCTACGACCATGCCATTGAATATTCAAAGATGGGGTCAGGTAGAATCTTATAATGATTGGCTTTCTTCTGTTCAAGCGATTAAATATTACAACTTTAACAGATTGAATCCTGCCAGAAACAACGTTGTTAATTCGTTTGGTTTGCCTGGCACAGTTGATTTGATTCTTGACGTGTTCCCAAACGGTGGAGGTCAAGTCAAGATATCTACGGTCATTCCTGAGACCTACCCATGGACTGGAGTGTATTTCAAGGGCTGTCCTGTACAATTAGAAGCGTTGCCAAATGAAGGCTTTGGGTTTGTTGAGTGGCAAAACAACTCGCATATGAATGAAGGTACTATGGGTGCTTACTCTCAAACAGTCAATTTAGAATTAACTGATGATGATTCGTTTGTTGCAATTTTTCAACCCTGTTTAAGTACCATTTCTGTTTCTATACAAAACCTAGGTGATCTCTTTATTCCAGTCTTAAATGACACATATGTCGTATCGAGTTATTCGTGGTTTTTAGATGGTGTAGCCATAGGGTATGGTCCCTTTTATACGCCTTTGTCATCTGGTGACTATCAACTGTTAATTGAAATTAATGGGTGTCAATATCAATCAGATATTTTAAATTATGATATAAATGGCATTGACAATCTTAATGGCGTTCAAATCACAATCAGCCCTAACCCAGCGTCAGAATATATCGTGGTCAAGAAGCATTCAAATGTGGGGATGTCGCTATCGATTACTGATATACATGGACGGGCCACACATGTTTTAAATCATCCTCTAACAGAAGTTGACAACAGACTCGACATCAGTAACTTGAGTCGTGGAATGTATGAGATTATTCTTGAATCTGATATAGGACAACTCAGTTCCCAGAGATTCATTAAAGAGTAAAGTCGTTATTGAAAAACCCTTACGTAATCAATGGCCATATATACCGGAAACAATGTTGATTCATCCGGATATCCAGGCCAATTACCTCCAACGGCTACGTTTAAAATAAAGAAGAAGTCTTCATTAAATGGATATGCTTGACCATTCATCTGTGAAGAATTGATGGTAAAAAATTCAACATCATCGAGGAGCCATCTGATTTGATTTTCTTGCCAATCTATTGAGAATACATGATACTCATCTGCAAATGTCTCTGGAAAAGGAAGTGAGATACCATTGCCATCATATTGATGAACGGAGTTGTTTGCGCCCCAATGTGAGGTGCCATGAACCCTTCTCGGATTTGTCCCCACAAGCTCCATAATATCTATTTCTCCACATGCAGGCCATCCGACGTTTTCAAAGTTTGAACCTAACATCCAAATCGCAGGCCATATGCCTTGACCTATTGGAAGAATCGCACGTACATCTATACGCCCATACGTAAAGTTTTGTAAACCCTGGGATTTAAGTCTAGCCGATGTATACTGTCCATTCGATATTTCGCGCGCAACGATAAATAGATTGTCATTTTGCAAATACGCGTTGTCTTGAGTTTGGACGTAGTTCTGTGATTCATTATTCCCCCATCCCGAATTCCCAGTCCCTAGGTCATAGGTCCAATTTGATGGGTTTATAGTTGTTCCTTCGAACTCATCAGACCAAACCAATTCCATACCATCATATGAGTCTGCTGACGTATAACCTTCATTCGTTATTTCAACTTCGGAGTCATCATTTTTTATTGTTCCTATCGCTTCTTGAATATTGTTTTTAAGGTAGCCCTGCGTGGGATTAGTCAGGACGACCTTAAACTGCTCGTCACTTTCAAGATATGCGTCAACAACGATTTCGACAGAGATATTTTTTTCTATTTCTCCTGGGACAAACATAACAGTCCCATTGCTTGAGATATAATCTTCTCCCGCATAGGCAGAGATATCCTCAGTGTAATAATCTACGGTGACGACCTCAGTATTGGGCGCGTCTAGCTTGATTGTAAAATCAAAATTACTGTTGCTTTCATTTTCGTAGGCACTTCGATCGTTCAGAAATTTTATTTCTGAATTAAAAGGTTCAGTTCCGGAGTCACCACAACTGTCACAACCAGTAAATAGTAGTAAGGTCGCTAGATATAAAGTGAGATTTCTCATAGGTTTATTCCAGACAATTGTTTATTGAGCTACAAAAATATAGGTGAAAAACCCCTCTGCTTGAGTACAATCGCCATTACGTTGCGTTGAATGTAACACCATCCTTGTCTCCGTTAGCTCTACAATATCATATGCGGGGCCGGAATCCCATGTTCCAATAAACCAACAAAATTCATCTACAGTTGGAATTATAATTTGATTTTCCCCACTTGTCCCAGTTCCTTCAGAGAACAGATATGTGAGTTCGGGAACGACTAGCTCATTGATGATGTACCCTTCAAAAGGATTCACTGTCCCTCCATTGTTGTTGTAACTAAATCCACCATCAAATGTAAATTGATAAGAATCATCATATTGTTCATCAACTAAACCATCTTGAGGTGAGCTATACCATTCTGTAGAGTATGGGTCTGGCCCTACAGCAATGGCTGAAATTTCTGATGAAAAGATCCATGTCTTTTGATTGTCGCAACCAGTGAGAAGTTCCAGTTCGCCTTCACAGGGCAATTCTAAAGTCTGAGAAATAGAGATGGTTTGAGAAGATTGTGCCATACCCCCTGCATTGTGAACTGTGTATGTCACTTCGTATTCCCCGGCTTGAGGATAAAATGCCGTATCAGATTCAAGTACTGAGGTCAACCCATTTCCAAATTCCCAAAGATGAAGAAATGAATCTTCAGATGACAATCCAGTGAAGGCGACTCTGTTGGAATCATTTTCAAGAAAACTCCACGAAAATGTCCCACTTGGTCCGTCAGGTAAGTCTATCCCATCTTCTTCAGATGGGGTACAAGCATAAATTAAAACAGCTGTAGAAAAAACGATAGCGATGTTGAACTTATTCATTTTAGTAACCTGGATTCTGAATTAATAAACCGCCTGACAGAGATATCTCGGCTAAAGGAATCGGGAATAACTCATGAGTTCCTGACATAAAGCCCTCGTCACCAAAAATTTGTTGACCGCGATTTTGACGAACAATATCGAAGAAGCGATGCCCTTCTAAGCCTAATTCTACTCGGCGTTCGTGATATATCGCTTCAAGAAGATAAGGCCCTCCTGCGGTAACATCTGGGAGAATATCAAGATTGCCACCTCTGGCCCTAGCTCTCACCTCATTCACCATTTCAAGGGCAATTCCAGTTGCACCAGTATGATATGCTGCCTCAGCCCTAAGAAGCACAACATCAGCATATCTGATCACCCTGTCGTTTGTTAATCCATTGGGATTGGGGTCTCCTAAAGCATCTGACTCTTCTGCGGCAGTGTTAAAGTATTTTTTACAGTAGTATAAGTGTGGCATTCCTGTGGCTTCGAGTGTGAAAGGACCGCGATCACCCATCAAATCTCCAACTTGATAGATAGATGCACCGAGTCTTGGATCACCATCTTCAAATTCATCAACGAAATTTTGTGTTGGAATGTTAAATCCATAGCCTCCAAATTGGCCTCTGGCCCTTTGAAATACATTTGTAAAAGTACCCTCCAATTGGTTGCCCCAATTGCCACCAGACCCATTCATATATTGAATCTCCCAAATAGAGCCTGACCCATTTTCTCCCAAAGTGGTGAAAATATTTGCGTAGTTTAAATCTAAAAAATACTCTCCTGAATTGTAGATCTCATCTGCCAAAACCATTGCATCAGTCCATTTCTCTTGGTATGCATATGTCTTTAATAGAAGACTTGCGGCTGCGCCCCAATTTGCTCTTCCAGTTTCGCTTAATGGTCTTTCGCTTCTTCTCGGCAAACCTAACATCGCTTGGGTTAAATCCGTTTCAATAAATGTCCACGTTTGTTCTGCTGTGGATTTTACTTGTTGATACTGACTAGGGGCGAGCAATTCATCTATAAGCGGGACGCCACCAAACATTGTTGTCAGATTGAAATACCAGTAAGCCCTTATAAATCTAATCTCACCCAGTAACATTTCCTTGGTATCGCTGTCCATTTCAATTCCTGGAATATTCTCCAGTGCGATGTTGCAGTATGCGATGCCTTTATATGCAGTTTGCCACTCTGCGAGAAGCAGTTTACTGTCACTGGTCCCTTGGAATGATTCAAATTTTAATAAATCTGGCTCATCTCCATCACTGGAACCTCCTTTATCGGTGTCATCTGAAACAACATCTCCAAAGTACCATCTGAAATGAGGCGCTAAGCCGCCTAACCCTTGAAGCGGTGTGACTTCTTGTTGAAGGTTGTTATAGCATGCAATGGTTGCAGATATGGCGTCATCTTCATTTTGATAAAAATTAGCTTCTGTGGATCCTACCAGTGGATTAATATCCAGAAAGTCTTTTTTGCAAGACACCAAAGAAATGATAACGGCAAAAATGATGCTGCTATATGTAATTATTTGTTTCATGTTGCTTATTTAAAATGTCACGTTTATGCCACCCATAAATATTCGTGGAGAAGGATAGAAGCCTCTGTCTATAGCTATCTCTAGTGTTCCCCTAGAACCTATTTCAGGATCTAATCCGGAATACTTGGTGATGGTTAATAGATTCTGAGCTGAAATGTAGACTCTTACACTTGATGCTCCTACTTTCTGAGAGGTTGTATTATTTAGCGTGTAGCCTAACTGCATATTTTTAATCCTGAAATAAGATCCATCTTCTACAAATCGGTCAGACACTCTGTTGTTTTGGTTCGGGTCAGCATGAGATATCCTGGGATACTCATTTGTAGATCCTTCACCAGTCCATCTTTCTAACGCTGATATTGGCAGATTTGTTGTGTTGAGATCATATCTGAAAATACCATTGTAAATATCGTTTCCTTGAGAGCCTTGAAGGAAGACACTTAAATCGAAACCATTATATTTTACTTCACAATTCATAGCATATGTAAAGTCTGGATGAGGATTTCCGATCATCACTTTATCCTCAATATCTATGATTCCATCTGTATTTTGATCTACAAAAATAACATCTCCCGCTTGCGCATTGGGCTGAGAAATATTTGCTTCTGCTTCTTCATTGGTTTGGAAAATACCACCCGTTTCATATCCATAGAAATACGCGATAGGCATGCCGATTTCAGTATATGACACAAAATCACCTGCACCAAATACATTGCCACTTGAAATAGGCTGTCCACCTTCACCTAATCCAGTGACTTCGTTTTTAATGAAAGAAATATTGCCTCCGAAACTGTAGCTCATCGGATTGTCAAAATTTTTGTAATTAATCGCAAGCTCTATACCCGAGTTTTTTGCGGACGCTACATTGGTCGCAGATGGGTTAAAACCTACAACTCCCGGGACAGGTACGACAGCTAACATATCGTTTGTGTTTTTGACAAAATAATCACACACCATATTTAGCTTTCCTTGAAAAAGATCGACATCTAAGCCAACATTGGTCTGCTCTACTGTTTCCCATTTTAAATCTGGATTGGAAGTATTCACAGGGCCTGCTCCATTGACAATTTGCTGATCTGTTCCGAAGGTATAGTTCAGACCATTATAAACAATAGAGGTATAATCAAAGCTTCCGATCCCATCCGCATTGCCATTTCTTCCCCAACTGCCTCTTAGTTTGATGAATTCAATCCAATCTTTTTCAATAACCCATGGCAACTCAGTGAAGTTAAATGCCGCAGAAAAAGAGGGGAAGATGCCATATCTATTGTTTTCTCCGAATTTCGAAGACCCATCTCTTCTCACAGTTCCTGATAATGACCACTGATCTCCTATTTCGTAATTTGTTCTTATAAATGTTGACAAGAATGCAGACTGATTTATTCCACCACTTGATTGAGGCGCTTGTTCTGCAGAATTAATGCTGTTATTTAAAAATGCCTGGTCTGGGTCATTTGAAGATAGGCTGTCTCTCACGCCGACGAGATTGGAGTATTCATTAAATAAAGCAGAATACCCAGCAATAATGCCTAGCTTATTGCCGTTTTTCAAGTCTTCATCATATGAGACGAGATTTTCCCATTGCCAATTTGTGTATTTGTTTTCAGCTTGAATGAGGACATTCGTCTCTCTCCATTCATAGGCTGGTCTGTTGGGGTCATTTGAGCCAATACCCAGATCAAATGTGGGCATAAAAATCTTTTGTGATCCAAGTGATAAATCAGCTGAGAAAGTTGATTTGTATGAGAGATTATGAAGAATGTCATATTCGGCGAAAGCACTGCCTACAAATCTATTCGTAGTCCAATTGTCAAACGTGTTGGCGATTTGATTTACAGGATTTGCAATATCTGAGTCAATGAAATTAGAGTATGAATACGTTCCATCGGGTCGAGTTGCAGGAGTGACAGGGTCCATGTTTAAGGCTCTTACGACAGGCGTTGCAAATTCATTATTTTCACCCAGCGCATTTCGGTTAAGATTCGTGAAATTAATATTCTGCCCCATTCGAAATCTGTCAGTACCATCTTGAGTGGAGGATACCCTAAACGTATATCTTTCAAACTGGCTTTTTTCTCCACCAATTATTCCATCTTGAACAAAATAACTGCCTCCCACCGCGGTTGAACTTGATTCGGTGCCACTGGTGAAATTAAACGCATGGTTCATGATAGGCGCTCTTTCGAAGATTTCCTTTTGCCAATGGGTACCTTCGCCCAAGGTTTCAGGAGAAAGCAAATCAGAATAGGGAGCGTAGCCTGCAGCTGATCGGCTTTCGTTCATCAAAATAGCATATTCTTCAGCATTTAGCAAAGACATGTATTTCGACGGCTCCTGCATTCCATAATAGCTGTCATATTTAATTTGAGCCTTCTGATTTTTCTTCCCTTTTTTTGTGGTAACCAGGATAACGCCATTTCCTCCTCGAGCACCATAAATAGCGGCAGAGGCTGCGTCTTTGAGTACCGTAATAGATTCAATATCTGAAGCATTGAGATAATCTATGCCAAAACTAGGAATACCATCGACGACAAATAATGGCTCAGAATTGTTAAGTGATCCGGTACCTCGAATTCTGATGGACTGAGTACTTCCAGGCTGTCCAGAATTTTGTGAAACTTGCACGCCAGAAGTTCTTCCTTGAAGCGCTTGTTCAGTTCTTAGAACTGGAAGCGAAGTGATATCTTTTGTACCAATCGTTGCAACAGATCCAGAGATCTTACTTCTATCTTGGTTTCCATAGCCCATAACAACAGCTTCTTCTAGTCCAGCAACATCGAGTTTAAGATTTATATTGACAACCTTAGCTTCTGTCTGCGATCCAGATTCTATCGTAATGTCCTGTTTAATATATCCGATAAATGAGAACTGTATAACGGGTGCTGTTGAAGACGTCGTAATGGAATAATTGCCATCGGAATCTGTAAAAACACCATTGTAAGTGTTTTTTTCTAATACGGTTACTCCAGGCAAGCTTTCTCCACTAATTAAATCTTTTACGACGCCTGATATCGTAACATTTTGTCCAATAAGATGAGATGAGACGCCGAAGAAGAGAAAGGCAATAAGTATTTTCTGAATCATATTAAAGGAGGTCATTTAGACTTGATAATTCTAATAGAATTAGATTCCTTTTCTGTCATTACAGTGAGTATGTATAATCCAGAATCGTAAGCACTCATATCAAAAACTTCGTTATCAGCAGTTCCGCTTATCTCTTTTCTTAGGATCGTCTTTCCTGCGATATCATTTATGATTAGAACTTTATTTAACGGATTATTCCCATGGAATTTGACTGTCGCAATGTCTTCCACTAAAGTAGGATATACATTGAAAAATGAAGCGTCTTCCTCTTCACTTATATTATTAACCATACATCCTTCACACGAATTAAAGCATACTGTTCCTGCTTCAACTACAACGACAGTAGAATCTAATTCTAATTCTATGACCCTATTTGTAAATCCATCAGTCGTAATTGTACACGCAGCATCTTCGGTAGCGTCCAGGTTCTCGGTGCCATCCCATCCTCCGTTATTGAACTTGTATTCGTGTATCCCTGCCGCAAGATCAACCGTCACATCGTAGACACTGTCGCCATCACCGTCAGTCATTTCAACGGATGTGCCATCCCACCCGTCAATGCTTGGTCCTGTAATGTAAATATTTCCAAGTATCAATTCTTGACTCATGTCTACACTAAATGTTACCGCCACGTCATCCTTAACGGGTGGGGGGGTCGCGTCACAAGCATCGCAAGCGTTAAAGCAGACGACATCAAGAATTAATTCATCGCCAGATGTTAATTCTACGACTCGGTTGACAAATATGTTTTCACCATCAATAGTTGTTACTGTACATGCACTGTCCGCTTCGGTCTCCAGTGATTCTGTACCATTCCATCCGCCGTTATTGAATTTATATTCGTGAGTCCCTAGACTTAATTCTCTGGTGTAAGTGTATATTCCGTCGCCGTCTGAATCATCCATGAGTTCACATGTGCCACACCAATCATCGATGATTTGTCCCGTGATGTATATGGGGCCTAGGATCGTTTCTTGTGACATATCAACTTGAAACGTTACGCTAGCAGAGTTGACACATTCTCCGGCAGTATATGATGTGACGCCACCTTCGTTAGTCGCAATACACGCGTTATCATATGTCACACCATTACAACCACATACGTAATCTATGACTGTTGGACATACTGCATCAGGATTGATCAATGACTCATCAACACATGCGACAGTAGCACTGCTGTAAAGTGTCACATTAGTCAACGTGACTTGAGAATCGAGCGTTGTTACATACATTAGAAATGAACTAAAGGTATTGGCTCCCTGAGAGGGGATAGCTACAGAATAAGGCGCCTCATCTGTTCCACTCACGGTGACCGCCACCGTATTAAAGCTAGGCTCAGTGTCTGGATATGGATTGTACTCAAACCTAAAATACACTTCAGTGTCAGTTCCAGCAGTTGCCCCTGTGAACGTTATTTCTCCTGCCTCTGAAAAGCTTAACGGATAAAGGCTTACATCTTCATTGGCAAAACCTCCCCATGTTTCTGAACCTGTAGGATTTTGATATGTGTTTCCATCCATCGATGTGCCGCCAAAAACACCTGTGAATTCAATATTGGTATTCGTTGTTTGCGAAAACGCAGTGAGTTGAATACAGAAAAGTGAGATGTATAAAAAGTATTTCATGATGTATTAGATGGGGTATTAAAACAGATTAAAGACTTTTATATTGTTGTCTTTTAGTGGGTTAGGTGAGTATTTCTCAGTGTACAAGATTCTGATTAATGCGATTCTCACAAACAAATATACTTTAACTACAATCTAATATGGTGCTTCTTGATATAGATTATTGTAAAATATACACTAAGCATTTGTCTCTAACATTCATTTTGTCTATCGACAGAGTTCGTGTTACTTGATGAGATCGAATGTTTTTGCAAATGAATTAACCCTGATTTTGAAATTCCCAGATTCAATAATATAGGAATTATCTATTCCTATAAACCCTAGATCTTTAAGAGGTATTCTCATGGCAACATCTAAGGTCTCATTCGGTCCAATGTTTACCTTTTTATAGTGTCTTAACCTTTCGACGGATGGCGTTATTGATGCAACAAGATCTGAGATATAAACTTGAATGACTTCTGTGGCTACACATTCGCTTTTGTTAGAAAGAGACACCGTCAATTTAATTGTGTCATCAATTAAATAAGATGATTTATCTATTGAGATAGAATCAATACTTGCTGCGCAATAAGAAAGTCCATCGCCGAAATTAAACTGCGGATTAAAAGCATTTAAAGAGAAATCTGTATGTATATCCTCGGTGTGTTTCCTGAAATAAGGAATGTGAGAAGATGCATTTTTAGGCCAAGTGAATGGAAGTCGACCTGTAGGATTCACGTCACCGCTAATAATTTCTGACAACGCAACACCACCATAATCGCCAGGCAAATAAGCCATTAAGATTCCATCGGCCAAAGGTTCAATCTCATTGAATATTCTGGGCCTGCCTTCAATGAAAACATATATGATTTTTATACCTGTAGACTTCAGAGCGGTAGCGAGATCTTTTTGATTTTGAAATAACGTCAGGTCCTCAATGTTTCCAGGAGTCTCAGTATAGGGCATTTCTCCGAGGAATAAAATGGCATAATCTGGTTTTTGTGATCTTGTTTCAGAGACTATTTTATCAATATCAGACTCATCAAAGTCCATTTCTAAAGGGAAATTAATGACATTGTCTTGGCCAAATTTTTGTATTAAAGCTTCGGCTGCATTTGGTCTTTCTGAATTAGAATATTTAGGATCATCTCCCTGCCAAGTGCCTGACCATCCTCCATTAAGTGCCAACAGACTGTTGGCTGTAGGTCCAGTAACAAGAATTTTTCGATCTAAGCCAATCGGGAGTGCGTCAGATTCATTTTTCAGCAAGGTTATAGATTCTTCAGCTGCTTGGCGTGTGTAATTCTTTACATCAGGCTCTTCAGAAGTGATGACACTTGTTGTGGGAATGGGGTTTTCGAACAATCCCAATTCTAGTTTTAAATGAAGGATTCTTCTTACACTTTCATCTATTCTAGCTTCAGAAATTTCACCATCTTTAATTAAATCAAGAAGAATCTCAGGGAATTCTAAATCTGTAGGCACCATGCTCATGTCTATTCCAGCATCGATGGCCAGTTTCACAGCGTCCCTATAATTTTCAGCGACTTTATGTCTTGACACAAGGTATTTAATATCCTCCCAGTCGGTGACTAATACACCCTCAAAGCCTAGTTCTAACCTAAGTAAGTCGTGCAATAGTTTTTTATTTATATGTACAGGGATTCCATTGAGTTCACCACTGTTTACCATAATAGACTTCGCGCCTGCATTTATAGCTCTTTCAAAAGGAGGAAGGAAATATTCTCTTAATTGTCTTTCAGGTATCCAGGCTGGCGTTCTATCCTTTCCGCTCAATGGCATGCCATAACCATAAAAGTGTTTTAATGTTGCAGCTATTGGATAGGGGCCTTCTTGATAGCCTAATACCATTGCTTCCCCCATATCGGACGTAAGTAATGGGTCCTCCCCAAAGGTCTCCCAAAATCTTGGCCAACGTGGATCCAATCCCAAATCTAAAACAGGTGAGAAATTCCATGGGATTCCTGATTCATACACATCTTTTGCAGAACTTTCAGCAATTTTTCTCACAAGCTCTGTATTCCACGTCGCAGCTAAGCCGATTTGTTGAGGACTAAGTTCAGCACCTGATGTATAGGTCGCTCCATGGATTGCATCGATGCCATATAGCACAGGTATTCCAGATGTTTTTTCCTGTGTTGCAGCAGCTTGGATGCCCTCGATTAGGGTGTTCCATTTTGATGAAGAGTAAGCGTGGCCTCCAGAATTTAAGATGCTCCCAATTTTTAAATCAACAATGGCTTTTTTTAATTTATCTTCATTCAGCGTATGTGGTTCATCTAATGTGTATGGTCCACTGCCATCACACAACATGCCTAGTGTAAGTTGAGTCATCTCGCCCACCTTATCTTCTATCGATAAAGTGCGCATAAGGCTATCTAAGAATATCTGACTCCTACCTTTTGTGAGCATTTCTCCGCTGTTGTTACAGCTGAATAAAAACATAATAGAGGTTGCCAAAAGGGCATATATACAGATGAATCGAATACTCATATTTACTAAAATTTTCCCAAATCTAGTCTAAAGCTGTGACTTTAGTTCCTTAAAACTGTATTAGTTTTTTGAAAAATTCATGACAATTTATAGAGAATCCTGAACGTGTTTCACGACCTTAATAAAATCACATGATGTGTGATTGGCCAGCTTCCTTATTCATTTAGTTGAATGTTATTTCACTTCATCAAGCATTTAGATCACACCCCAGTGGAAAGACACAGGTCTGTCAGAGACACGTGCTTCCAAAAGCTCCAAGGATGAGTAGAAGGTCATCCACAGTGACATTCCCGTCTTCATTCACGTCATGCTGACACGAAATATTACAACCGAATTCACTTAAGACGAGCAATAAATCTTGGACAGTTGTAGATCCATCTTCACTTAAGTCTGTATAACAAAACGGGTTTACATAGCAATCGCTGGGACCGTATACCGCATTTCCAAGGAAGAAAGCGCAAGCTGGTTCATCTTCAAAGCTTACATCTAGGTTAAGCCAAGCCCCATTTGAAGGTATGTCAATAACATATGTCGCTCCTGACTCCTGAAGTACAAAAGAGCTCCCATTTACTGAAACACCTCCTGATTCAGGCGCGCCAGTGTAGTCAACAGAAAAGCTGACTGAGTAATCCCCTGTAGTTGGATTGCAATCTGTGTATGAGACGACTTCAACATTTACAATATCACACGGAATATCTGCGCCGGTCCAAAATTCATATCCATGAGATCCATTGCCGATATATTCAAAAGGAGGGAGGGCATTCACGAAAGTTCCGACTTCCCAAAACCCTAAAGACGCGCTAATATCTTCGTTTATGCTTCCTGCTCCGCCCCATTGTATGTAGTCCATTAACACGTTGGTGGGCCCGTACAATTGCACATCGCCAAATGTTTCGTCAGCGCCCCAATTTAACCAAGCCAACTGAATCTCTTCACCGGCATCTAAGTATAGATTTTGGCCGCCAGAAATATCATCAAAGGAGTTATACATTCCGTTTGAATACACACCCCAATCACTTATATCACCACCACAGTCCGACGTGTTTTTTACCTTAATTACATTAGAATTGGGATTGACGTATTGAAAACGAATCAAAGCACAGCAGGGATCTCTTTGAGTGTAGCAATTGGTGCAGCTTGCAGAACATGTTTCTTCTGTATTGACAAATATCTCAACATCCACAGTTTCGCTGTTAGCGGGTGTGTTGGCCAAAGAGATGAGTTGTGGACTGTTTGTGATTGCGTGAAAGGTCCCGTTAACGTTGAAAAAACCTAAGCTTGGCGGGTTTTCGTAGGAAAGAACCAGTTGTTGGGTGTATGTATTTGTCAATGGATTGCATGCAAGTTGTGGTCCAGGTGCGATGTCAAGTATTGAACATACAGGCGGATCCATGTCGCATGTCGTATAAATCGCATTCACCAGGCCTTGGAAAGACGCCTGACCAGACTCGACTAAAGTGTGGTCAGGACATACGGTATAGATTGTTGGGAAATAGGAGTTTCCGTACGCATTAAATATCCCCTGAACATTATCGAAAACAGGGTATGGCGTCCCCGATACCCAATTGCCAATCGTATTTGAGCCTGTACCATAGAGATCTGCGGAAGTGGTAGATCCGTCAGACTCTAGTGAAAAAACGTAAACATCTCCTGTGCCGTTTGGACCGTAGATGTTCCAAATGTCATCTAAGATTCCCGATTCTTTGTAGGTCCAGCAAGGACCACACCATGTTGCGAAGAAATCAAGTATTACAGTGTTTCCAGCATCAAGGAGTTCGTAGAGATTATATTCAACACCATTAATATCGGTGGCTGTAAAATCAGGCGCGATACTGCCGTTAGGTAATTGAGCTGAGCTATCCACTGAAAGTAAAATAAGGATTGATAATGAAAGTGTACGAATATATTTTTTCATATTGGTTTCATTGAGAGATTCACATACAAGAAATAAAATATTTCGCTGTCCTCAGTTCGTTTTGTAATATAATGCTATTCATCAGTAAAGCGCAAGTTTAACCCTTAGGAGTGTCAGCAAAAATTCCCGATATTTGAGGACATGAGATACCTTTTGTTTGCTTTTTTCTTTTTGCTGTCTTTTAGCCTGATGTCACAATGTGATTCTCCAAAAGAGATTATAAGAGCAGGAATGACATATTTCGGATGTTTAAATGATTCAGAAGAAATGCACGGCTATGGAACACTTACCAGAACTGAAGGAGATATAAAACAAATTCAGTGTGGTGCATTTGAGTATGATGTATTTTTAAATGGTGAAATCACCTTGCTTGATCAAGGTGATACTTCACTCTATCAAAAAGGGGAATTTAACCGTCATTCTCAAAATTTAAAAACCGGGATTTCAAAACATTATGGATCTCTTACCTTTCAGTGTGGCGCATCTGAAATAACACCAAAAAACACCATACGCATTGTCACATATAAGGATTACGAAGTTTTAGACGAGACATCTAATTTTGACAATCACTACAACGCTCAAGACATTATTTCAAAGGGTGACTCCACTTATGTGCGAATAGAAACAAGAAACAGCCACCAATATATTGCTGTTAAAGTAAATACAGTTGAGGGAGAATGGATGTTTGATACAGGCGGTGGTGATTTGTCCATAGGATATAATTTGTGGTCACGTATCATTGATCAAGTTGATGTCGAGTATGAAGATTTAAAAATTGAAACGTGTGGAATGGGTGTAGGGGGGAACCCTAATTTTTACGATACATTTCAGCTAAACAACCTCAAACTAGGTGATTTTACAATCAATAATGTTGTCGTTTCTGTGGCCAATGATCCAGGTAACAATGACAATTTAATGGGTTTGGGGTTTTGTAAAAAATTCAGTGACGTACAATGGTCATTAATAAACGAGAAAATTCTCTTTATTAAATAACCTATTCGCCATGTAGCGCGTCAAAGACTTTTGTGACTAAACGTGGCATCGCACGCTTTTTCAACGCGTTCCAAGTCATCACTTCTCCAGCGACTTCTTTTGCGTAAGCTTCCAAGGCAGCTTTACTGGGTGCCCTCCATCCTTGAAATGTGGCCTCTATTCTTCGGTGGGTGAGCAGATGGGTGATGGGCTTCATCAACGCGCCAAGCGGAAGAAAATGACTGGGGGGAGGCGTCTCTGGAAAGGCCCACATGTTTGCCCAAACCCCAGATTCAGGACGCTTGATGGCGACGATGTTGTTTTCAAAACGAGCGATGTGCCACGTCAATTCCCAGCGTTGGACTTTCTTTTTAAGTTTTTTAGCTGGCAGGACTCCCCACATGTCTGGGTTGTTTGCTGAGGCGCAGTGGGTCGAAATGGGGCAGAGCGTGCATAAGGGTTTGCGGGGTTTGCATACCAGGGCGCCCAGCTCCATCACCGCTTGGTTGTGGTTTCCGGGGGCGTCGTGATCTAACCAAGCATCTGCAACTGTTTGAATCGCTTGGGCGCCTGTTTTTCCATCCACGGGGTCTGCAATTCCAGCCCAACGTGACACGACCCTTTGAACATTCCCGTCCACAGCTGCGACAGCTTCCCCTAGGCCGATGGAGGCGATTGCGGCAGCAGTATATGGACCTACGCCAGGCAACTTAAGCCAAGCGTCATAAGACATAGGGAATTCTCCCGCGGCTTCTATGATTCGGGATGCTTTGTGAAGAAGTGTAGCACGTCTATAGTATCCAAGACCTTCCCAAGCTTTCAGTACTTCGGATTCAGAGGCACGTGCCAAATGGCCAACAGTAGGAAAGCGTTCCATAAAAAGATGCCATTTGGGGCGTCCCGTTTCCACTTGTGTTTGTTGTAACAAGATTTCGCTCAACCACGTTCCGTAGAGTGAGGGTTTGAGTCGCCACGGTAGATTTCGCGCATGATTTGCATACCAAGTTCTCAAGCCTGCTTGGGCGACAAGTGCATTGTTGAGGTTGGTCATTTGTAAGGGGATTGGGAATGCTTACAGCATTAATTTTATTCGAACTTGGTGCCGAAATCCTTTTTAAATTTTTGCATTTTCGGCGTGATAACTGCCCGACAGTAAGGCGCTTCTTTGTTCATCTCGTAATACGCTTGGTGCACATTCTCCGCCTCGTAAAAGGTTTCAAATTCAGTCACCTCAGTCACGATAGCGGATGGCCAGTCATTTTGCGCGCGGACCATTGCAGCGAGAGCGATCTCCTGTTGTAGTGGGCTGTGATAGTAAATGGCACTTCGGTATTGTGTGCCTACATCAGCACCTTGGCGGTTGAGCGTTGTTGGGTCGTGTGTCCCAAAAAAGACTTCAAGCAACAGCTCTAAACGCAAGACTTTCGGATCGAAGGTAACCTGAATCACCTCTGCGTGGCCAGTTGTTCCTGCGCAAACCTCTCTATAAGCGGGGTTCTTAATGTGTCCGCCAGAATACCCTGAAACGGCCTGTTGCACCCCTGGGATGGATTCAAACACAGCTTCGATGCACCAAAAACATCCTGCGCCCAAAGTGATTGTCTCGAATTGTTTTGTCTCTGCGTTCATGGGTTCGTGGGATTGGGCGTATGTGCTAGAAGAAAAAGAAAAGAAAATCAGGGCACTTGCAAGCGCAACAAAGATGTTTCTGAGTCTAAAGTTTAGCTGATTATAGGATTGAAATTTCATAGGCTAAATTTACTTCATATCTCAATTTCTCAAATGCGTTTAACAGACATAGTGAAAAAAAAGGTTTTTGTGGTGTGTCTCCCCTTTTAATCGTTAAAACAGCGTATGTCAATGTGAAGCAGCGCTAAAATACAAAGTAGGGTGCTTTTTTTATCAGAGGTATAATAAGTTGACCTGAGTTGGTGCTGCGATGGGTGTCAAATATTTGTGTCTATATTTGAAGCATTAACCTTCAATTTAATCGCAGTATGATTCGCAATTTATCGCTCAACTTCTTTCTTGTATCTGTCTTTTTTCTCCTAATGTCGTCAGATGCGTCAGCTCAGACGTCTACTATTTCAGGGACTGTTCTTGATTCAGAAGCACTTTACCCGCTTCCTGGTGCATACGTACAAATCTCGACCCTTGAGGGTTTTATGATGCCCACTGACATGGATGGCAGATTTTCTTTTGCCGATGTTCCTATTGGACGACACGTTGTCAAATTAAGTTTTATGGGGTATGAATCTCGGACGATTGATGGTGTTGTGTTGGTGAGTGGTCGGCCTGTTGTGCTTGAAGTCAAAATGAGTGAAAGTGTTTTTTCAATTGCAGCTGCTGAAGTTACTGCGACGCAATCAGGAGAGGTGATGAATGAAATGGCAACGGTCAGCGCACGGGCGTTTACCGTGGAGGAAACCGATCGATATGCAGGTTCTCGCGGAGATCCAGCACGTATGGCGAGCAACTTCGCCGGTGTTCAAGGAGCCGATGATTCGCGGAATGATATCGTGGTTCGGGGGAACAGTCCAAGTGGTGTTTTGTGGCGTATTGAGGGCGTAGATTTGACAAATCCTAACCATTTTTCAGTGCCTGGAACAGGAGGAGGGCCCGTAGCCATCATTAACAACAAAACATTGGCGAATTCGGATTTCTTTACTGCAGCCTTCCCCGCTGAATTTGGCAACAGTACTGCTGCGGTGTTTGATTTGAAATTACGAAACGGAAATCAAGACCACTGGCACGGGAGCGCTCAATTGGGATTTCTCGGTACTGAAGTCCTCCTTGAAGGCCCGTTAAACCGAGACAAGCGCTCGAGTCTTTTGGTGAATTACAGATACTCCACAGCATCTATATTTTCGGCTGTGGGCATCGACATCGGCACAACTGCTGTGCCCAAATACCAGGACGGCAGTTTTAAGCTTTTTACACCTACAAAAGGAGGTGGGTCTCTATCATTCTGGGGCATTGGCGGAAACAGCAATGTAGATATTCTCATATCCGATCAAGAGGCACCCGAGCGCAACATATACGGAGACAACGACAGAGATCAGTACTTCAGAACTGGAACAGGGATGATGGGACTGACTCACACACAGCCTCTCAACAGTCGCTCGTATATCAAGACGACGCTGGCGGTAAGTAGGGACCGTCAGGACAGCAATCACGATTATGTCACGCGTGAATTACTCATCACAGAAAGCGACACTTCTTACACAAACATCCAAACGAGCCCTTTAATGACGTATGGTTTTGTAAAAGATCGCCTCGCCTTGGCCGTCCATGCGAACCACAAACTCGAACCCACGACGGGTACTGCAACTTTGCGCATGGGATTGAACACCGATTTGATGATGTGGTCGTTTCAAGACAGCATACGTGCTTTTACCGATGTACCTGACAGTTTAGGGGCATGGGGGAGACGCTGGGATGCAGACATGAAAGGCGCCTTGATTCAGCCGTTTATTCAGTTGAAGCGCCGTCCGAATGAAGCGTTGACATGGACCGCTGGTCTGCACGCCATGGTGGATACACGAAGCGGTGCTTCCTCTTTGTTTGAGCCGCGATTAGGAATGCAGTGGGTGTCTAAAGGTGGAACAGTTTGGTCTGCAGGATCGGGCCTTCACAGTCAAATCCAGTCGCCTTACATCTATGCATCTGCCACCACGACTGAAGAGAACGGTCAGCTCAACATGCCCAATCAAGAACTGGGATTCACGAGAAGTATACACAATGTAATCGGCGTGACCCGCAAACTGTCTGATTTGTGGACCCTGAAAATGGAAGTCTATCACCAGCATTTGTTTGAGATTCCCGTTGCGGATCTCAGCACGGAATGGGGCGCGAACAATGGGAGTTATTCGCTGATCAATGCTGGGGGAGGGTTTTCACGGTTGTTCCCCGACACCCTCTTAAACGAAGGAACCGGTCGTAACATGGGCGTGGAAATGACCCTTTCTCGTGCGTTCCGTGAGGGGTGGTTTATGCTCCTTACAGCCAGTGTGTTCGATGCAAAATACACGGGTGCGGATGACGTGAGTAGAAACACCGATTTCAACGGGCGGTATTCATGGAACTTCCTCGCAAGCAAAGAATGGAAATTAAGTCCGAGTTTGGGCTTGGTGACCGGACTTAAAGCCACGATGGCAGGTGGACGTTGGTACGGTCCTGTTGATGATGATGCGAGCCTTGCACAACGAGAAATCATATTCATTGATCAAGACAGAAACACACAACAATTTGATGATTATTTCCGATTGGACATCAAGACAAATTTGACGTGGAATCGTCCTGAAACCACGTGGGAGTTAGGTATTGATTTTGTGAATATTCTCGGCACTGAAAATATCCTCAAGTTGACGTATGCGCCGGATGAGATGGATCAGAACGATCCGAACTACAGCCCTGTGCGACAAGAATATCAGCTCGGATTCTTGCCAATTTTCTTTTTGAGAATGGATTTCTAGACGGTCCTGCTGAACATCAAGTGACTGCCTTTGCCCTCATCTGCAATGTAACGGCTTCGCCATTGTGAAATTCTCCTTCACTGATTTCTGTGACTGCTTTTTCAACCTGAATGCATTCAAGTTTTGAAAAATCGGCTTTCATCATTTGAGCGTCAAACAACATGTCCTCCTTTTTTGGCCCACCAGAGTGTCGGCCAAGTTGTTCTTTGTGAAAGCCTTCTAGAATGAGTGTGCCACCAGGAGCTAACCACGATTCTATTTTATGATGAAACTCTTCTCTAAGATGAGAGGGCATGTGAGCGAATATTAATCCGATCACATCGTAGTGCTCTTTTGGATAAAATTCAAACGCATCTTCGCATGTGCTGTGTATGGTGACCCCAGCTTCTTTTGCCCATTGCAAAGACTTTTTTACCCCGACCTCACTTGCGTCAAAAGACCTCACTTTTAATCCAAGCTGAGCTGCATAGAGCGCATTTCGCCCCTCACCGTCACATGGCAGAAGGATATTCATCTTCGTTAAATCGCTTGTCTTTCCTAGCGCTCTTAATGTCTTTGCAAAGTATACATTCGGTGTTTTTCCGTAGGCTGCTTCGTTATTAATATATCGGTCATTCCAATGTCCTTTCATGTGACGAAATTAAGAAATTCAGTTTGTGCAAATGGAAACGCAATAAAGCGTAGTATTAATGCTGGTTTCATCGTTTGATTGATTTGGAAAAGTTAAAACCTTTTAAGGGTGCAAACACAGATGATTTGTGTAACTTCCCTGTCCGCTTTGTCGAAATTTTTTACCCTCCCTAAGTATGAATAGGAAAATGAAATTAAAATGGTGTCCTGCAAGTGATATTGCATTTGATGCGGTGCCGTTTTTTGATGAGGGGGTGCAGGCGGGTTTCCCTTCTCCTGCAGAAGATCATCTTGACCTTGATTTGGATTTGAATTCGTATCTCGTACAGCATCCGTCGGCAACCTTTTGCTGCAGGGTTGAAGGTGATTCGATGGTGGGAGCGGGTATTCAGACTGGGGACGTAATTATGATAGATCGATCGCTTACGCCCCAGAAGGGCAGCATTGTGCTTGCGGTGTTAGATGGCGAGTTTACGGTTAAGCGCGTTGATGTTCAGGACGACACACTTCTTTTAATTCCTGAAAATCCCAAACTTAAACCGATTGTGGTGGGGGAGGAATCTGATTTTCAGGTCTGGGGAGTGGTGACATTTGTGATTCATAAGGTGTGATGTCTGGTGCGTCAGAACATATGATTGCGTTGGTGGATTGTAACAATTTCTTTGCCTCTTGTGAACGCGTATTTAAGCCAAACCTCGTTGCTAAGCCCGTCGTCGTTCTCTCGAACAACGATGGATGTGTGATTGCACGGAGCAACGAAGCCAAAGCTTTGGGTGTGAAAATGGGTGCTCCAGCTTTTAAAAGCGAGCGATTTTTTGCGCACAACGGTGTACATGTGTTCTCCTCCAATTTCGCTTTGTACGGAGATATGTCTAAGCGTGTCATGGATACCATCCGTCCTGAAGTAGATGACATGGAGGTATACTCTATTGACGAGGCGTTTATGGTTTTTAAAGGCCCTGCCGCTGAGGAGCGTGCTCGCGCGTTGCGCCTCAAGGTAGAAATGTGGACAGGTATTCCAGTGTCGATAGGTCTCGCGCCGACAAAGACCCTGGCCAAAATTGCCACACGGATTGCAAAAAAAATGCCCGAGATGAACGGCGTATTCGTATTGCGCTCGCTCGCCGATATCAACCGCGCGCTTCAACGCTGTGATGTGGGTGACATCTGGGGCGTGGGACATCGCTCGGCGTCCAAGCTGAATTCCTTCGGGATTACAAACGCGTTGAAGCTTGCTCTTGCTGATCCCGGATGGGTTCGCCGCCACCTGAGTGTGACCGGAGTCAGATTGCAGAAAGAGCTGAACGGCACGGTTTGTTCTCCAGTTAATGACGTCGCACCGCGCAAGAAAAACATCAGAACCGCACGTTCATTCGGTGCGGAAGTGAAAAGTTTGGCTGGCCTTAAGGAGTCTGTGGGGACTTTTGCGGTCAATTGTGCCATGAAGCTTCGTGGTGAGGGGAGTTGTTGCGCGTCAGTCACGGTGTTTGTGAGTACGAACCCCTTTAAACCTCAAGCGACTCAGTATCACGGTGCACGAACCATCAAGCTCGATGTTCCCACGAATGACAACCTCGAAATTGTCGCGGCTGCGATGCGTGCTTTGGGCGAAGTATTCCGATCAGACTGTACGTATAAAAAGGCGGGTGTTCTCGTGGGAGATATCGTTCCGTCGAATCAAGTTCAGCTTGGGATTTTTGATTCCGTGGACCGATCGAAACGTGGTACGTTAATGAAATCGATTGACACCATTAATGCCCAAATGGGACGAGATAAAGTGCGGCTTGCTGTTCAGGGTTTCGATAGGAAATGGCGCCTTAAGCGAGAGCGATTGTCTCCTTGTTATACGACGCGTTTTGCAGATATTTTAACGGTCTCGGTGTAATATATAGTGCCCCTATTTGTTTAGCAATCCGTGTTAAAGACACTCAGTATGACAAGCAGATCGATTATGTTGACAGCGCCCATACCCTCACTGTTGATGTCGTTTACGCAGTTTTCGATACATCCAAACTCGCCGAGTAGGATGAGTATGTCTGCGACAGAGATGATGCCATCGTTATTTAAATCTGCGGGGCACGCACAGGATTCATATTCGCATAAGCCATCGTCAATAGTCGCTGATATATCGTAGTTGCAAGCATTTTCATCAAGGCAGCCATAGCATGTGTAATCACACTCACCACTTTCGTAATTCGCGAGTGGGTTGAAATTACAAGAGATGTCGTCCATACATCCATAGATTTCTAATGTGTCGCACACGCCGTTGCTATTTTCATCCAATTCACAATCTCCACCACATGTGCCAAGCGCATCCAGGACATTTCCGTCACAGTCGCATTCTCCTTCGGGTATGTCTGAACACCCACACGCATAGACCGCTCCTGGTCCGTTACATGCGCCACATTCGTCGGCGATATTTCCGTCGCAGTCGCAAAACGCTTCTGACCCAATCTCGCTGAAATCTTGCTGCCAGTCTGTGTCAGAGGGTCTCTTCCAAAACACTCTCATGGCTTCATATCCTTGCCACTCTTGCCCTCGGGCACGAAGTGTCACCGTGACACCTGCTGTAAGTTCAATGGATCCAGAAGTATTGCCCAGACCTTGTACTGCTTCACCCGCATAAGAAGAAGCAATGTTATCGCCGTTAATCGTTAGGTCTCTGCCATCATCACCCTCAATTGTAAAAAAGTAAACGCCTGTCTGATTTGGGGTAAATGTGGTAACAAAACGCCAGCTCACATAGGAGCCAGGTAAATCGATTCCAAAAGCAGAATTCAGTGTACTGAAACTCGTCCAATCAAAAAGGATACCCGCGTCACCGATACCCTCAAATAAAAGCGATGTAGCAGGATGTGAAGGATCTGTCATGTCATCCAAGTCACTTTCGCTCGAAGCGTAATTGGGATATTCACTTACGTTTCCAGAACCGAAATGAGTTCGGTAGAAAGAGTAAGCAGCCATTCCTGGTTCACTGAATTCCGGAATCCCGTTTCCCCCACACACACCGCATTCATCCGGATACTCACAGCTGTCATCATTGTAAAGTGCTGCGGGGTCATAGTTGCATGCTTCTGGATCAATACATCCACATAATGGGCTGCCATCCACGCAGTCATCTTGAGCAATGCTATTTGAAATCTGAAATATTAACAAGAATATTAGAGACAATATTTTCCCGATTTCATTCAAAAGCATGGTGTCAAAGATACGATTTTATGTAACCTATTGACTTGTTAGACTTAAATGGTTTTTTGGGTGATTTTGATGCGTATGTTTTGTTGCAAATAATCACGACCTTTGGGCCATGGAAACGCGGATAAATAAATTTCTAAGTGAGGTGGGGTTTTGTTCGCGTCGGGCAGCAGACAAGTTGCTTGAAGCGGGGAAGATTACAATCAATGGTCATGTTCCTGAGTTGGGCACGAAGGTGCAGGAAGGAGACGAAGTGAGGGTGGAGGGAAAGTTAGTGGGAGGAGGAGAGCGAGATGATTTGGTCTATCTGGCCTTTCATAAGCCGGTGGGTATCGTGTGTACAACAGATCAGAAACGAGAGGAGGACAACATCATTGATTTCATCGGATATCCCACGCGTATTTTTCCAATAGGACGACTTGATAAGCCGAGTGAGGGTTTGATTTTTCTGACAAATGATGGGGATATCGTAAATAAGATTTTACGTGCAAGGAATCACCATGAGAAGGAGTATATCGTCACTGTAGATCGGATTATTATCGGTGACTTCATCAGAGATATGGGCAAAGGTGTACCGATTCTGGATACAGTAACGAATCCGTGTTTTATAGAACAAACCGGAGACAGGGAGTTTCGGATTGTGCTTACTCAGGGTTTAAACAGACAGATTCGAAGAATGTGTGAGTACTTCGGGTATCGGGTGGGGCGACTTAAGCGCGTTCGTATCATGAATATGCACCTCGATATGCCAGTGGGAACGTGGCGAGACTTTCAAAAACACGAACTGGAAGAGATGTACCGCTTGATCGGGGATTCCTCGAAGACCGTATAGTTCAGCCGATGTCTTTACCATCCATCAAGCGTAAGTCATGAATCGAGCGTTCTTAAAGGACTTCAATATGAATACTGAGGTCAATGCAGAATCCATTTTAGATTTTGTATGTCACATTCAGGGGGTGAGTACTGGCTTTCCTTTTGATGAATCGACAATGGTCATTAAAGTGGGTGCCGATTCTAAGCATAAAATCTTTGCGCTCTTTAACATTGATCATTTTGAGTGGGTCAATCTGAAGTGTGATCCAGAAAGATCAATCGAGCTAAGAGGGAGTTACGAGGGGGTTAAGCCGGGGTGGCATGCGAATAAAACGCACTGGAATTCAGTGTCTCCAGATCCTATTTCGGATGTTCCAGCAAAATTATTTTGGGAGCTTTTGTTGCACAGTTACGCGCTCGTAAGGCAATCTTTGCCGATAAAAGTTAAATCACAATTAACTTAGTTTAATGTGATTTAATGTCTAATAAATGAATTTTAATGCGTTTAAAGTGGTTATACTGGTATTTACTGCAATTTACAACACCCCACTTAGGTGCAATTCTGTCCGAAGAGAGCGAGAACAGCGAGTACATCTGAGATGGTCACCGCCCCGTCCCCGTCTACATCTGCTGTGCATCCAGAATTACATCCGTACTGACTAAGTAAGTGTAAAATATCGTTGATGTCGATGATGCCGTTAGGCACCACATCCTCAGGGCAGGAAGCAATCGGTGGTGGGGGTGTTCCAGCCAAAATGGAGTCCAATGGGAAGCTTTGAATACTTCTGGAAAAGGTGCCTGCGACAAGTCGCCTCTCTACCGTATCCACAACGAGATCGTAGACGGGGATCCATGGCAGCGATCCCAGTCTCTCCCAATGTGTGCCGGCATCCACGGTCGCATATACGCCTGCATCTGTTGCGGTAGCCCAAACCATTTCGTTCAATGCGACGACGGAATTCATGGGGTGCTGGGGAAGGTCTCCAGACACAGAATGCCAGGGTCCTCCAAGTGCCGCTTTTAAGATGTGAGGCGTGTATGCATAGTCTCTGTATCCACTGACGGTACAGAATATAGAGTCAGGGTTGTAGGGGTCGAAATATAGGTCTGTGACATACCGCTCAGGAAGTCCGTTTGTCATCAGATTCCACGTCGTTCCGCCGTCTTCCGTGAAGTGTACTTGTCCGTCTGCGGTTCCTGCTGCGACGATGTTTTCGTCAATCGGTGACCCTGTGATTGAGGTAATGATTCGGTAACTTAATGCAGGATCTATATTTAATGTGAGGTCGCTGCTCATAGGTGTCCATGTGCCAGAAGGTTCTCCGATCATTCTCCACATTCTTTGTGTTCCAGTCCAAATGTGTTCTGGGTTTGCAGGGTGTAGCATAATGGGTGCGTCCCATCCTTTTCTGTCGAGAGCATCGGTGTCAGCCATACCGTTCCATGAGGGAGTTAAGCTGGAAGGTGGGTCGTATGAGTAAGCGAAGTTTGCCCACTGCACTGTGGCAATCCTGTAGTTGGGATTTGTGGGGTGATACACAGGCGTGAACCCATCCCCACCTCTGTCTCGGTTCCAGCCATTCAGATCAAGGTGTGATCCTGTTGTCGTTCCGTTGTCTTGCGCACCGCCAGTATATTGTCCTGGATTGTGGGGGTTCCATTCTACTCTGTAGAATTGAGAATTGGGGAGGTTCTCAATATCTTCCCAAGACCCGCCGTGGTCCGATGTTCTGTATGCGCCTCCATCTGTGGCGAGGATGGCAGAGTTTGGTCCCACCCACTGCATGTCATGTTTATCAGCATGCACAGAATATTCCCACCAAGGTGGGGCCATCTCACTCCAAGTGATCCCGCCATCCAGAGAATTCCAAAGGTCCACTCCTAGAATTGTAATGTCTTCAGCGTTCCATGGATTGATTCTGATTTTTGAAAAATACCAACCAAATCCACCAAGTGCATTTGCAAGCGGTTCAGTATTTGCAATCACAGGAGACCAATTGAGTCCCCCATCAGTGCTTTTGTAGATGTTGTCAACCTGCATATCTAACCCCACGACGTGGGCCCAGAATTCACCATTTAATTCTTGGACGCCAATGCGACAACGTTCTTCATCACCCCAAGGGTTTGTGATGGGACTCCAGGTTTCACCTTGGTCTGCTGAGCGATACAGCTTTGATTCAGGACCGTAAATAAGCGACCGCGTTGAATTTCTCAATCTGTTCCATCCGGCTGCGATCATGATTCCAGTCGAGGAATCGTATGCGATGTCATTGACTCCGGCGGAGTCTGAAGGCAGCAAAACGTGATCCCAAGTTGCGCCTGAATTCGTACTTCTATAAAGGCCTCTGTCGGGGCCTTTGACACCCGGGTTGCCCATTGTAGCAGCCATGATAATTTCGGGTGCATCGTCAAGAATGAGAAGTTGACTCACGATGCGTGCAGAGTCAAGACCCAAATGAACCCAGTTATTTCCGCCATCGGTGGAGCGATATACACCGTTCCCTATTCTTGGGTGACTCGAAATTTGTGGGTCACCTGTGCCGAGGTAGATAGTTCCTTGTTGAGAAGGATGAAAGGCGATGCTGCCCATTGCCATCCATGCAAAATCATCTGTCAAGGGCGACCAGTTCATGCCTCCATCAGAAGTGCCAAACAATCCGCCCGCTGAACTTCCGGCAAGGATGTGGTCTGCATCGAAAGGGTCTTGTTTGATGACATTAAGTCTCCCACCGATGTTTTGGGGGCCTTCCATTCTCCAATCGCCTCCAATTTCTCGTGAAAAGTCCGCGACATCAATGGCTTCAAAATGACTTCGAACATTTTTTAACGCAACATCCGCGTCTCTTATGTCCCAATCTGAGTCGGGGTATGACCATTTGAAACTGGCTGATTCCCATGGTTTAAACTTCGCAAAGGCATCTTTCTCTGTGCTGTCGTTTCGTGTAGAATTGTCAAACTTAAAGATGAAAGAAATGGTAAGCAATAAAATTGTTGCTAACAAAACGAGAGAAAAAGCGCGAATAGGTTTCATTACACGCAAGATACTCAGTAAGTTTGGCATGCTAATTCAAAACATACATTTTATGCGCTTTACATTTATACTCAGTCTTATTGCAGCCCTTACGTTTACTGCAAGTTCTTCAGCCCAGTTCATTTGCGATGACCTTATCATCTCCGAATACCTTGAAGGTACAGGTAATAACAAAGGCCTTGAATTTTTTAATCCCACGTCAGAAGCGATTGATTTAAGTGCATATGAATTACAGCGTTGGAGCAATGGAGAAGGGACAGTGACTGATGCGACTGAGCTTTTCGGTACTCTGCCTTCTCTGACGACTTGGGTTCTGGTCAATGGTCAGACGGAAGATGTAGACCTTGGGGGTGGTGCACTTTCTCCAATGTGCGATCCTTTGATGCAGGGTATGGCTGACCAACTGGATAATCCTTATCCAGCACCAACTTACATGAATGGAAATGATGCGCTGGTGCTCGTTAAGAACGGTACAACTGTAGTCGATATTTTCGGAAAGCCAGGCGAGAATCCTGGCGTAGCTTGGACGAACGATGCTGAAAACGGTTTTACAGATGTCGGTGACGGTGCAGCTTGGCTTACGTCGAATCATACATTGCGCCGCAAGTTCGATGTGGTGCATGGCGTCAATGTTCCTCCTGTGGTTTTTGATACTTTTCTCGAGTGGGATACGCTTCCAGTAAATACATGGGATGGCTTGGGGTCTCACAGTTGTGCGTGTGGCTCAACGGGAACAAACAATTTAGAGGAGACACCTTCTTTAGAGATTTTCCCTAATCCTGCTGTAAATGGACAGATTAACATTAAAAGTGGTCAGTCTGTGAAGCAAATTGAAGTCTACAGTCCTGAGGGGCGTCTCGTCAAGGTGATTGCACCTGCTTTAGATATTCGCACATGGTCTATCGCTACTTCAGATTGGAATGCGGGTGTGTATTTCGTAAACGTTCAATACTTGAGCGGTTCGATCTTTGCCCACCGCATCGTTGTACGTTAATTCATTTTCGCTAACTACTTAGCACCTCTTTTGTCATGATTCGTATTCATTGGTTTGTCCTGTCCGCTTTCTTGGGGCTTTTCTTTGGCTCGATGCTCACCGCATCAGCCCAAACAGGTCTTGTACGTGGTTCTGTGTCGGATGCGATTACTGGCGAGGCGTTAATTCAGGCAGCTGTCATATATGGTGCCGGTGAATCAAAGAGTGGTGTTCTCACTGATTTCGATGGTTTGTTCTCTATTGAACTGACCCCAGGTAAATACAACCTTCGTATTTCTTATGTTGGATATGAGTCTATTGAAAAAGAGGTAAATGTCGTTGCGAATTCAACAATTGATGTTCCATTTAAAATGGAGACTGTACTCCTTCAAGAAGCACAAGTGGTTGCAGATATCGCAATAGAGCGAGAAACACCTGTGGCGTTTTCAAATATAAAACCACTTCAGATTCAAGAGGAGTTAGGGTCTCAGCCTATCCCCATGTTGCTTAATTCAACACCGGGAGTCTATGCCACTCAAGCAGGGTCAGACGACAATGGGCCAAGTATCAGTATCAGAGGGTTTAAGCAGAGAAACGTGAGTGTTCTCATCGATGGTATTCCCGTGAATGACATGGAGAATGGAGGGGTTTTTTGGAACAATTGGTTTGGCCTAGATCTGGTCACTCAAACGATGCAAGTCCAAAGAGGATTGGGTGCTTCTAAACTTGCCCTTCCCGCGATTGGTGGAACAGTGAATATTGTGACGGTCGGGATAGAAAACAAGAAGAAAACAAGCGTGAAGCAGGAGTTAGGTAGTTTTGGAATGACACGAACGACACTGGGTCATACCACGGGTCGTTTGGCCGGTGGCTGGGGATTTACTTTTGCGGGAAGCTATAGAAATAGTGGTGGATATGTTGCGCAATCCTATACAGATTCTTGGTTCTACTATGGCAAGGCACAAAAAATTATCGGGTCGCATGTGTTATCTCTAAGCGTGACTGGCGCACCTTCTAAGAACTCAGCACGAGGGTATCAGCAAAGAATCGCAACGCACAGTAAAGATTATGCACGTAGTCTATTCACAGGAACGGATGCGGAATACACACAAATGACAGAATACAGTCAAGCGTATGATGCCATTTTTAATGATGGAACACTCTCGTTAGAAGATGAGCAAGCAGCGTATGCTGAACTTAATTCTCAGTACGCTTATGATGTAGATGGGGGGGCATCAGAGTTTGAGAATGAAATGACATCGACAAACTACATTGATACCACAGGGCTTAGGGAGATGGGCTTGAATTACAATGTGCATTGGGGCAAGCTGAATGAAGCAAACCTTTATGAGCGACAGAATAAATACCACAAACCGTTGATGTCTTTGCGTCACAGCTGGAGAACGACAGAAAAGCTCTATATCACGACCACAGCCTACGCATCTTATGGACATGGTGGAGGAACGCGGTTAGAGAATTCGCTTGGGTCGGGAGATTATTCGGCGGATGGTCAGGTTGACTTTCAGAAGTTTTGGATTACAAATACTGTGGGCGGGATATTCGGACCGCCTATCGATCCGACATACTCAGAATCGCTTCTTAAAAGTTCAAGAATTTTGAGGAAACTCTACAACAACCACACATGGTTTGGTGCGCTTTCTACTTTCAGGTATGAGCATAGCGACAAGCTGACATTCTCAGGTGGTGCAGATTTCAGAACCTACCAAGGGGAACACTACAGTACTGTTCATGATCTTATTGGTGGAGATTATTTCGTTGATCAAGATGATGCAAATGACAGCCAACCCATGCATTTTGTGGGAGATACCATAGGGTATCACAATGACGCGTTTGTAAAATGGGGAGGGGTTTTTGCGCTTATGGAGTACAAAGGCCCGTGGTACAATTACTTCGTGAATGTCAGTGCGGTGAACCAAGGGTACAATCGTGTTGATTACTTTAAACCACTTGAAGAGAATGAAGAGACAGGGGACATGGAATACAACGAATCGGGGTGGAAGTGGATTTCAGGTTATACCGTGAAGGGTGGTGGAAATGTCAATGTCAATGAGTGGACGAACGCATTTATGAATCTCGGATATCTCAACAGGACACCGACTTTCTCAAGTGTGATAGATTTTGACAATCAATTTATTCAAAACACCCAAAATGAGCGAATTTCTTCAGTTGAATTTGGGGTGAAGTGGAGCAGATCTCCTTGGACATTGAATCTCAATGGATATTATACAGATTGGCAGAACAGGCCTCTAAACAGTATGCTTAGGTTCGAGACCGCAGACGGAGAAATTGTAAGGGCGAACATTAACTCAATGAGCGCTCTGCACAAGGGTATTGAGCTTGATTTCGGTTACCAATTGAATCGACACATTACAATTGAAGGCTATGCGTCCTATGGAGATTGGCGCTGGACCAGTTCTGAGGACAGTTTGATTTTGTTGGATGAAAACACGAACCTTCCTTATTTGGATTGGGAAGGAAACCCAGAGATTGTGAAATACAATGCAGCGGGTGTTTCAGTAGGAGACGCGCCCCAAACACAACTTGGATTTGCAATGAGATACCGCAAAAATGGTTTCTATATCAAGCCACGCTATACCTTCTTCGATCGGTTTTACGCCAATTTCGATCCCTTCTCTTTGAATGGCGAAAACGAAGGGCGTCAGTCTTGGGAGCTCCCTGCTTATGGGCTTTTAGATCTTCACATGGGATACACCATGGATCTGAACGAATCTCAAATTGACTTCAGGCTCTCCATGTTTAATATCTTGAACACGATTTATCTCGTGAATGCACAAAACAATGACCCCTACGGTGAGTGGAACTTTACGGATGCAAACCGAACATATGCCTTTACGGAAAACAACTTTGATGCGGCTTCAGCCAGCGTGTATATGGGGTATGGTTTCCGTTCAAATTTCTCTATTCGCGTTAGATTTTAATTACTCTTGACAATCTCTTTTCAATGAAATTATTTAGCTTAACCCTCGCATTTGTTGCGATTCTTTCCTCGACTGTTTTATCTGCTCAGTCAGACATCCTTGATGTCCGTACCAACTATAACATCGGCCAAACAGTGACCATCACAGGTATTGTCACAAGTGGGGCCGATTTGGGATCTGTTCGCTACATTCAGGATTCTTCAGCTGGAATTGCGCTGTATCCTGGAAATGATTGGAGCGCTTGGTCAGCTGAGCCTAACCCAGGTGATGAGGTGACTGTGACGGGAGAAATCACCGAGTACAATGGTTTGCTCGAAATCGGACCCAACCTCACCCAGGTTGATGTTCTTAGTTCTGGCAATGCGCTACCCGAAGCGCAGGTGGTGACACCCAATATGCTGAACGAATCTTTGGAAGGCGAGCTTGTGGTAATTCAGTCTACAACGTTCGATGCAGGAGGTCAAACCATAGAGAGCAACACCACCTATACCTTCAACGCTTCTGGAGAAGAAGGGATTATCTATGTCAGATCATCTAATTCTCTTGTGGGGACAGTTCTCAACGGATGTGAAATGAACCTCATGGGCATTGTCAGTCAGTTCACATTTGATGGGTTCGGTGGATATCAACTTTTGCCGAGGGGCGCTTCCGATATGGTCTCGACATCTGGGATTTGTCTTACTTCTGAAGTAGAACAAACAAACATTTCAGCATCATCATTTGATCTTTCCTGGACGACAGATGTGGCTGGTAACAGTGAAGTAGAGTGGGGTTTAACGCCAGATTTAGGAATATCTGATTCAGATTTCTTTCCCGTGACAGATCACGTGGTTTCTTTGAGTGGACTGAGTCCCGGCACACTCTACTATGCACGCGTCAAGTCTACAAGTGCTGAAGGAGAAACAGTAACCTCTCCAACAAGAGTGTACGCGACCATTTCAGAGTCTTCAGGTAACATTCACGTGTACTTCACCGGCGCTGTGGATACATCAGTAGCAATCGATGAAGAAGCGATGTCGCTTGGCACAAGTACAAACGATACGATCGCAGCCTGGATCACTTCTGCGCAACACACGCTCGACATTGCTGTATACAATACGAACAATGTCGCGATTGAAAATGCTGTGAATACAGCTGCGGCAAACGGGGTTCAGATTAGATATATCGCCGAAGGAGAAAATGCAAACCTGGGGATCCAAAATTTTGACAGCTCGATTCCGGTTCATTACCGCACAGACGGTGAGGGTTCGGGGATGCACAACAAGTTCTTTATTGGAGATGCTGATTATCCTGAAACGGCGTTTGTTTTGACAGGCTCCACAAATATGACTACGGCGAATCTCAATACTGACAAGAACAATGTGATTGTTTTTCAAGACCAAAGTATCGCCAGAGGATATCGACTTGAATTCAATGAGATGTGGGGCAGCGACACCATGGTGCCTGATGAAGCAAACGCAAAGTTTGGACCCGCGAAAACGGTAAACACGCCATTGAAATATATTGTAGGAGGTTCACCTGTTGAGGTTTATTTCTCTCCTACAGATGGAACGACTTCTGCAATTCGTGAAACCATCGAAACGATGGATTACGATATGGCTTTCGCTTTATTGTCCTTTACACGTGACGATCTTGCTGATGCGATTATTGATGGGTCAAGTTTCTTTGTCAGCCCTCAAGGTGCAATCGAACAAATCAGCGGAACGGGTGCTGAATTTGACAATCTGACTGCTGCCGGAATAGATGTGCATTCTCATCAAGGTATCGCCGGATCACTTCACCACAAATATGCCGTGATTGACTACAGCGAAGCCCTTTCTGACCCGACTGTTGTTACGGGATCTCACAACTGGTCATCTACAGCCGAGAACATTAATGATGAGAATACTGTGATTGTTCACGATGCAAGAGTGTCAAACCTCTACTACCAAGAATTCCGAGGCTTGTTAATCTCGATGGGTGTCATCAGTTCAATAGAAGATGAGAATGGTGATTTCGTCATGACGGCGTTTCCAAATCCAACATCGGATGTGCTTTATGTTGAAGTATCAAAGGCCTATGTCGGTTCGACGTTTACGCTTTCAGATATAAACGGACGGTTGGTTGATGTCTTAAATGTCAATTCTGAACGTACTTCTATAGATGTAAGTGATTTAGAGCGTGGCGTTTATGTCTTGCACTCTGCGAAATTAAACAGATCGCTTCAAGTTGTAGTTCAATAGTCGTTTAGAGAGAAAATTGTGTGTACCTTTTGCATACAATGACTCCTACTCAAAAATTAGAAGATTATAGCCAAGAGCAACACGACACTTGGAATTTTCTATACGACAGACAGAAAGCGCATCTCCAGGGCAAAGCCAGCCAGCTTTATCTTGATACGCTAGCAGAAATGTCGGACACTTTGACCAGGACGTCTATCCCTATGGTAGCGGATATGGCGTCTCAATTGAAGAAAGCGACTGGATGGTCTATTGAAATTGTTCCTGGACTCATCCCACCCTCCGAGTTTTTCAAACTGTTGTCGCAGAAAAAATTCTGTACATCTACGTGGGTGCGTCGTAAAGATCAAGTTGATTACATCGAAGAGCCAGATATGTTTCACGATACATTTGGTCATATCCCTCCTTTAATGAACGCTGATTTCGGGAGTTTTATGCACAGATTTGGGCAAATTGGAACGGCACTTTCAAACAATGGTCGAGCGTTTCAAGTCACTCAACTTCAGAGGTTGTATTGGTTCTTTGTTGAATTTGGATTTATCAGAGAAGCTGGGAAAGCCAAGCTATTCGGTGCGGGCATCATGTCATCATATGGAGAAACGACCCACGCATGGGAATCGCGAAATACTTCAAAGGTTTTCAATCTCGCTGAAGTCATGTCAACGCCTTTTCAGACGGATGTTATTCAAAACGAATATTATATTTTAGATAGTATTCCCGAATTGGAACGGGAACTAAATCACTGGTTCGAAAGAACAATTTAACTGATCACTATGAAACTATTTTTCTGTGTTATTTTGACAACCCTTTTTTCATTCAACCTTCCTGCCCAAACCGGTATAGGATGTGATGGCGAACGGTATAGATATCGCATTTTTGAAGCGTTCTCAGTGGATTCTAACATCCCTTATGGCAGCAATATTAACGCAACAGGGAGCACTGTCTCTTTGGATATGGATATCTATCGGCCTTTAGGAGATGTAGTCACGAATAGGCCAGTTGTTGTTGTCGCCCATGGTGGTTTTTTTATAGGAGGTTCTAATGATGGAACAGACGTGGTGCCTCTTTGTCAGGATTTGGCAAGAATGGGATATGTTGCAGTATCCATTAGCTATAGATTGGGTATCTCAAATTTCTTCGCCCTCGAATCCTCACTTCAAGAGGCTGTGATTCGAGGTGTTCAAGATGCAAAAGCCGCAGTGAGATATCTACGTAAAACACATGCAGAAGATGGGAATCCTTGGGGCATAGATCCAGAACGCATTGTTTTGGGAGGGTCTTCTGCAGGCGCTTTTATTGCGCTACATTCAGCCTATGTAGATGACTTGTCAGAGATTCCTTCAACAGTAGATTTTAATGCGAATGGTCTGTCAGGTGGTATCGAAGGGGATTCAGGATCTCCAGGCTATTCCTCAGATATACTTTCCATATTCAGTATTTCAGGAGCGATAGGAGATGTTGAATGGATATCATCAGGAAACAAGCCATTGGTAAGTGTCCATGGCACCAGTGATGGCACAGTTCCCTTTGGCACAGGTTATGTTCAATTGTCGGGGATCAATGTGACGATAGTAGATGGCAGCGAGATTGTTCACAACCAAGCAGATTTGTTAGGGTTAGACAACTGTTTCCATGTATTCCCAGGAGCTGGGCATACACCACATCAGTCATCTACACAATATTATGACACCACGCGGGCCGTGACGGTCGGTTTTACAAGCAGACAAGTGTGTCCTTTATATCCACCTATTTGTGGTTGGTACGATGTGGATGCCCCGCCTCCAATTGAAAATACATGCCCAGCAGATATCGTTGCTGACGGTCTTATTACTGTTGCAGATGTGCTCGAGATTCTGGGTCAATTTGGGTGCGATATTAATTGTTTTGCGGATGTTGATGCAGATGGCGCGGTCACCGTGTCGGATGTCCTGTCTGTCCTGTCTGTGTTCGGTGAACCGTGTCCAAATTAACCTTGTCCAAGCCAAAAGATGAATTTTGAGATCTGCGTAAGTACGCCTGTGGATGTTGCGTTGGCAAAAGAAGCTGGTGCGGACAGAGTTGAGCTATGTGGACACTGGGAATGTGGTGGACTGACGCCAACCTCTGCTTCTGTAAGAGCGAGTACAAGCATAGGGATTCCTGTGAGGACATTGATACGACCTAGAGCGGGAAGTTTTGTTTACAATACTTCTGAAAAACAATTAATTGTCGCTGAAGCATTGGACTGTCTAGATGCTGGGGCGGAGATGGTTGTCGTCGGCGGATTGGATGAATATGGTCATGTGGACGCGCATCTTATTGAGATGCTGTGCGCGAAGATTTCCTCAGAAATCATGGTGTTTCACAGAGCACTAGATTTGTCAACACATCCATTAGAGTCAGCACAAGTTTTACAAGATTTCGGAATAAGCAAAGTGTTGTCGAGTGGAGGTGCTCCAGCGGCTGGTTTAGGGCTTGGCTTGCTTGGTGATCTTTCCAAACTTGGAATGGAGGTAATCGCTGGAGGGGGTGTGAGATTAGAAGATATTACAGCGCTAGGCGAAGCGGGAGTTGAAGCTGTACATGCGTCTTGTAGATTAAAAACGCTCCCAGATACCATGACAAATATCGATGAAGGGTTGTTTGATCTAAGCACCTATCCGGTAGATTTTGACAAGGCGCTTCTGCTTAGTGATGGCGTACTAAAATGGAATGAATATGAATCTTAAGCATTTGAACGTCAGTTTCCTGACGGTGGTGGCATTTGTTGCGCTTATTTCTTGTGCCCCAAACTCACCTCACAACATTCCATCGGGTGGGGTTGGCGCACTTATACCGTTGCCGAAATTGATGTCTTTCATTGGAGAAGGTGAGGAATTGAAACCGTTTTTTTCGGGGAGAGATTTAAGGGTTCAAGGTTTTGAAAATTTGGGAAACTCTGCAGATGTGGTAGAGTCTTGGTTAATGGGTGTGGGGGTTGAAGTCAGGAGGGACTTCCCGACGCCTGCAAATTTAATTTTTGAGATTAACGAAAAAGTGGGAGAGGGAGATGAATTTTATAATTTGACCATCGTGGATGATGTCATTCATCTTTCTGCAAATAGTGAGGTGGGACTCTTTCGGGGATTTACCACACTCAGATTGATGATGCCGAACGCCTGTGAATATGGCGGATGTAAGCACGGTTTTTTTCTGCCAGAAATTACTGTTCAAGATTCACCAGATTTTGAACATCGGGGGTTGTTGTTGGATTGTTGTCGTCATTTTATGGATGTAGCGTTCATTAAAAAAACAATCGATAACCTTGCGCTGCACAAGATGAATGTGTTGCATTGGCATTTGACAGAAGATCAAGGGTGGCGCATTGAGATCGATGCATACCCCCTTCTTACCGAAATAGGTGCATGGAGAACTGAGTTGGATGGAACAACACATGGCGGATTTTATTCAAAGGATGAAATCAGAGAGGTGATACGGTATGCTCAAAAAAGACATGTTGAGATTATCCCAGAGATTGAGTTGCCAGGTCACAGTCAGGCAGCACTTGCGTCATATCCTTGGTTAGGGTGTACAGGTGACCCACTGGAAGTTGCAAATAAGTGGGGGGTTTTTAAAGATATTTATTGTGCTGGAAACGATAGCACTGTTGCATTTTTAGAAACCGTTTTGGAGGAGGTATGTGATCTTTTCCCTTCTGACAGGATCCACATTGGTGGAGATGAGGCCCCGAAAGTGAGGTGGCACAGTTGTGAGAAGTGTCAGAAAAGAATGAAAGAAAATGACTTACAAGACGAGGCGGAGCTTCAGACGTGGTTTATCGAACGGATTGGTAAGTTTTTGGAGGGAAAAGGCAAGAGGATCATCGGATGGGATGAGATTTTGGAGGGAGGTTTACCGGAGGGAGCGATGGTCCAAAGCTGGCGCGGAATGGAAGGCGCGATTGAAGCGGTCTCCATTGGAACAGACGTCATAGTTTCTCCCACGAGTCATTGCTATTTAGATTACCCTTTAAGTTCGACGAATCTTGAAGAAGTTTATAGTTTCCAGCCACGCCCTGAAGGCACTTCGGAAGGTCCAGGTAGAATCTTAGGCGGGGAGTGCAACATGTGGACTGAAAGAGCGCCCCAAGAGTTGGTGGAGTCTAAAGTGTTTCCGAGAGCAATCGGTCTTGCAGAGGTTCTTTGGTCTGGCACAGACATCACTGGAGCAACCGGTGCGTACGCACATTTTATAGATCGCTTAGAGCCTCACTTTTCAAGACTCGCCTTTCTGGATGTGGATTATGGAATGGAGGCCATTCCAGTCTCCCTCTCTCTCGCTGTAAAGGAAGAGCAGTTGTATGCGCTTCTCTTGCCCGAGGGTGATTATATCAAGGGGTATTCCCATTTTAAAGGAGACAGTGTTGTGTTGGGTCAATCGATGGTGATCGATGGTCCAGGGGTATTAAGTGCATCCATTGTTTATAGAGGGAAAAGGCTTGAGAATCATGAGGCGTTTATTCTCGATGCGCATGCGGGATTGTACCGCCCTGTTGAACTCGGATTTGTGCCGAGTCCATATTATTCGGGAGGTGGAGAAATGGCCTTGGTAGACGGTAGAATAGGCTCGATTGGATTTCACGATGGCGTATGGCAAGCGGTCCAAAATGAGGATGTCTTGCTGACTGTTAATCTAGAGAAGGAGATGGAACTTGATTCTTTGTCTGCGAATTTCTATCGTTATCAAGATGCTTGGATTTTCTCGCCAAGTTCGGTTGTGTTTTCAGTGTCCTCAGATGGGAAGAATTTCGAGGTGATTTCTGAACGTGTTTTTAAAACCTCACTGGACAAAAATGATGCGCAAGATATTTTGACAATCAGTACAGGGAGATTGAACAATGTCAAAGCGCAGTATGTTAAGATGCGGGCGGTGAACTCAGGGCTTTGTCCTGATTGGCACGCTGCAGCTACTGAGCCTACGTGGCTTTTTTGCGACGAGCTTGTGGTAAGGGCCAAGTAAAAGAGCGCGTAAAAGCTTTGGTCAACTACTCGCCAAGTATGGCATTAAGGCTTATTGCTTGAATCAAAAATTGAGAATGAGATTTCTGAGAAGTGCCAAGCTTTGCAAATTCAGGCGCCCAAGTTTCTAATTTGTGAGGTGTGAATATGACGGTTTTCTTTTCGCCAGGGAGAAGATCAAATCCATTGATATTGAAGTTTCCGGAAGCGTTACAAGTAAGTTGAACGTTTTTTGCGAAGACGGGAGATTCTATAATATACTGCGTGCTGTTGTTTTCGGAATACATTTTTTGTCCGTTGCGAACAGTAATATCTGCTTTTTCGAGGTTGAGGTCTTTCGGCAATACTGTCCACACCACAGCGCTCGCTGAATGTTGACAATTGGATGTGTCCTCACACGCGTAGTCGCTCCACGAGAGTTGAATAAAGGATTGTGTGGGGTCGACTTTCCTGCTGAGAATGTTTTCGAGTTCTGTCCACATTGGTTTGCCAGGGGAAAGGGTCAATGGATGTTCACTCATGGAGAGGACATCGCCATTGAAACCCACAACAGAAACCCCTAAGGTTCCTGGAATCTCTTTGGATGCTTCTCTGGTGGGATTTGAGACAAGCCCAACTTCAAGGATGGGTTTTCGACCTTCAGTATTCCATCTGCCGAATAGGAGCGTAGGCGCGAAGGCGGTCTTAAGCGCGTGATGGAGTAGTTTCCATTTCCCATGTGCATCAATCGAAGACCATGAGGCGACAGGCCAGCAGTCATTTAATTGCCAAACCAAAGATCCCGAACAGAAGTCTTGATTGAGGCGTGCAGCTTTGACACCATCAGAAATACCCTTGGCTTGAATCACTTGTGTGAGATATGACCATTCCTCATAAGGTAGATTTTCAAAACCATTTCCGTGGGTTTCGTTGAGATAAGAATCGATAATGTCAAATCCCCGTGAATGTTTTTCGTGTGCAATGACTGCTTCTGATTCACGTGTAAATTGTGCGTCAGGCACCACCGTCTCCCATGTCGATTTTTCTGGGAAGCTTTGAAATCCGAACTCGCTCATAAATCTGGGAACCCTTGTCCAAAGTGAATCGAAAGAATATCCGTCATGCCATATTCCCCAGTCGTGTGCATCTCCCCACTTGACAAAGTCCGAATCCCCTCGACCTAAAGATGGAGAAGATGACCAGTAGGGTGCGTCATCAAATTCAGCAACGATCGAAGGTAAAAGTTCCTCAAATATTTTGTCGTAGGAGGATTGGATATCTGAGATTTCGTCACTTGTAAGACCATCCTTCCATCCCCACCTCGCCCAACCTTCGCTCACCTCATTGTTGCCACACCACATCGCCAAGGATGGATGGTGTCGCAGTCTTTTGGTTTGGTATAAGGCTTCTTCAGAGACAGAATTTAGAAATTCACCATCGCCAGGATACATGGCACACGCGAACATGAAATCATGCCACACCAACACGCCCAATTCATCACACGCATTCATAAACGTGTCAGATGCATAATTTCCACCGCCCCACACTCTGAGCGTATTCATGTTAGCCGCAACAGCATTTTCTACCAATCTCACTTCTTCTGAGTGACGAATGCGATTCAATATGAGGTCCGCAGGAACAACATTGGCGCCACCCGCAAATATGGGGATGTTGTTTAAGATCCATTTAAAATTTGCGCCTCTTTCATCCTCAGATGTGTCAAGTCTTAGTGTTCGTAGTCCAACCTTAATTTTTTCTCTCCCCATCAGTTTCCCTTGCCCCACAGCAACAACCTCTAGCGTGTGCATGGCGGGTGTGCCTAAGTCGTGTGTCCACCACAGGTCGGCATTCTTGATTTCAAAACCGACTTCAACCAATCCTTTCCCATGATTTAGTTTTCCAGCTGCGACCACCTGTCCTTCCGGATTTGATAAAGCCCACCTCAAAATCAGATTTTCATCTGACTCACCTTCAATTTCCAACCTGACTCTCCCTGTTGCCGTACCTGACTCAATGCGGTCTGTGATGACATCTAATTTATTTATTTGAAGCGGATGTTCTTTGTTTGATTCTTGGATGTTTATTGAACCGACGGCGTTGTCAACGAGTGACATGGCCCAATCCCATCCGAATGCATATTGAGGAGATCGATGAACCGCTCTTGGGGCGTCGCCAGGTAATGGATGCCCAGTGTTTGAAATCAATGTTTCTGATCGTTTATGTGGCGACCCGAAATTTATTTTTATGATGTTTCCGTTCGGTTTTAAAGCGGATTTCAAGTCGAACTTCCACTTGTGGAAAGCGTTGTCAGTTGTGCCAATGTTCACGCCATTGAGAGACCAAACAGAGTACGTAAGGACCCGATCTAGTTCCAGGAAATCCGATCTCATGTCACGATCCGCAGCGTCAAAGGCATGTGAAGTAAAGGTCCAATCCATTTGGCTTACCCATTGAATGGAATCTTCATTTGAGCCCACAAATGGATCTGGAATAATTCCTTCGCTTAACAAAGCATTGTAAAGGCTTCCCGGTAGCTTTCCTGTTGCTTTTATTTCTGTAGAGTCTAGACATTGCCATGTGCCAAAAAGAGTGAGTGCTGTTTGGGCGTGACTTTCGTTCGGTAATACAAGAGACAAAATAAGAAGAGACAAAATAATTTTTTTCACGTTGCAAAATACGTTAAAGACTTTTACCTAGATCATCATCATAACGCGTGGACACGCTTTAAGTGCTGCCCTTAATGCTTGATTTAAGTTTAAATTATTGCGCATTTTTGTCTGAGGGTATTTCATATATTTCGAGATGTTTAAGTTGGTAACGTGAAGTTGTCAGGTGAAAGGTATTAGCTGTATAGGTGTTTTTTATCGACCAAATAACATCTTGTGTCGATTAATTTAAAATACACGTATAATAATTTTTTATTATACAGGTGCTAAACTACTTTTGGAATGTATTATTAATCATTAAGGGAAGTGAATGAGCCCTTCTTGAATGAATACAAGTAGATTGTTAGGATAAAAAGAGCGCTTTAATTGCGCTCTTTTTTTGTTTTCCCCTTACTTGCAACCATGAAACAAACGTTTATTTTAATAGCCACTGTTTTCTTATGTTTTTTTCTCACAGGGTGCTGTGATGAATCGGCACAGGATTATATCATTATCGAATCTATTGATGTCATTGCTTTTGATGAAGATTATGATGATGATACTGTTCCAGATGAAGGGTTCCCAGAGTTATATGCCATCGTTCGCATTAATGGTGACAACGATTATATATCGGAGGTTTCTTATAGTCAAGCTTTGCCTGCTTCCATAGATTTAGAATCTTTTCTGTTTATAGGCGAAGAGATGAATCTCCAGATCGAAATATTAATCTTTGATGATGATGAAGCGACTACTGAGGATTTTATCGGGAGCACGACCTTCGTTCCCAGCGATTTTCTACTTCAGCGCAACCGTCGTGAGACTGTGCAAGGTGGCTTTTTAGAGCTCGATTTGATGTTAAAATGGGAGTGTGGCAGTTAAATTTGTTTTTTTTGTTGGATACGTTGGATTCCGAACTATATTTGCACCCCTGAATTAAATAAAAAATGGCAAATCACAAGTCAGCATTAAAGCGTGTTCGTTCAGACGAAAAGAAGCGCGACCGTAACCGTTACCAGCACAAGACAACGCGTAACGCAATTCGTAACTTGCGTGCGTCAACTGACGCTAAAGAAGCAGCTGCGATGTTGCCTAAGGTCTCGTCTATGTTAGACAAGCTTGCAAAAACGAATGTCATTCACAAGAATAAAGCGTCCAACCTTAAATCTAGCCTCACCATTCATACATCGAGCCTAGCTTAAGTCAAGACTATGATCATATTTGACCCCTCGACATGATGTCGGGGGGTTTTTTTTTGAAAATTTTCGAGATGATGTGTTATGGTGAATGATTTGAAACCGAGGGAGAGGATGCTCATTCAAGGTGCAAGTGCTTTAAAAGATTCTGAATTATTGGCGATTTTAATAGGCAATGGATCTAGCGGTAAGACAGCGCACGATGTTGCCATTGACCTCCTTAATTTGGCGGGTGACAATTTGCATGAGTTAGGTAAGTTTCTTCCAGAAGGGTATGCCTCAATTTCGGGAATAGGGTATGCAAGAGCTTCGATACTTACTGCTGCAATGGAGATTGGTCGCCGAAGAATGTCGAGTTTGAGGCCTGTCACCATCCAAATTGTTTCTTCTCGAGACGTATTTTTAAGGTTTGTTGATAGGTTGTCGGATCTTCCGCATGAAGAGTTTTGGATTTTACTACTTCGCAGATCAAACCATGTTCTTGCAGAAATTAAAATTTCATCAGGTGGATTGTCAGGGACTGTTGCCGACCCAAAGATAATTTTTGGAAGAGCGCTTGCGTTAAGAGCTTCGGCAATTGTTTTAATCCACAATCATCCCTCGGGAAACCCCAAACCGAGTTCCAGTGATAAATCACTCACAAACAACATGAGAGAGGCCGGAATTTTTTTAGATTTACCTGTACTAGATCATATCATTGTAGCAGGCAAGCAGTATGTTAGCTTTGCAGACGAAGGACTCATCTGAATATGCCTTTGTTACTCACCATATTAGGGGCCAGGCCTCAGTTTATTAAAGCAGCTGCTTTGACTAGAGCTATTGCCAATAAAGTTGAATTGGGCTGGAGCCAATCAATCATTCATACGGGACAACATTACGACGCCAAGCTTTCTGATATTTTCTTTGAGGAATTACATCTGCCCAGACCAAACTATACGCTAAAGCTAGAAAGTAGCGAAAGAACGTCTAGAATGAATGAGATGAAATTGGGGATAACGAATGCAATAAACGCATGCACGCCAGATGCGGTACTCGTCTACGGAGACACTGATTCAACACTGGCAGGCGCTCAGGCTGCAGATGCGTTGGGAATTCCGATTATTCACATCGAGGCAGGTCTGCGGTCTTTTGATCTTGATATGCCAGAAGAGGTCAATCGGATTGCGACAGATAAACTGTCGTCCATTTTAATTGCGCCGACGACTACTGCCATGAAAAATCTTCATAATGAAGGGATTTACGGCGCTTTTCTGACGGGAGATATCATGCATGATAACGCATTGTATTTCACAAAAGAGATGCAGGCACTTGAATCTAAATCGGTCCTCCTTACAATGCACAGACCCTCCAATGTTGATGACCTTCCGCTTCTACAGTCTTGGATTGATGCTATCGGGGATTGGTGTGCGCTTCATCATGTCGATGCGACTTTTCCGGTGCATCCTCGCACAAAAAAATCTCTCGTTGCATTATATGGTTCAGTTTGGTCTCACGTGCTTTTGAAAAAAAACATTCATGCCATTGATCCCGTTGGATATGTTGAACTTCTTCGGTTAATCAAGACGTGTCGCCTGGTGATTACAGACTCAGGAGGGATTCAGAAGGAAGCGTACAGTTGTGAAACACCCTCGGTCGTCATACGTCGAAATACAGAATGGGTGGAGCTAGTGAAGGCAGGTCATACTGTTTTATGCTTTGAACCAAAGGATCTTAGTGGGTGTGCGAATTCACAATTTGGACGAACAATAAATGGTGATGATGCACTGTATGGTAACGGCGAGGCCGCGCATGATATTCTTAGGATTTTAAGTGAAAAGTTGTCATGAGTAAGATTTCTATATCCTACAACTCGCCTACTGAACGAATGAGGTACGGTGCGGACATCTTATTTAGAACATGTCTGGGTGTTGAAGTTGAATGGTTAGAAAATGTTGACCTTGACAATGGGGACAATCACTTTTATACAATTAACGCTACAAATAAGTCTTTACAGTGTCCAATCCATTCATTGAGCTTTGGCGACGATGAAACAACGCGCTCTTCGGGTGTCACATGGGTTGAATGGAAGGGTTTTAAATTCCCAGGTGAAGTCCTAGGTGTAACTGATTTAATGTTTGACCCTTTGGCTGCGGCGTTTTTTTGTTGTTCACGTTGGGAAGAAATTCCTTCAGATGGTGAACGAGATACTGTGATGCGAGACACGCATGGTCGTTTTCGTGGCGTTTCTAGCGCGGCCTATAAGGAGGGGATGTTGCGAACGCCCCTCATTGAAAACCTCGCAAAGATTCTTGCAAAAGAGTTGGGAATTATACCCTTAATTACAAGACAAGATTATGAATATCACCCCACGATTGACATTGATATTGCGTTTGCTTATCAGGGGCGGTCACGCCTTCACAATCTAACTGCAGGTACGAGAGATTTTCTGTTGTTAAGGTGGAGCAGCGTTCGTGAAAGAATGAATGTCCTTTTAAATCATGCCCAAGACCCTTACGACTCATACGATTTTTTTCTTAATCTTCACGGGGACTCACATCTTACGACACAATGTTTCGTGCATTTTGCCGATTATAAAAGACCCTTTGATTTGGGCGTCTCGAAGTCAGTGTTGGTTCCTTTAATTGGTAAATTGTCTTCTCGTGCCACCGTAAACTGGCATCCGAGTTACGATGCAATTTCACATCGTGGTCAAACTTTTTTAAATGAAAAAAAGACCTTTGAAGATGTGGGAAATACATCTCAGATTAGAACGCACTTTTTAAGAGGACAGTCTTCAATGTGGACTGCATTTCAAGATGCGTCAATCCAACATGATTACTCTATGGGGTACGCTGATCAACCAGGGTTTAGAGCGGGTATGAGCCGTCCGTTTCCTGCATATGACATTGAACAGGACACGCCCCTTGAACTTGTGATTCATCCATTTGCTGTGATGGATTCAACATTAAAATCATACTTGAATCTTGACTGTGAACAGTCCCTTCATCTGGTGTCTGAACTCTCCGATTCTGTAAGAGAGGTTGGAGGTGTGATGATGACAGTTTGGCACAACACCTCAGTCTCAAATCATGGGATTTGGAAAGGTTGGCAAACACTTTATGAAGATGTTGTGAGAAGGTGCCTACCTTAGCTCGTATGAATGAGAATTTGATTCACGATTTTAGTAAAAAGAAAGGACTGGCAGGAAGTTTGCTTTTCAGTTTACGTCATCCTCAAGCCCAAAGCCATCGTGCAGTATTCCGTCACAATCTTCAACGTTTGGGATGGATGTTGGGAAATGCGCTGGCAGAGGTTTGGCCCATGAAAGACGTAGAGGTGAATACAGGTCTGGGTACAGCCCGATGCAGTATCCCTTCAGAACAGCCTGTACTGGCCACCGTTATGCGTGCTGGTTTACCTATGCATGCCGGGGTTTTGGATGTCTGGGATGGTGCGGACTGCGCCTTTGTGTCTGCATATAGGAAACACAATTCTAATGGAGGATTTGACATCGAAATCGAGTATCTCGGAGCACCTTCTTGTGAGGGTCGCATTCTCGTATTGGTCGACCCAATGCTCGCAACAGGAGCTTCAATGGTTGCTGCATATAAAGCCCTTTGCTCAGATGGGATACCCAAACAGCTTCATGTCATCTGTGCGATTGCAAGTCCTGAAGGGGTGAAATATGCACAACAAGAATTGCCCGAAGGAACTGCTTTTTGGATTGGAGCGATAGATGAAGGGTTAGATCAGAACGATTATATCGTCCCAGGTTTAGGAGATGCTGGGGATTTATCATATGGACCGAAAACACGATCATAGAATACAGTGATGGGTGAAGATGTTATGACTGATATTGTTGCTTACCTCGGCTGGGTATTTATGTCCATCCTGAAATTTTTAATCACGCCCTCGCTAATGGTCGCTGCTGGAAATAACTGGTTGGAAGTGATTGTTACTTGCACGCTAGGCGCAACTGTTGGAATCCTGTTGTTTTACACAGCAGGTAAGTCTATTTTTTCATGGTGGAAAATGGTGAAGGCTTCCTCTCGGAACAAAAAGCCCGTCAAAAAAAAACGCTTAATAACGAAAAGAAAAAGGCAGTTCATTCAATTTAAAAGAAACTATGGTCTAAAGGGATTGATGTTAATCTCCGTTTTTATTTCGGTGCCTATAACCGCCGTTCTTGGTGCCAAGTATTTTTCACACAATCGAAGTACACCCTTTTACTTAATCGCCGCATTTTCAGTGTGGGGTTGTGTGTTGACCTTTATAAGCTGGAGCGTTAAATCGGGATTGTTTTAATGACGACATTTAAATGATATGAAAGATTTATTTTTTGATTTGGATCATACGCTTTGGGATTTTGAAAGGAATTCGGTTGAAGCTTTAAGAGAAGGTTATGATGAGATTTCACTTTCTTCCTATGGGATTGAAAGCGTTGAAGAATATATATCGACATACAAAAAAGCCAATGCGTGGTGCTGGGGAGAGTATCAGGCAGGTCGCATGAACAAAGCTGAATTGAGATGGCGTAGATTTTCCATGGCACTTGAACGCTGGGGGTTAGAAAATGATTCTGTATTGGGAGACCGCTTGGGGTCTCATTATGTTGAAACCTCTCCCTTTAAAACGCATCTCGTAAAAGATGCGTTGAAAGTTGTGACCGATTTATATGAACGTGGACACAGATTGATTATGCTTACGAATGGCTTTGAGGAGGTTCAGCACATTAAAGTGACACAGTGTGGACTAGCTCCCTTTTTTGAAACCGTCTTAACAAGCGACGCTCTTGGCGTAAAGAAACCCCACCGAGAAATCTTCAACTTGGCATTGAAAGAAACAAACTCAAAGCAAGAGAACGCAATCATGTTGGGGGACAGTTTGGAGGCAGATATTATAGGTGCAAGAGAAGCAGGGTGGGGACAGGTCTACTATAACCCACAGTCTATTCCTCACAATGAAATTATTCTTCACGAAGTGGTCGATTTAATATCAATTTTAGACCTTCCCTTGAGAAAATAGGATAAAGAAGGTTTGGTTTATTACCTTAGTGAAATGGCAAAAGAAGAAAAAAAGAACAAGCTGAACATCGAGCTTCCAGAAGAGATTAGTGAGGGTATTTACTCAAACTTGGCAGTAATAACACATAGTCCCACTGAGTTTGTGACAGACTTTATTCAAATCATGCCAGGCATGCCGAAGGCAAAAGTGCGTTCAAGAGTCATCATGACGCCGCAACATGCCAAGCGATTGTTAAAGGCTTTGGCTGGGAATATCAAGCGATATGAAGGTACGCACGGTACGATATCTGAAATTAGCGGACCTGAAGAGACAATGCCATTGGCATTTGGGGGGCCACAAGGGGAAGCGTAAGCCTTGATTTGGGCGTTAGTCGTTTAAGTGTACTCTCTCGCCATTAATGGTGCCATATACAACGCCACTTAGCTCCTGATTTTTCCAAGGATTATTGACTCCACCAGATATTTCTGGCGACAAGAACTTCTGCTTGGGAGTGAACCATGTGATTTTTGCAGGAACATTTAATTCAATGTGAAGCTCTGGGAGTTGATAGACTCGGCGCGTTGCATTTGAGATCGAATCTACCAAACGTGCCAACTCTAAATCAGGACAGGCTGTGCATAAGGCAGCAAAAACGGATTCAATTCCTGAAATCCCGTTTGGGCTTAAAGCGAATTCAACGTCATGACTCTCGATGCTCTCAGGTCTGTGGTCAGACACGACAGAGTTAATCACGCCGTCTGCCAATGCCGTTCGCAAAGCCTTTCTGTCAGCTTTGGATCTCAAAGGAGGGTTGACCCTCAATGTTCCGTCAAAGGACATCAAATCTTCATCAATAAAAGTCAAGTGATGTGGCGTGGTAGATGCCGTTATTGCAAGCCCGCGTTTTTTTGCTTGCTTGATAAGTTTGACTCCACCTTGAGTCGATACAACAGGTATGTGTAATCGTCCTCCTGTGTATGATAGAATCTCAATGTCGCGTTGAAGTCTGATTGTTTCAGATTCAGATGGAGATCCAGTGAGGCCTAGCGCAGTACTTGTCTCTCCTTCATGCATAGAGGCGCCTGGATTAAGGTCTTCTTCATTTGCGTCCGACAAGACAACAGCGCCAGAGGGAGATAGGTATTCTAAGGCCATCTTGAGCAGCCCCACCCTTTCAATTGGTTTGTCGTCATAAAACCCAATGGCACCTGCGTTACTCATGTCATAAAGTTCAGCCAATTGTTTTCCTTGCCTCCCTTCTGAGACGCATCCAAGTGGGTGCGGGTCACATGCTACATTGTATTCTGCACCGCGGGTGAGCAGATAAGAGATCGCCGATTTGTTGTCAACTGGTGGTGAAGTTGAAGGAAGCACAGCGACATCCGTGAAGCCTCCAGCTGCACACGCATGAAGTCCTCTTTCGAGTCCTTCTTTTAACTCCAATCCAGGGTCCCGAAAATGAGCTTGTCCATCCATCCATCCCGGACTGATGTAACTGCCTTTTTTATCTAAAACCAGCGCAGATTTATTTTCTAAATCTGTGCCAATTTCTGTGATCACTCCTTTCTTAATCCGGAGGTCAATTTTCTTACCATTGAAAGAACCGCCTGTATCGACGACTCTGACATTTTTTATGAGTATGTGCGTTTCCATCTTTTTTGAAGAATTGTTTCACCTGCTAATGCAATAATTACGACAAGAATTAAATACCACCAAAGATGGTTTCCAGTATCTAGATTCCCAACTACAGAGGAAATAGTTTCGTTTGTAACATTTAGAACGGAAGCATTACTCCATCCAAAAGATGACAATTGTTGTCGAAATGTGGGGGTATCCCACGCAGAAGGATTGCTTTCAGTTCTGTCTGCGTTGAGGCCAAATGCAAGGACTTGGGCTTTATCTATTTCAACGAAATAATTTCCCGGTGTATCAAGTTCGGGGCCGAGGCTTAAATGAGTTGATCCATATGAAGACCTGGATTCAGGGAGGATGACACTCGAACTGTCTAATGAGGAGATACGGATTTCATCTTCTTCGTTGGATTCGAAATTTAAAGTCAGGGCATCGTCTAGCCCGAGTGTGAACGCGTGAACCCTTGCCGATCTGGAAACCTCAGATATTCTCAAAAGAATAGGAACGAAAAGGGCGTGATTTACCAAATTCCCGGTTTCTTTTTCTAATGGAGATCCGAAAAGAAATGCCCCACCTTTATTTACAGGAATCCGAGATAGAAAAACCAGTCCGGAAGACATCGTGCCGAGAATTTCTTCGTCAGGAGAAATGTTCCTCGCGATACATCTGTCAGTAGATGGTAAGTCCATACGTTTGGGAGTTGATGAAAACACCCCGTCGAATAACGGATGGTCAACATTCAAATTTCCAATAGAAACCGGAGACTCAGATAGATTCCATTTAGATCCAGAACCGAAACCCAATTGAGTACGCAAATAATTTGCTCTTGAAGAACTGTTTGAGGAATCTGGAATGACAACGACAGTTCCACCTAAAGCTGCAAATTCCACCAGTGTGTTTGTGAGCCCATTTGTAGGGTCAACTAAACCATTTGTGATAATTAAATCAAATGATGACAACGTTTGGGAATCGGGAATAGATTCGGAGGTCTCGATATTAACCGATGCGCTGCTGGATTCATACACCCGATTTAAACTTTTCGTTTCTTTAGAAAATAGATCTTGGGTGAGATGTAAGATATTAATTTGGTCTACAACCTCATATCCTAGAAAGTATGTGTCATCAAATTGAATTGGAGCGTCATCGATAGATATTATGGCGTGATTTAGTGCGGGTTGTCCATGACTGAATCTAAGCACAGTGTCGGTTTCTATGCCACGAATGAGGTTGAAATTAGCAATTGCCTTTCGCGCTCCATCGATGTGTAGCTGAAGCCCCAATCCATCGACGCTTTGAAGCGCATTGTGTTTGATACGCACGTGTAATTCAGCGGGCTTTCCAGCGGTTGCAATCGGAGCGTTAAACCAGGCGGAGTCTATCCAAACATTAGGCCTTTCATTCGCGAGACTTGGAAGAAAGTAAATAGAGATGTTTGAGTCAGGAAGAAATGATTCTGAAAGGACGTGTGAACTTTTTTGGAGGTCACTTAAGTAATAAATGGATTTTACCCGGTCATTTTCTTTTTGTAAAAGGTCAGTTGCGCGCGAGATCACAGATTCTACATTTCTTACAAATGGTTCGGTACGAATACCTGAAATTCTCTCTAAAGCTTCGTCTTTGCTGTAAAAATGCGCATAGCTTCCCGCAAACGAATTGGTGAGAACATTAAATTTATCCGTCTCAGAGTACCCCTCAACGATTTCTAAAGCGCGTGTTTTGCACACTTGTAAAAGGGGCCCTTCCTCACCAATTGCATCAATTGACGGGCTGGTGTCTATATAGATTGAAACGGCATTTCCTATCCTTGAGGCATCTTGAGAATTCTCTGAATAAGGAATATATGGGTCCGCAAACGCGCAAACGATTGCACCTATCGCTGTAAGTCTCAAAGCTAAAATCAACAGGTTGCGGAGTCTGTGCTTCGATCTGGTTTCTTTTTTGATGTCTGCTAAAAACGACACATTAGAAAACGATACTTTTCTAAATTTCCGCAAATGAAGTAAATGGATTAATACGGGAATGATTAGCGCTGCTAATCCCCAAAGTATTTCTGGTCTGACCCACTCCATTTCTGTTGCAAAGTTAATTGGTTTTACGACCTTTACACCATTATTATATCTGTTATGGGAATTAAAAAAATTAAGCGCCTCTCACATAAAGAACTGGGTGTGTTTTTGAACGAGAAACAACAGCTATTTGAAACGCGAGAATTTATCCCTGATGACCCCATCTCGATCCCCCATTTATTTTCAAATAAAGCCGATATAGAAATAGCGGGATTCCTTGCAGCTACAATAGCTTGGGGGCAAAGGAAGTCAATATTGAAGAATGCGCATAGTCTCATGGAGCGCATGGATTTTTCTCCATTTGATTTCGTTTTAAATTTCGAAAAGGCAGATGAAAAAGTGTTTGATGGGTTTGTTCACAGAACGTTTCAACCTGAGGATGCGGTGTGTTTTATGCGGTCATTACAAAGAATTATTCGTGATTATGGCTCTTTAGAGACTGTTTTTGCAACACAATGGGAAGCATCAGGTAGACCAAACAATCTAAAAGACGTCATAAGTAAGTTTCATATCCTTTTTTTCAATCAGCCACATCCTGACCGAACTCGTAAACATATTGCAAACCCTGCAAAGGGATCAGCTGCCAAGCGTTTGAATATGTACTTGAGATGGATGGTTCGGTCATCGGACAGGGGAGTGGATTTTGGAATTTGGGAGCAGATTCCTTCGCGTGTGTTGAGTATTCCTTTGGATGTTCACACATCCAATGTCGGAAGAGCCTTGGGCTTATTGAATCGCACGCAAAACGATTGGAAATCTGTCGAAGAATTAGACGCCTCGCTGAGACGTTTCGATTCCGTCGATCCAGTAAAATTTGATTTTGCACTCTTTGGATTGGGTGCGATTGAAGGGTTTTAGAACTGAGTTATTGAATGACCCCCATTCTATTTTCAACACTGTCTTGGATTTTATTGAACAACTGGTCTGGATTATATGTTCTCCATCCGATGTCGTTGAGCGCGCCTCCCAAGACAAAATAACTGTCTAAATCGATCATTTTCATGTCCTCTAGAACGTGATTGCTGAAATTAAGCAAAGCAATCCATCCATCCGTTTCGACCGCCTCATCAAACCATTCTTCATAGTATGAATCGTCACTGTAATGAAAGTTAAGGACATTCTCTCCGATTAAGATGAACTTGGATATGCCTTCCTCCTGCAGGGATTCTATGATGTCACGCTTGAGCTGCATGATGTCGTTGTGCAGACAGTCATTCCATTCTCCCATAAGCTCTAAGATGGCATATCCATCCTCGTACTCTACAAATAAGATTTTGATGTAGAGTGTGCTTGATCCAAATGTATCCCACTGAGGGTGTATGAAATGGTCATACAACTTGATGTGATAAGACATTTCATTATACGTTCGCTCAAAAAAAGGACTTCGAGGATCATTGCTTGCCACATAGTGGTTGCGCCAGTTGTAATATGGTTCAATCGTATGCAACTACTTAGAGGTTCCTTTGCTTGAATTAAAATTTACCACAGCTTCTCTGACGCTGCCATGTGTCAGCAAAAGTTTCCTCGCCTCATCATTGTCCAACCCTGTCGTTTCGGCCACCATTTTTGTGCCCCGTTCGATGAGTTTTATATTTGACAACTTCATGTCGACCATTTGGCTGCCTTTCACATGCCCAAGTTGTATCATCGTCACGGTCGTGATCATATTGAGAATGAGCTTAGTGGCTGTTCCCGCCTTTAAACGTGTCGATCCGGTCACGAATTCTGGGCCTGATATTGCTTCGATGGAAAATTCGGATTCTTGTGCAAGTTCACTGTCGGGATTGCATGTAATGCAAGCGGTGAGCATTCCCATTTTCCGAGCTTCCACAATCGCTCCTATGACATAGGGTGTTCTTCCGCTTGCGGCGATTCCCAGGACTGTATCTCGTTCCGTGACCTTATGTTTCGATAAATCTTTCCATCCTTGGTGGACATCATCCTCTGCACCTTCTACCGCTTTTCGGATTGCGGAATCTCCCCCTGCAATTAATCCCACCACTCTTCCATCATCAACACCAAATGTAGGAGGGCATTCGCTGGCATCTACAACACCCAGTCGACCACTTGTGCCAGCTCCCATATAGAATAACCTTCCACCTTGCTTCATCCGTTCTACCAAATGCACCACAAAACTTTCAATTTCTTTCTTCACTCTTCCCACGGCCTCTAAGGCTTCGAAATCTATTTCATGCATGGCAGAAATCAATGCTCCGATGCTCATCTCATGAAGGTCAGCGTACTTGCCAGTTTGTTCGGTGGGTGGTGTCGCCTTACTCATTGTCTTTTTATAATCCATTCTTGAGCCAAATATCCCATGATTTCTCGGCCTGTAGTCTTAACATATCACATCCATTCATTGCCTCTGCACCCTTCTCTATAGCTCTGGTCATAAATGTAGTCACATCTGGATTGTAAACGAGATCAACAACGAGATGATCTTTCCCGACACCTTGCCAGGGGATTTGAACACATCCATCTGTATCGGGTTCCATTCCTAAAGGCGTACAATTAATTAATAAAAGGTGGTGTTTTATAGCTTCAGGTGTTAATTCATTAAAGCCAATGACGTTAGACATTTGACGCTGTTTTTCAGGAGTTCTGCTCACAAAGTAACATGCAATACCTAAAGTTTTAAGAGAATATGCAACAGCTTTTGCTGCCCCGCCAGTACCGAAAATAAGTGCGCTTTCGTGACGTCCCCTCAGGAAGGGTTGCATTGATCTTCGAAACCCCCAACCATCCGTATTGTATCCCATCCATTTGCCATTTGCTTTTAAAAGCGTATTGACAGCCCCTATGGCTTGTGCTTCTTCATCTATTTCGGATAAATAAGGGATGATGCTCTCTTTGTGAGGTGTCGTTACATTGAGTGCAACAATGTCAGGGTTGTTTGCGGTGAATGTGTTGAAGTCAGAAATTTCAGGTAGATCGTAGGTGAGATATTCTAAATCAAGTCGTCCAGCTTTCGAAAATTTATCAGCAAACAATTTAGGCGACATCGAGTGAGAAACAGGGTGCCCTAAAAGTCCCAACTTTTTCATGTGGTCTTCGACAGTTTATCTAATCCCATGACAATAGCTACCCCAAGACCTGCGCATATGAACATGGCAATAATATCCAAGGGCTGAAAATCAGGGAGTACATTTTTAGTCATCCATTCTTCTCTCCCGTCACGATGCGTAAAAAGAAGTTCGATTTGCTCCTTCCATGGCCAGAGAATATGTAAGGATCCCAACATGAATCCAGTGAGAATAGCCAGTGTCTGTGCACGGAAATTATGAAGTATTTTCTTAAGCATTCGACTAAAACTGAGTAGCCCTAAGAAAGCCCCTAAAACAAATGCGCCAACGGTTACGATGTCAAAATTTGCAAGTGCAGAAATAATGGAATTGTAAGCGCCTAGAATCACTAAAATGAAACTTCCGCTTATGCCGGGAAGGAGCATCGCACAAATAGCAATCGCACCACAGATTGCAATGAAAATAGGAGATTCAGATTGAAATGAAGGAGGGATGTTTGTCACAATTAATGCGAACACGATTCCTAATGTTCCCCATCCAAAATCTGTGAGTTTATAGGGACGAATCTCACGGACAATGATGGGCGCAGAGGCAAGAACAAGTCCGAAGAAAAAAGCTCGGAGTTCAGATGGGTGATGAATTTGAATCCAATGTATCGGTCCCGCCAGTGTGAAGATGGCAAACATGAGTCCCAAGACTAATACAGCCAAAAAGCTTAGGTTATACTTTTTCCAAACCTCAATGGGGCCGACTTTAAATAAATCGTTTAAAGTCCCTATTCCAAGACCAGCAATTGTTGAAATTAATTCATTGTAAATGCCTGAGATAAATGCGATGGTTCCACCACTCACACCGGGGACTAGATCTGCGGCACCCATCGCAAAGCCTTTTGCGGCGAGTTTTATCCAGTCCGTTCCGGATCTCACGCGACTTCTATATTGCTGTCTATTTCACGCGACCAAGCCTCTATTCCACCTTGTAAATTATGCACATTCTCGTATCCGAGTTGTAATGTGAGATGATGCACGACAGCAGCTGAGCGCACGCCAGATCTGCAGTGAACGACTACAGGGATATCTCTTCGGATTTTTTCAATTGAATCTAGGAGTTCGTGCATAGGGATATGAAAGCCATTGATGTTTCCCACTTCAACTTCCCAAGGTTCGCGCACGTCAATAAGTTGATGTTCGTGTTCCTCTTCACGCCATTTTATGAGTGTTGTTACGTCTATGCTTTTCACGCTTTTAGCTTTCTGGATCTATTTCCTGACGCAATCCCGTGGACATAGATTCTGGCAAGAAATTAAAAAAGGTGTCTCCCCTAAGTCCCAATCTAAGCGTCTCTAGTGGTATAACATCCCATGGTCCGATATTTCCAAGATTCACATTTGCACCGAATTGCTGAACAAACCAAGCTTGTTGGGGTTTCTTAGGGGTTTCCCATAGGATGTCCTCCAGATTAACCTTGGCTAGAATTTTACGTATAAGCGCTGTATGTGCAGTTCCATTTGGTCTGTATATGCCAACGTTGCCGCTTTCACGTGCTTCGGCGATGACTTTCCAGCTTCCAGCTTCCAGTTCGTTACTCATCATCTCAGTCCATTTGTTTGGGCTGATTAAAATTCCCGCTTCCTTGGATCCTACTTCACTTAAAACTTTATAGTTTGCTGATAGCTTGCGGATCATCTCACACTTATCTTCTCCTTGAATGACCATAGAGCCATCACTCACCTCGAGGCATCTAATTCCCATGTCGTCAATAAATCTCAAATAGTCATCCACAGATTTTCTGATATAAAACGCTTCGAATAAAGTGCCTCCACAGTAAACTTCTATTCCTGCGTCCAAGTACAGTTTGACCTTTTCTTTGAGATTGGGTGTAATGAGCGATGTTCCAAAACCTAGCTTGAGTAAATCGGTTCTGTCGGCATTAAGCTCGATAAAGTCTTCAGTTTGTCTCAGACTAAGCCCTTTATCCATCACCATATTCAATCCAGATTCTCTAGGTTTCTGGGTTCTTTCAGGGATGTATGATAGTTTAGCATTCATTTAATCAGGGTTTAAGGCGGTTATATCTATCCGCAATCCTGTTGTCATTGAGCAAGTCAGGGAATGATTTGAAAATTCTACGCGCACTGTCGTAGTTGTTGATAAGGAGTGTTTCCAGTAAGTCAATCGCTTTAGCTTCTTCTCCGCTGAAGAAGATGCTTACAAACTCTTGATATTTAAGATGGGTTGTTTCAGGAACTATTTTGAGGCCCTCTTCTAACAACTCCAATGCTGCTTCATGCGCATTGAGACGTTGCAGATTGTCAACGCGACCTTCCCATGCCTCGATGTTTTTCGGCTCTCTTTCTAGGATTTCAATAAATTGTGAGTCAGCTTCTTGCGGTTTCGCGAGCTTCATCAACGCTGTTGCAAGAAGCAGGCGATAGTCTGAGTTGTCAGGTGTTAACAGGACAGCTTGTTCAAAACATGTGACAGCCAAAGCGTTATCAGACTGAAGGTCTCCTAGAACACCTAGGCCGATGTATGCGTCGGGGTATCCCTCATTTAAAGCCAAACATTTTTTATAGTAAACTTCAGCTTCTAAATAGTTGTCGAGTCTCTCATAGCATTCTCCAATAGAACAGAGCGTATGCGGTGTAGGATCTACAATTTGTAAAACCTCTTGATAGGTTGCTAATGCATCAGAGAAATTGTCATTGCATCCAAACGCTTCCGCCTTTTGTTGATATGCTTGTACGTATTTGTCGTCTATAGCAATTGCAAAATCGTACGCATCAATCGCTTGTTTAATAGATCCAATTCTGTGATAAGCGTTCCCCAGATTATACCACCCAGTAGTGCTGTATGGATTTTCATCCAGAAATTGATTGAAAAATTTAATGGCACTTTTGAGGTTATTCATTTTGTCATAACAAAAAGCCAATTCAAACAACGCGGCCTCGTTAGAAACGTCATGAGTCAGTGCTTCTTCAAGGACGGAAATAGCTTTTTTCCAGTCTCCTAAATTTTCATATTCCAGCGCAATGTCAAGTCTTATTTCTGATTTTAATTCTGGATCAGAATTTATAAATGCACTTTTGAAATGGTCAATTGCTTTTGTGTGCTCTTCCATTTTGCTGTAAATAGACGCAAGGGTTAAATGAATTTCTTCATTTTGAGGTTCAAAAGCAAGGAGGTTTTGTAATCGGGGAATTGCATTAATATGCTTTCCCAGTCCGGCCAGTATTTGTGCTTCTCTCAATTGAAGATTGATGCTTTCAGGAAACAAATTGCTCGCATAATGAAGTACCCGTTGTGCATTCTCAATTTCGCCAAAGCTCAGATAATGCCCAATCAGCATTTCGAACTCCTCCACATCGAAATAACGGTTTTCACCATTATCTACCATGAGCTCGTATCGCTTAACTAAATCATCTATTTCGCTTTCGCTATTCATGTGATTTTCTTCTTCAACCATCCTTACCAAAACTAACATACAAATGTCTTAAACTTATCTTTAATACAAGAGGGTTTTTAACATCAATAGGGGAAAACTAAATTATTGCATGCGAAAGTGGATGCTGAGACATGGATTGTGCGCCTTTACTTTGTGTCTATGCTTATTAAATCTATTTCTGGTATTCGAGGAACAATTGGTGGGTCGGTAGGTGACTGTCTTACGCCACCAGATATCGTTCGTTTTGCAACAGGCTATGGTGCTTGGATTCTTTCTAAGAT
>MDSY01059411.1_pt1 | contig 79836 bp, 64 predicted proteins | sample 811131 | NCBI WGS metagenome assembly MDSY01 (sample SAMN05326643, study PRJNA326480) | marine metagenome | isolation source: seawater | place: Atlantic Ocean: South West | collected 2010 | reverse complement strand
TATCTTCTATATTAATAGTTTCATTCGGCATAGATAGTTCAGGATATCCAGTTGAGTCAGATGTTTGTGGTGGTTCTGACATATCAGGAGAAATTTCTGTGCTTTCTGTATTTTTTTCTGCATTTGTTTCTTCTGTATTTATAGAACTTTCACTTGATACGGCATATAATTTTTTAAGCTTTTCATCTACATCTTGCATAGACATGTTATCATTATTTGCTTGTTCTAATATAGCTCTAGTTTCACTTAATCTAGAAGATGTTCTATTAACTAATTTTTTTCTAACAATCGCTTCATAAACTAACAATGCATCAAAAAAGTTTTTTTCACAATTCAAATATAATTTTACAATTTCTTTTCTTGTATTATTTGTTATTTCTTCTAAATCATCGTCTGTAAGTTTTGAATTAATCACAGTTATTTTTTTTGTTATAGATGATCCTCCTAATTTATTTATATTAGATTCTGCATTTTTATCCATTATACTTGGTGGTGATTCAGGTAAATGTATTTGACTGATTGATTCATCTGGTTGATTAATTGATTCAGTTGGTTGATTGATTGATTCAGTTGGTTGATTGATTGATTCATCTGGATTTTGCATAGAATTATTATTTGAAGTAGATATATCAGGATTTTTAGAAGTAGATATGCTTGGGGCTTCTGATTCAGAATTATCAATAGATATATCATTTATAGGACTAACTACTTCTTTTATAACAAATAATGTTTTCAATATTTCCATTAAATTTTGTTTACCTTCTTCTGATTCTTTTAACATCTTTTTGATTGTTTCTGCATATTCAGAAAATAATTTATCTTTTATATTTCCAGTATAATCTTTTCTATAAACAGATTCTCTATCTTTACACCCTTTCAATGTATGAAAATCTTTTAATTTAATATCACTAAAATCATTTATATCCTTGGGTAATTCTGACTTCGACGTAAATGCCGTATAAAAATCTGTCAAATCATCTCTGAAACTTTTTTCCATTTCAGGACTTCGTTTGTCCCATTTTCCTTCATCATAGTTATATACATCATTGTATAATTGTTTTAATGTTTTCATGCCAGGTTCTCTAGATAGTCTGCGTCGTCCATCTGGGTAAGAATCTTGATTCGCTTCATAATTCATTTTACAAAATTTTTCTCCAGGATTAATAGTAACCTCACCTTGACTTTCTAAATCAAACTTATTTAATAATATATCAATACGTTTTTGACATAAGGATAAGGGATTATTTAATGTTTTAATTTTTAATGTAGATAATGATTCTACTGGTATATCTGTCAAGTTTGTCAAATTGCGCAAATGAAATGATTTTTCAGAACCAGTTTCATCTGTATATACATATTCGGGGTCAATTGTGCTAGCAATTGCAGCATATATGTGTGCTATTTTTACATAAAATTTTGCTACACCAAGAGCCATTCTTTTTTTTTTTACTTTTGTTTTTACATCTAATCCATCTAAATCAGGAAAAAAAGGATTATTTAATTTTTTACTAAGAACTACTATACCATCTTTAGTCATTTCATCTACTACAATTCCTTTTTTTTTTCGTTGACTGAGAAAAGTTAATTCTTTTGGAGTCAAATGTTTTAATAAAATATCCTGAGTCAATATAACTAAATTATCATAATATGTAGAATCTTTTAGCTTTAACATTTCAATTGCATCTTGGGTTAATATATATTCAGATGCAATTCTATCGACTTCTTCACTTATATTATAAGATGTGCTAATATCCCCATCTAAGTTATATTTTTCATTAAATTTATTTTGTTTTCTTATCATTGAAAAGATATTGCCCATTATATATAATTATATAAAATAAAATTGAAAATAATATTTAAAATAATACCTATAGTAATAAAATGAATGAGACTAAAAAGAAGAAGCAATCAAAAAAAAATACAAAAGATATATTAAACCAGTTTAGTTTAAAAAATGATAACAATGAGGGACTTGAATGTATATATAGAAATGTAGGTGAAAGAGAATCCTGTGATTTATGTTCTAATTCACTCCGTATTACAGAAGAGGGATTTTTAGTATGTGTAAATGATAAATGTGGTATTATATATAAAGATATTGTAGATTCTTCTGCGGAGTGGAGATATTATGGTGCAGATGATAATAAAAATGCTGACCCAACCCGATGTGGATTACCCATAAATCCATTATTAAAAGAGTCATCTTATGGTTGTAAAATAATGTGTGCTCCTTCATCCAGTTATGAAATGAGAAAAATAAAGCGATATACTGAATGGCAGTCCATGCCTTACCATGAACATGCTAGATGGGATGATTTCCAATTTATAACATGTATGGCAACTAATTCAGGTTTACCAAAAATAATCATAGATGATGCTTTGCGATATTATACAACTATATCTAAAGCTAAAACATTTAGGGGATTAAATAGAGATGGTATACTAGCAGCGTCAATTTATATTGCATGTAGTATCAATAAAAATCCAAGAACAGCAAAAGAAATAGCATTAATATTTAAGTTAGATAATACAAGTGCAACAAAAGGATGTAAAAATGCTCTTACTATAATAAATGATTTAGAAGCAGAATTTATAAATAATGATAAAACCGTTTTACATAAAACGACTCCTAGCACATTTATTGCTAGATATTGCAGTAAAATCAATATAAATCATGAATTAACTCAATATTGTTTATTTATAGCACAAATAATAGAAAAACGTGATTTAATTCCAGAAAATACTCCTCATTCAATATCGGCTGGAATTGTTTATTTTGTAAGTCAAATTTGTAATTTAAACATAACAAAAAAAGATATTAATATAATAAGTGGTATTAGTGAAGTAACAATAAATAAATGTTTTAAAAAGTTAGAAAATATTAAAGAATTATTAGTTCCGAAAAAAATTCAGGAAAAATATAATTCATAAATATAAATGAAACCATTAAAATTTATATTTATTATACCCTATAGAAATCGAGAAGAACATAAACATTTTTTTATATTGTATATGAATCATATATTAGAAGATTTAGAAGAAAGTGAATATAAAATATATTTTATACATCAAATTGATAATAGACCATTTAATAGAGGGGCATTAAAGAATATAGGATTTATCATATGTAAAGAATTATATGTAAATTATAAAGAGTTAACTTTTATATTTAATGATATAGATACAGTTCCTTATAAAAAAAATATAATTAATTATCAAACATCTGAAAATATAATAAATCATTTTTATGGCTTTGAATTTGCATTGGGTGGAATATTTTCTATAAAAGGAAGTGACTTTGAAAAAATAAATGGTTTTCCAAATTTATGGTCTTGGGGGTTAGAAGACAATTGTATATATAATAGGGCTCTAAAACATAATATGCTAGTAAATCGTAGTAATTTTTTTAAAATTGGTAACAAAAATATATTACAATTATTTGATGGTGCATTAAGAGAAATTTCAGTAAATAATATACCTCGTTTAAAAAAAGATAGCGGCGGAGATGGAATTCGAACTATAAAAAATTTAAATTATTATATATTTGATAATATGATAAATGTGAATACCTTTAGTGTTCCATTAAATCCAAATACAGAAATATATAAAAAACATGATATAAGAAATGGAACGAAAGTTTCTGTAGAAGGATTAATGAATCAATCTAATCCATATCAAAAATCAATGTTAGGTAATACATTTAAAAATAAAAATTCATCAAATAGCACTATGAAATTTTTAATGTAATAAGTATTAATATAAACAGTTTATTATAAATACATAATAATGGCAAACGATATAGTTGTAAATTGGTTAGATAATCATATTCCTGATTATAAAAATAAAAAAATGAAAAACATACCATTTAATAATGAAAATATAACACGAGCTCATATGTATATGTCAAAATATACACCATTACAAAATACTACAAATAATGACCCTATTTTTGTATTCACACAATTTTATATATCATCCAATAAAGCAAGAAACAATGAATTGAAAAAAGTATTGGAATTAATGGTAATCAATAAAAATATTGAAAAGATATATTTATTAAATGAACGTATATATAGAGACGATGAATTGGGTATACAAAGTGATAAAATACAACAAATGGTTATAAACAATAGATTAACATATAAAATATGTTATGATAAAGTAGAAGAATTAAATTTAAATGGATATATTATACTTACAAACAGTGATATATTTTTCGATAAAAGTATTACAAATATTAAGAAAACAAATTTTCATAAAGAAAGAGCAATATTTACTTTGTTACGTCATGAGTTTAATGTATATAATAATTTAAGTAATTGTAAATTATTTGGACCAAGACATGATAGCCAAGATACCTGGATTTTCCACAGTAATTTTAATATACCATCTCGGTATAGAAATGCATTTGATTTTATATTAGGTATACCTGGATGTGATAATAAAGTAATTTACTTATATAATATATTAGGGTATGAATGTTATAATAATCCAACATTAATCAAATGTTATCATTATCAATTATCAAGTTATAGAAATTATAAAAAAAATAAATTAAGGTTACCCTATATGTATGTTATTCCAAGTTTTGGTGACCATAATTATAATAAATATAATTTTGCATATGAAAATGAAACATTTTATAATTGGTTAAATGAAAAACTAAATAATAATAAATCATTTATAGTCCCTCGTTTAGCAGGGGTTGAAAACAATATGGCTCATTTAGGATATTTATATACGTCCAATAAATCAAATGTAAAAGAAAATAAAATACTGCCAAATATACCAGTTATGAAAAATAACGCAGGAATATTCTTAAAAGGATTTAATAGTTTTGCACAATATTCAAAGTTATATTTAGAAGCATTTGAGTTATGTGAGTTATTTTTTTATTGGCCGGAATGGAGCTCTGTATCGCAATATTCTAGAGAGTCATATACTTTTATTTATAATAAATATAAAAAACAGTTACTTTCGAGTGATGTATTAAATATATTTAATCATATACATAATAATCCATGGACCTTAGCTCTACGAAAAAAAAGACTTTTGATAATAAGTTGTTTTGTAGAAAGTATTAAACTAAAATTAGAAAATAGAGACAAAATCTATGGTATTGATTTATTTCCTGAATGTGAATTTATATTTTTAAAACCACCACAAACACATGGAAAAAATGATTCTAGAGACTTTCAATTAGAATTAGAAGAATTTTGCAAAGAAATAGAAAAGATAAAAGATTCATTTGATGTCGCGTTATGTTCATGTGGTGGATATGGAAATCTAGTATGTTCATCCATATATAAAATGAATAAGTCTGCAATATATGTTGGTGGGGTATTACAAATGTATTTTGGTATATATGGACAAAGATGGATAGATGAAAATCCTGATGTATTAACATTATATAAAAATACACATTGGACTAGACCAAATCAAGAAGAAAAACCAAATGGATTTACACAAATAGAAAATAATTGTTATTGGTAATATTAATATATTAAAGCTTTTACGGTTAAATTATGTTCAAATCTTTTATAATGTACATATCTACAACGATATACATTATGTAAATAAATAAAATGATTTTTTATATATACTTTTCCATAAATACCATTAGATATAGCGTGCTTATAAGAAATATATATATATCCCCGAGTTATATTTTCATATTTATATATTGGAACATAATTTAATAATATATTAGCATACCATTGTAAAGTTTCACTCATAGTAGAAAAATCCATAAACTCGTTTAAATAATCTATTTCTGTTTCTAATCCATTATCATAATCATCACTAAAATTTACAAATGTTTTTAATAAATGCAACGAATTATTTTTTTCTATAATTTTTTTTCGTCTGTTTTTTACACAAAATCTCGTATCAACTAGAGAAATATTATATAAAAAATCAAAGTCAGCTATAAATTCTTGTATGGTAAATATAGTATCATTATTCATATATAAATAAAAATTGATATAAAATTTTTATTTATAATGCATTATAAATGAATATTCACTCTAAACCATTGAGAACCTTAACTGTTGCTGACTTCTTTTGTGGCGCGGGTGGATTTTCAGAAGGGTTTTATCAATCAGGATTTGATGTAATATTTGCATTAGATAATTGGAAACCAGCCGTTCAGACTCATGATATGAATCATCCTGAATGTAATACATGTTATATGAATATATTGGATTTGGATACTCCTGAAAATATTGATAAAATTATTCCAGACACAGACATTATTATTGGTTCACCCCCATGTGTTTCTTTTTCAAATTCAAATAAATCTGGAAAAGCGGATAAAAGCTTGGGAATTCAGTTAATTGAACAGTTTTTAAAAATAATATTACATAAAAAAACCAAACCTGGGTCTATTTTAAAGTATTGGATAATGGAAAATGTTCCAAATAGTTTAGACTATGTGAAAGAGGTATATACAGCAAAAGAATTAGGCTTAGATGAATCCTTAAGTGATTTACATATTGTGAAAAAAAATATATTAACTGCTTCAGATTATGGAAGTCCTCAAGGTAGAAAAAGAGGGATTGCTGGCGACTATGTTATTCCTATAAAAACTCATAATGAAACAAATGCAGTTCATATTCAAAACATTATGGATGCTCTAGGCGGACCATTGGATAAAACAGATTCCATAGTAACTGACCCATCTTATAATGAAATTAAAGTAAATAAAACAAAATTATCTGACCATTTATATGATAATGAATTACCCGATGATTGGATTTGTAAGGCACGGAGGCTAAAGACAGACCATGGTTATATGGGTAAGATGGATTTTCCAGACCGTACAAATCGATTGTGTCGCACCATTATGGCAACCGAATCCTATTGTTCCAGAGAATCACTAATCTTTAAAAAAGAAAATACAAATACATATCGTGCTCCTACGATTCGAGAATTGGCTTGTTTAATGGGGTTTCCAATTACTTATCAATTTTCGGGTAAATCAAGCACAATCAAACATAAGCAAATAGGTAATGCGGTGTGTGTTCATTTATCATTGGCATTAGCAAATGCAATTCAAGAGGATTTGGGTATATCTCTTGTAAAATCTTCTAGAACCATAAAGCCGTGTTCATATAATCTAAATAATATGAAAGAAGGTTTATTTGCAAATCATAGTGTAAAATCCAAAAAGAAAAACAGCAAGTTTCACATGCATGTTCCACATTTGAAACTGAAACAACTAAGAGTTGAATTATCAAACCTGCAATCTAATTTTGAAACAGAAACCTACATATGGGATTGTAAATTACATAAAGGTGCCGGAAAAAATGCAAAAGTGATTCAATACAATAATTCACATGTTATAAATCTTTTAAAGAATATAAATAGGACTGAATTTGAAAAACATGAATTATGGTTTGATACACAAATAAAACCTAACCTATATGATTCGAATATATATCAAATGAAATATTGTGAAATCCCGGAATATAAAGACAATATTCATTTGTCTCCAACAACTACATTAGAATTCATTTCTCAATATATATATTTAAATATACAAGATGTTTATCATGATTCTATTCCAGAGTTGGATACATTATTAGAGTGTAAAAAACCAGGATTATACTCTGAACGTATCTTATACTCATTGTATTTTGTGAATAAAATAGTGCAGTGTATTTAAAGAATAATTGAATAAGGTGTTAATCATAAATAATTATTACATTATGACTCCATGTGAGAAAGGATTGATTTTTACATTAGAGCAAATTCAAAAACCAGGTGAGTTTCGAAAGTATTTTCTTACTGAATTGAATAAACAATCCTTTTTATCTGTAAATCATATGATTGATTATTGCCGGAAAATATGTCCCGAGTTACCATGTAAAGATACATGTAATGCATTTTTAAATACATTGCAGGCAAAAGATAAAGGTTCCTTAGGAAAAATAATTGAATATGCGATTTTTGGGCAAAAACCAAATAATGATTCTAGTGCAGATTTAACAGACATGGATATTAAAGTGACGCATTTTAAAAAATTAAAAAACAATAATTATAATGCAAAAGAAAGATTAACAATTACAAATTGTGGAACAACCTTTGATTATAATAGTTTTAATGAAATTAAAAATAGTACTTGCTTACAAGATTCAAAATATTATTCTAAATGTCAAAAAGGGTTATTATTTGTAATTGAACATAGCTCAGGAAAAAACAAATCAATGGAAGAATTATTAAAGCAAAAAGTATTATGCATATGTTCTTATGATATGAATACATTTAAACTTTCTTGGAAGGAACAAATTGATAAAGATTATACTAATATTCGAGAAAGAGCACTGAATGAAACCATTTCACAAAAAGGACAAAAATATCTACACATACATCCACATGGTTCAAAAAATAGCGGAACACGTGCATTGGGGTTTAAAAATAAGTTTTTAACAGAATTAGTGGGACATTGCCTAGAAGAAGCTAGAAATGTAAATAACATTTTAGAAATAAAGAATAATTCTGTATCGATAAAATTGAACTAACATAAATAATAAGATATATATTACACTAAGATGTTTAACATAATAGGAAACGGATTTTGGAATCGATATTTATATATGTTGTGTGATTTTAAAGATTTATTTATTATTTTACAATTAAATCGATTTACATACAAGCAAAAAAAATACATTTATAGCTTGATTTTTCCATATATATTAAAACATATTAGTCAACTGGATATATATGAACCTTGCATAGATAATATAAAATCAAGATATAATCCATTAATCCTTTTATTAAAAAAAAATGAATGTTTGGCAAAATGGTATTATGCTTATAATTTTAAAAAGAAACAATCATATATTAAATGTATTTGTCAAAAAATATTAGAATATAATAAGGATGAAAATAATATCAATATTATAGTTGATAAGCTATATAAGGTATTAGTAGACAGTAATAAAAGCACAAATATATATTACAATTTAAATAAACTAGAAGAATTTATGTAAATTCTTTCTGACATAAAGGACATATTGATTTCTTTTTTTTCCATTCATTTATACATTCTTCGTGAAAAGAATGGTTACAATTTAATATTATTATTTCTTTAGGCGTATCACTTAAGCAAATAGAACATTCAAATGATTCATTAGAAAATGTATTAGGTGAATGTTGACATATTCTATTTAGGTTATTATTGTCATTGGATGTATCATTTATAATTATCGGAGGAGGGCGAATGATATGGTTTACATCAGGGGGGACATCTATATCTGGTATTTGAACTACTTCTATTAATGTATTAGGTGAAATAGCAATATGCTGCCTTTGTTCTATAGTAGGCATTACATATAACTGTTGTTCCTCGTATAATTCTTCATCTAGACTTGAAATAAGAGGACATATAAATGTAACACATATCCATGTCCCACCTATAATATTTATAAAAATTAAACAAATAATACAACCATTAAAAATAATATTTAATAATACATAAAATACCAAAATAAATAATTGATACCCCCTACATTCTATAACATTTGGCATATTAATAATTACTTAATAAGAAAACTTTATATAATATTATAATATGGAATCTAATTACAATTGTCCATGTTTACAAAAAAACTCCATGAATCGTAAGAATATATTAGGAGAACCATGTATAGAAAGATACGGACAATGGGATACTCCATTAATTAATATTCTTTCAAATAGAAAAAAATTAACAAAATTAATTCCATGTGGATGTATTTTTCATACAAACTGCATATGTGGTGCAATAGTAGTGGATGAAAAAAATACATGTCCATTATGTGATACAAAATTATACGATTATAAATCAGTTACAATGGATGATGTAAAATAATTACGTTAAAAACTATTTATAAATAATTATTTCATATACTATATGAAATATTTAATCTATGAATTATTCAGTGGTGTAGGATTTTGTAATCAGTTATTTTCTTTAGAAACGGCCATTTACATGGCAAATATATTAAAAAGAAAATTAGTATTATTAGTAAGAAATCCATTATGTCATTGTGGTAGGTCATCATGGGAATATGGATTATTTTTAGAGTTTTTTAGCGATGATTATAAAATATATTTACCTCATGGATTTGAGGTATATTATAAAGATATACCGCAACATATTGAAACAATTATAAATAAGCAAGATGAGTGTTATAACTTATTTTACAATATAAAATTATCTTATATTGCAATCATTGATAAACAATTAGCTACACCTGAGAATGAATTACAAATAGAAAAATTCAGCAATTTTAGAAAGAGAGTCATTTTTGATAGTGAAAGCATGACTTCACAATATGTATATATTAATCGTAGCAATGCTTCACGTTGTTTTTATAATTTTTATACAACGCAAGAAAATTACAAATTAATGAGCAATATTTGTAAATCATTGACCCATTTACATCCAGCATTTAATTTAATTGATTATAAAATAACTGGTTCCTATAATGCATTACATTTGAGATTAGGAGATAGAAAACACAATAAACAATCCATTGATGAAAATTCTTTAAAATACTATGATAATTTAAAAAATGTATTGCAAACTATTTCTACAAATAAAGCTACATTATTTTTAATGGCTGATAGACAAGATGGTGAAATAATAGATTTATTAAAAAAAGAATTTACTATCATTGATTTATCCCAATTAGTAAAAGAAATAGAGTATCAAAAATATTTTAAAAATATAAAAAAAACGGAAGTAATAGAATTTTTATTACAAAAAAATATTTGTAAAAATTCTGATACTTTTATAGGGTGTGAAGGTAGTACCGTTTCTAATTATATACAATATATTCAATTCTTAAACCATAAGCAATATAATTTATATTCTAACCGCTGTTTAAATAAAATAAATGATAGAGAATCAAAAGAATATACTTGGAATATTAACAGTAAGTGCGATGGTGCAGTTTTAGGATATAAGCTTTTTTTTCCGGATAACATCAAATTAAATGATTATAAAATGATTACTCTTACAAATGATGGATATCAAACATTAACGCATAATTTATTAATTTCTATGAAATCGTTAGGTATTGAAAAAGAACTAAAATTATATTGTATTGGTAATAAATGCTATGATTTTTTTAAGGAACATTATCCAGAAAATGAATTAGTATTAATTGAAAATGAAAATAAAGAAATGAATGAATGGGTTCAATATAAGTCAATACAGAATCCTGATGAAGAAGGTAAGAAAAAATGGTCAAATATTACTTCTTATAAAATAAAATGTATTCATAAAGAATTATTTCACAATGATGTTATATTTGTAGATGGAGATATAGTATTTGAACGTAATCCGATTTATTTTTTAGTGAATGCAGCGAGAAACAATGAATTAGTCATCCAAAATGACAATTGTCCGAATGAAAAGAAGCAATTTTGCACCGGATTTTTTTATATGAAATCAAATGATAATACAAAAAACATAACAAATATAGACCATATAACCGAATGGTCTGAATTTAGAAATGACCAGCAATATTTAAGATTATTTGAAGATAAACTTAAGGTAGAGTATTTACCATTGGATGGATTTCCAAATGGCATGCATTGGCGAAAAAACAACCCACCTTATCCTTATATTATTCATTTTAATTACGATGTTTCACATCAAAAAATAAATCGTATTAAAAGATATAACAAATGGTATGTTGAAAATCCTCCTAAATTTGAAAAATATTTCATGCACACCATGAATGTTAATTTTTCAAATTATACACCATTTACTCATTGGTTACACATGTGTGTTTCATTAAAAGATGTAATCATAAATGCATCTGTTACAGATAAGAGTGATTCATTTACCCCAACATTACCAATTGGAGTGCAACATGACTTTTTAAAATATGTTTTTTCGCCTGAATATAAAAACTTTTTTACAAATGATACGACAAATACTAAACTATGTTTATGTGCAGTTAGAAGAAGAACTGATAGTAGAAGATTTCAATCATCCATTAATAGAGGAACTATTGTAACAACTGTTGGTTCAATGCCGTTTGTAACACAAGCTAGTTTACCTCCAAATAAATATTTTGAAGAAATACAAAAATACAAGTTTGTTATTTGTCCGGAGGGAAATGGAATAGATACGCATCGTTTATGGGAAGCTTTATATTCAAAAGGTATTCCAATTGTAGAAAAAAATCCACTTATGGAAGAAAAATTACGAGGATTACCTATTTTGTGGACCACTGATTATTCAGAGCTTACCGAAGAATATTTAAATAATAAATATCAAGAAATAATGAAGTCCAATTATAATTTTACATCATTGTATTTATCGAATTACACAAGCTCGGACCAATTGGAAATATACAATAGGTCAAAATTTTGGTGCTATCATCGTGAATTAAATGAATTGTTTGATAGATATTATTCTCAATTTGACTTGTCTAGATTTAAAATAATGCCGAAGTATGATACTTATTTTGGATTAAATGATGGTAATGGTATACCATTAGATAAAAAATTAGAAACCGTATTTAATAAGATGAAAAATGGTATATTTATTGATGTTGGTGCACATGATGGAATAAAGCAAAATAATACTTTTTATTTTGAAAAAAATCTAGGGTGGAATGGATTGTTAATAACACCAAATAGAGAATTGCATAAAGAGTGTGTGAAAAATCGACCAAATAGTTTGTGTGATTCTAGAGCTTGTGTATCATGTAATTATGAATTAAATACTGTTAGCGGTGACTTTTGGAGATTAGAAGGTAGTATAGACTGTAATAGAAGCAAACATAAAAATAAAGAAACAGTATTGTGCACTACATTAACAACTATAATAGATTCCCATGTTGATTCTTTCAAGCAAAAATTTAATAAAGATTTAGAAAAAGGAATAGATTTTTTAAATATAGATACAAGTGCAATGGAATATGAAATAATATGTGGCTTAGATTTTAACAAATACAAAATAAGCTATATATTAATTGAAATTTTAACATGGGATTATGAAAAAATAAGAAAACATTTAGAAGAAAATAATTTTGAATTAATGTGTAATTTATCAAATTATACAAAGGAAAATCATAGACGATGGGATGGAACACATAATGATTATTTATTTAGAAATAAAAATATCATAAATGAATCTGAAAAAGAAAATGAAAATATAACATCTTATTCTCAATTAGGACAAGACTTAAATATAATGCATTTTTATAATAAAAAAAAACAAGGATATTTTGTAGATGTAGGGGCTTATGATGGAATAAAGTTTTCAAACACATATATGTTAGAAAAAGACTTTGATTGGAATGGAATATGTGTTGAACCCGGTAAAAATTTCTTTGAAAAATTAAAATCATGTAGAAAAGCTTATTGTGTAAATAAAGCAGTATATAGTGAATCAAATTTGGAATTAGATTTTTTAGATTGCGGCAATGATGATGAAAAAGGTTCTATGTTATCAGGGCTAAAAGATACAAGCAAAGACCCCAGAACAAAATGTAGCACATTAGATACATATAAAGTAAATACGATTACGATGAATGATTTATTAACAGAAGCAAATGCCCCAAGTTTTATAGAATATATTTCTATTGATGTGGAAGGAGCTGAAATGGAAGTATTAAAATCAATTGATTTTACAAAATATACTTTTGGATATATTAGTTTAGAGTGCAATAATACTAAGAAACAATGTATCTTTAATTCCTATTTAGAAAAATATGGATATATAGTGAATCAATATAATAAGTTTGATATAGATTATATACATAAATCTATGAAAGCAGATTAATTAAGTTTGAATTAAATATATTAAATTAATATTCTATACTATATGAGTCATTTAGTAACTGCATTTATTAGTTGTAGTCCACGACTTTCAGATAATACAGATGAAGGTAAAAGTCAAATAAAAAGATGTATTCATTCATTAGTGCATGATTTAAAATTAACTGAATCACCTATTTATGTTATTTTTGATGGTGTACAAGGACGTTTTAAAGTGAATAAAAATGATGAGCATGATTTTACAGAAGAACATATAGAAAATTATAAAATGAAAATAAATACCATAAAAGATGATCCAGAAATAAAAGCAAATGAACGTATAAAAATTATTGAATTTGATGATTGGCTTCATCAAGCAAATTCCATGAAAAAAGTAATGAATGAATATGCTAAAACTCCCCTTGTTTTTTCAATTCAAGAAGATACTATTTTATTAAATGTAAGCAATATTAATACCGAAATAATATATAATTTATTAATGAATGATAATAGTGTAGAATATATAAAATTTTTTATTCATAAGGATTTAACTATTTTGCCTGGCCAAGAAAGGCATGGTAGATCTGTTCCAGGAGATTATCGACCAGAAACACTACCCGCAACAAAACATGAAAAAACCGATTTATTACATAAATGCATGGAATGGTCAGATAGGCCACATTTTGCAACATTAGAGCATTATAATAAAAGAATATGGCCATGTATTAGAGATACTTATAAATGCACCATGGAACAAGCAATTAAATGGGCACCAATTAGAAGCAATACTCATTGGGGGACATGGATATATGGAAAACGTTATGATATGCAACATGAAATAGATGTTAGTATGTTACCGGATTCAAAAATAGTAAGCTCATTTAACAACGAGAGGCGACAAGAAAACAATTAATCAATACGTCATTATATATATAATAAATTCTATATATATAATAATATGAATGATAGTTTGCATATTTTTATAACTCATTATACACCCTTAACCGAAAGAAAAACATACATTTTAAAAGAATTAAAAGAGAAAATAGGTAATATAAAAATTAAAGAACTAGCTTCTGAAAAGGAAGAAGAAAAAGATTTTTACACATTAGATAATTATGATGAAAATAAAGTAACTCATTATGTATATTTTGTTAAGAAATATGATAGAGAACATTTAACACCAGAAATACAAAAGCAATTTTTTTTAAATAATCATAATAAGGATCATAATATTAGACTAGAATTTTATGGTCGAAAAAATTATCAAACAGAAAAAATAACCTATGATAATTTTAAATCGAAATATAATCATAGTTTACAACACAGAGGAGCATTATCTTCTTCTCAAAAGTCATTATGTTTGAAACATTATGAATGTTATAGATTAATAGAAGAATATAATTTAAAATATGCATTAATTATTGAAGATGATTGTTTTTTTAAAGACAATTTTATGAGTAAGTTATCCATATATATGAATGAATTTCCAGAAGACTGGTCAGTATATTTTCCGAATGGGTCAGACAAAGCAGGTATAAGAACAAAGGGAGGATACAATGGTAAGTTTTCTGATGAAAAAAATACTATTATTAAAAAATCTCCAAATGGAATATTTGCCATTTCTTATATGGTAACATTGAATACAGCAAAAAGAATGAAAAAATATATAGATGAAAATAAAATATGGACACCTATTGATCATGAACATAATTGGATATTTTATACTTTAGATTTTAAAGTAATATGGAATAAAGATGCTGGAAAAAATCTAACTATTTGGAATCATACGAAGTTTAAATCATCCATTAAATCATAATATATTAATCTTTTAATCGTTTAGCCCATATAGGCCATTTAGGAGAATCTTTTAAATGTGATAATGTTTCATCTTCCAATATGATAGAACCATGTATTTTTCTTAATACACTCGAAACACTCTGGTCATGTCTATTATCACAAAATCCCATATTTTTTGCAATATTATTATATTTATTTGTAAATAAGTTTCTATCATCATGTAAACATTTAAATGCATCATTTAACCATTTATATAAATGTGGTTTTTTTTGCATAATTATAACTGTTGCGTGATATTGACCGGAATTAGCTATATTAGAATCTTTTTTTATATTAAAATAATTAAAAATAGAACTAGTTGTCCATTTATACTCTAAATGTTGTGACATTTGAAACGAAATCATACCATATTCAGATTTATGTAGCATTTCAAAATATTCATTCATTCTATCTTTTCCTTTAGGATTCACTTTACACCCTGAATCTAAATATACTAAAAAATCCCCATCTTTCATTTTTTCTAAGGTTTGTTGAATTATTTGATATTTCCATATCCAAAATCCCCCTCCTCTTTTTTCTTCTAATATATCTTTATATTTTTCTCTAAATGTATTATCCAAGTCTAAAGTAGAAAATGGTGTAATTTCATCAAATATATCTAGAGTCTTTAATTCCGATGCAACTCTTAATCTTTGTCTTTTATAATTTCTTGATCCATAGGTTATAGCATATTTTTTTGCACTATTTATATCCATATCTATAATTATATCGTAAATTTTTTTTATATATTTTATTTTATTGTAATATAATGAATTATATACGATATAATTTAAAGCATATTTAGAATTTTTTCTTTCCAATAACTAAAATTTAATTTATCTAAATTATAAGATTTACTTTTAATTTCTTCATATTTTATATTTAAGTATTCTGGAGTAATAATATCCCAATTATCTATCCATAAGATAGGTAAATCATTAAAATAATTATATATTATAATATTTTTTTCCACTACTGGAATCACATTTAAACATAATGCTTCATACATACGATGTGTATCTACTCCATTACCTCTAGGACAAGCACAAAATTTATGAGTAGATAATTCTTTAATAAATTTATCCCATGGATTTCCATTATTTATTTTTAATTTATTTTTTTTTAATATTTTTAATATTTGATGTCTACAATTATGTGTTTTTGTTGAAAAGTTTATATAAATAAGATTTGTTTTTAGATTTAATTTATTATCTTCTAAAAATTTATATTTTATCTCTGGAAGTAAATGTGGGTTAGGTAATCCGTCTAATATTCCTTCACACTTATCACCTGGTATCATATTAAGTCCAAACCATCTTAATAAATTTTTATTATTTATTATTTTATTACTGGCCACTCTTATTTCTTTTATCGAATCTATTTGTGTATCCATTAATCCTACTGTATAAGAACTATTATGTGTTATTAGTATAAAATTATTAATTATATGAGGTAAAACTGAATATGCGAAATCAGCTAAACTATTTGGTTGTATAAAAAAAATTTTAGAAAGTTGAATTTGGTTTATTATTTCCTTTGTTTTTTTTGCACCTCTTGCTATTTTATATTTAGATAAGTCATCTTTATTTTTATTTGTTGTTTCAATATCTGCCACACTAAAATCAGCTAATTCACTAAATTTTGTTCCAGTAATATACACAAACATTATAACATATTAATTATATTATAATATATTGATAAATACATTAATGTCTTTTCGATTCGGAGGTCTGGTCATGTTTAACAAAATGTTGTAAACCTTTTATATTTAATGAATTATATTGAACAACACTTAATGCCATAATTGCTTCAAAAACACCACCTATATGCCCTGATTTTTGTGATTTATTTTTATTAGCAATATTTAATGCCCAAGGATATAATTTATCATATAATGTTACAACCCAATCCATTATATTAATATAATCATTTTTATCAATTATATAAGAATTTAACATTGGATAGTCTTTATTCGTAACTACTTTTTTATTTCTATATTTTTCATAATCTTTTATAATATAATTAATAACCTTTTCTGTACAATTAGATTTAATAGTAGAAAATTTATAAGATGCTAGATAAAAACTACAATCTTTGTTTGTTAAGATATAGTTTAAAGAACCTTTATTAAACCGCATATCATATTGAAAAAAACCTATCTTATCGTAATCATACATTTTATTTATATAAATATGATATATTACTGAATTTTCATTGTATCCACGTTCTTGAAACTTAGAATCATAGATTGGTAAATCCCATTCATTTATAATTTTATATTTTCCTTTTGTAAATTTTTTATCTATATTTTTATTTACAGCTACAAATGTAAAATATTTATCTAAATCTTCTTGTTTTATATCTTTATAATAATCATCATATAAAACACTATGAAATACTATAAATAATTGTAGATGAGACATATATATACTATATATATAACCTTTATATATATATAATTTTTATATTTTTTAAAACAGATGATTCTATCGTAGAATCATTATTTACCTCTTAGACATTACATATTTTCCTACTCCGTGTCTTTGAAAATAATCATAATAATAATTATTATTTGTATGTAAGGTTAGTTGAAACATTTGTTTTTTCAATTGATTAAAATATATTGAAATATATTCTTGGTCACCATTCATACTTATTGGATATTTTTCTACTAGATTACATATATCTTGTAATGTATTATCTTGTATAATAGATGTATCATAAAGCATCACCGTAGTTTGAAAATAATTATATGTAGATAAATCTACTATTTTACTTAATTCTTCCAATGCTGGTTCCTCTTGATAAAATTTACTTTTTAGGTTATAATGATATTTGGGATAATCGTCTTCATGTGCCAATATTTGATTTTCTTTTTTAATATCAAACATTGGATAAATGGGTTTATGCACTTTAATGCCACAATCCATATACAATATATATTTGTATTTTTTAAGTGCACTATGAAATAAATTAAATTTATTGAATGTTCCAAATGACCAATCATAATTTTTTCTTCCAATATTTCTGTGTTTTATGTAAAAGTCTTGAATAGATTGACTGAGTTGTTTTTTAATATTTTTAAATTTATATACTTCTATAGTATATTTTTTAAAAATGTCATGATTCATAAACTCACTATTATTAACCAATTCCTCGGATGCTAATAATAATATTGGTCCATAATATTTACCTATTTCTATTAATTGATATACAGATGTTAAAAAATTATGAAAATATCTATCATCACATACAAATGCTACACATGTAGAGTTTTTTTTATAATATAAATGCTCTATAGAATGTAATGGTTTTTGATAAATATATGTTTGAACCAATTGTTTTTGTTTTTCTAATAATTTCTGATATAATTCATCATTCTTTTCTAACTGTTCTATTTTGTCTATAATTTGTTCATCATTTTCTACATGACATTCGTCTGGTATCAAAAATGTATATCCTAATTTCTTCTGATTCATAATTACTAAACAATTACATGAAATGGCTTCTATTACGGAATTACCACGAATTGGTCTTCCACAATTTTTTACAAAATATTTACTGTGATATAATCGAGTTAAATTTTCTTTAATATTTTGATGATGTATAAATATAGGTATAGCATGTTTTTCACGTAATATACTAAATACATATGGATGATTTGTAACTGGTCTACCGCGACAGCTATTTACTTCTACAAATATTCCAGAAGATGGTTTGATTGATTCTAGTTCTGATTCCATTATATTTTGTAATGTATCTTTTTCAAGAAATGTATATGGCATTGAAATACAATTTGAAAGACGATTTGAGTCAACTGATATGTCCTGATTTAAAGCCACATCGTAATTATATTTTGGAGAATCTAATAAATGTAAATTATTTTCACCAATATAATAGCACCATAATACATTTGGATATTGTTTTGTAATCCGGGTTGGAACAGAAAAATTAATACTGATTACAATATTATAATTATTCCAGTTTATTTCATCGCATGATTTAGAATAAGTTTCATTTGGTTTATTGGTGCCCGGGGAAAAAAACTCATTTCCAGGTATTTCATTTAATGTCTTAGATTTCACCATTTGATAATTTCCACCAAAACCTTTTAAAAAATGCTTATATATACCACATTCTTCCGTATATTCTTCTTTTATAATAAAAAAATCAGCATTTTTATTATATATAAATCCAAATGGACCAACTCTCATGATAGATGAAAATAATTTTTCATTATTTGACTTTTCATTATTTGTAATATATAAATCTTGATATGTATCTTGTTTGATAACACAATATTTCATATATATTGTAATATTTTATTTTTTAATTCATCATAAATACGTATAATTTCTTGATGCGCATTTTCGACTAATGGTCCTTTTTCAATAAATTTATCTATTTTTTCTGGATTTTTATGTAACATTTCTATTTTTTCAGAAACTTTTGTTACATTTTCATTTGTATATTTTATAATAAAATCATTATTTAAAATAGTTGGCTCAATAAGTGTATCCTCTTTACAATAATATATTGGTATACATCCTCCAATAATACATTCAAATATTTTTTCACTTATATATCCAGGAGATATACTACTTTCACTGGAAATATTAAAATTAAATTGATGTAAACAATCTTGTTTACCTTTTTCATCTTTTCCACTTCCTATTCTTTTATAATTTTTTTTACATAATCCACCGCTACAATGTATTAAATCTTTTTCATGTAATTCATTCACCATTTGCAATCTTGTATGATTTGAATCGTGATTTGAAACAATACAGGTACATTTGGATGCTTTATTTGACTTAAAGTGAATTGCATTATCAAATGGTAAACATTTTTTACCCATATTCCAAGGTGCTACATTTATATAGGTTAACCATAATGGAAATCTTAAATAATTATCATTATTTAAATACTTAAATCCTAAACATATGTCTGCGTTGTTTAAAAAATAATGATCACTTCCATGACCTCTAGATTTTCTACTTGTTGTATCTTCCCCGGTAAAAAATATTCTTAATTTTACATTTTCTTTATTGCATTTTTTCATTTTAGAATAATCTTTGCTAAATACAGAAAAGAATATAATTTCAGGATTTATTTCATCTATTTCTGTTTCAATATTCATATAATTTTCTAAAAAATGTCTAAAAAAATCATCCTTTCCATTACTCCACCAATTAAAAAATGCAATTTTGACCATATATATTATTCTTCAAAAAAAGCTTTAAATAAAGGCCAACTTTCAATATAATATAATAAATACAATAATATAGCCCCCGTATAACTCATATAATGAAAGAAAATATGCATATTTAAAAATCGACATCTAATATAATCATTTTCTTTCCATTCTGGAACGAATTTTTTTCGTATAAAATAAGAACTTATCCCGATTACCGAAAATATAAACGCAACATAAAAGATAGGTTCAGTAATTTTCTTAAAAGTTAGTATATTATTTTTTACTGGATGTTTTAAATACAAAAAATATAATAAAAATAATAATCCACTTAGAATACTTAATAATGGTGCCGTAAAATGTGGGTCTAAGCTTGATATTTTATGTATTAATGGTCTATGTTCAAACATATAAAAATGATAAATGAAAGATATACATATACCTATGATAAATGAAAATAATAATATATACCAGAATATTAACCAATAAAATTGTTTATGAGCTAAACAATCATTTAATTTCCATTTTTGAATTGTTTTTATATTTAATCCAATAAATACTATGCATGGTATTAACATAATATTTGTTAAATATACATTAGCATTTGATAGTTCATATATTTCCATTTAATATATGTATTAAATGGAAAGTTATATTAGATTTTTAACTATTCTACAGTAACTACTTTTGCTAAATTTTGGGGTCTATCTGGATTTATATGATTTAATAATGATAATTTATATGCCATATATTGCATGATTATCATATATAAAATACTTTGATAATTCCTATTTTCAGGAACATAAATAATATCACTATTTATAGGTAATATTGTATACGGTAATTCAGTAATTACCAAAACATATGCATTTCTTGAAAGCACTTCTTGATATACATTATACATTTTGTCTCTATTTTCCTTATCAATAATCAAAATGACAGGGAAATTTTCTTTCAACAACGCAAACGGACCATGTTTTAAAGCGGACCCATTGTATCCTTCTGCATGAATATAAGAGACTTCTTTTATTTTTAATGCTCCTTCTTTTGCAATGGCTTCCATAGGACCTTTTCCTAAAATAAAAATGGATGGTTTATTTAATTGACTTATAATATTACTCGATATTTCTTCACAAATATTGAGAGTTTGTTTAATATTATCACTTAAATTATTTATATCTTTAAAATAATTTACATATAAAATATTTTCTACATAGCGTTGAGATAGCCATATATAAAATAGAGACAAAATCAAAACCATAGATGTAAAAGACTTGGTGGAGGCTACAGAAACTTCTCTCCGGGCATTCATGTATATACCACAATCCACATCACGAGATATAAAAGAGTCTACAACATTTACAATACCCATTGTAAAACATTTATGATTTTTTGCAATTGAAATAGCTCTATGTAAATCTTTTGTTTCGCCGGATTGAGAACAAAATACAATAAGTGTTTGACCTATTTTGGGAATATTATAAGAGCTAAATTCTGCCCCATCTATGTATTGAATTGTATTTAAATAATTAATATTTCTTAAATAATAATATCCTGCCATACAAGCATTATAACTTGTTCCGCATCCTAATAAAATAATATTTTTTATATTTAATAAAAATGGCTCTAGTATTTCTATACCACCTAATTTAATTTTATTTTCATTAATTCTTCCTCCATTATTTAATGCTCTTAATATAGATTGAGGTTGTTCATATATTTCTTTAATCATCCAATGCGCATAAGGAGATGGGGATTCATCTACTTGTACTTCTTTTATTTTTATTTCACTATCCTTAGCTAATGTTGTTCCATTTGTATTTATTGTTATAATTTGCTTTTGAGATATATTAGAATAATGCGTAAATAAATTTAATAATCCAGCTCTTTCAGATGTAACTAATATATATGAATCATTTTCAGCAAGAATTAATGGAGAACCATTGCGAACAATATAAATATGATTAGGCATATCTTTAATTAATATTGCTAATCCATAGGTTCCTTCCAACATTTGACATGTAAGATTAATAGATTGTTCTATAGAATTGTCTTTTTCTAAGTAATATTCTATTAAATGAGCAATTAATTCCGAATCTGTCTCAGATTTAACATTTATATTTAAAAATTTTCGAATATTTATAAAATTTTCAATAATTCCATTGTGAACAATTGTTACCATACCGTGTAAAGATGTATGTGGATGAGAATTTACATCCGTTTTACCACCATGGGTGGCCCATCGTGTATGTCCTATACCACATTGAATATTTTGGTTCGTATTTATAATTTGTTTCAAATAATCTAATGAATCCAAATTAGATTCTGATGCTTTTTTAATTGTATGAATTATATTATCTTTAAAATAAGATATACCCGCCGAATCATAACCTCTATTTTGAAGTTGGAATAAACTATCTAATAAAATACATAATCCTCTTGTTTTTTTCTTACATATTAAGGCAGTAATTCCACACATATAACTAAAAAATATATTAAAAATCACTAGAAAACGAAAATACATCATTATTTTTATCTTTTGTTGCTAATGCATATTCACCTACACGTTTTTCAAAAAAATTTGTTTTACCTTCTATGCTAATTAATTCCATAAAATCAAATGGATTATTTGAATCATATATGGTTTCATATCCTAATTGAATACACAATCTATCTGCCACAAATTCTATGTATTGTTTCATCAATTTAGCATTCATTCCTATTAATTTACATGGCAATGATTCGATAATAAACTCATGTTCTAAATCTACAGCTTCTTTTATAATTTCATGCACCTTTGATTTCTTTATTTTTTTATTTAGTTTCGAATATAATAATACCGCAAATTCGGTATGTAATGCTTCATCACGTGAGATTAATTCATTTGAAAAAGTTAAGCCTGGCATCAAGCCTCTTTTTTTTAACCAATAAATAGAACAAAATGCTCCAGAAAAAAAGATACCTTCAACACAAGCAAATGCTAATAAACGTGTAGCAAAATTAGCCCGTTTATCTTGAATCCATTTAATCGCCCAATCCGCTTTTTTTTGTATACATGGAAATTGATTTAACGCATCAAACATTTTTTCTTTTTCCAATGCATCTTTTATATATGTCTCTATCAATAAACTATACGTTTCGCTATGTATATTTTCCATTGCTATTTGAAACCCATAAAATGCTCTAGCTTCTGAATTTTGTATTTCTGACATAAATCGCATGCCCAGATTTTCTACAATAATACCGTCACTTGCAGCAAAAAAAGCTAGAATCATTTTAATAAAATAACGCTCGTTAGATGTCATATTATTCCAATGATGTATATCTTTAGACAAATCAATTTCTTCCGCGCGCCAAAAACAATCGACTTGTTTTTTATACATTTTCCATATATCATTATGCTGTATGGGGAACATAACAAAGCGGTTATCATCACATGCGAGTAAAGGTTCGATAGATGTTTTAGACATTCTAAATATATTTATTAAATATTTTTATATTTGTTAAAAAATATATGATTCAAAGATAAAATACTTATAGTATATAAATGAACGATTTAGTAAATAAAGATAGCAAGGTAAATCATTTAAAAAAAATGATTCATGATTTAGAACAATCTTTAAAACAAGAAACGTCAGAAATAGAAAAATATAAAAAAGAAAATAGCCACTTAATAGAAGTAGCTAAATATTGCGCGGACAATCAATACTTGAAGAAAAAAAATGATTTATTAAAAATAGAATTAATAGAATCAATATATGATGATTTAAATAGTCTTGGAAAAAAGAAACACATAACACCTAGTGATAAAAAAAAATTAAATCATGATAAGAAACATTTAAATAAAATATTACAAAATATATATGAAGACATGTAAAAAATATTTAGGAGGATATAGATATTTTGGAACTAAATATAGTAATAGAAGTAAATCTAAGTCTAAATCTAGGAATGCACGCGGAACAAAAAAAAGAAAATATAAAATGACAAAGATAAAAAAGCGAAAAAAAAATTAAAAATTGTATAAAAATATTATATTTATATTATGTATAATGCCTCGTAAATCGAATAAACCAAAATTTCCAAAAGTATTAGACAGTTTATTTAAAAATCAACTAGTGTTATATATTGTATTAATTGTAGCATTAGTAAATATTGTGGGTTATTTTTATAATTCAGATTATACTAGTTTAATATTATTTATCATTGTTGGTATAATTATAAAGTGTTTTACAAACAATATGACATTGATTTTATTAGTGCCTATTATAGTAGTAAACGTTTTAGTTGCCGGACACGTATTTACACAAGTAAAAGCCTATGAAGGATTAGCAAATAAAAAGGATAAAGATCGCCCTCTTCCAGAATTTGAAGGTTTGGCTGGAATTCAGAGACAGCAAAAGCAAATTATGGAAAATATTACAACATTAGGACCCATTTTAAAAGATGCCACATCATTATTAAAAAAAGTAGACATGAATCAAGTAAACAAGGTTATGGGTAAAATGTCGCAAGATGGTGGTGCAATTGATTTAGCAAATAGTTTTAGAAATAAAAAAAAGTAAACACTTATAATATATGAAACGTAAATATAATAAAAAAACATCTAATGTTTCATCTTTTATTATAATTTGTTTATGTATTATAGCATTTATTTTTGTTTTATATTTATCTAGTATACTTCATTCAAAAAAAACATGTAATATTAGCCAATTTTCTAGTGATCAGCTAGTTTCGTATTTTCCAGAAAAAAATAACAAGGAAGGTGATGTATTATTTGATGCTTATGCTGGACCATCCAAAAATAATAATATTCATGTTAGAACAAAAGATATGCCTTCTTATGGAATACCTATAAATGTTCCAACTAGAAGTGTTGATGCTGATTATAGACAAATTGGTATAGTTACAAATAAAAATAGCGAAGGATTAATTATGCCATTAATTGGTAAGCCATTGTTTACAGATAGAGACAAATGGCAATATTTCGTATTAAATAAGCAAAATATTAAACTTCCTGTAATTGTAAACGGAAAAAATTCAACCAATGAATATGGAACTAATTCATTAAGTAATAAGGATTCTGTATCTATTAGTGGATATTCTAATGGAAATGAATTTGAAGTAGAACTATATGAAAATAATCAATTTAACTATATACCACTTTAATAATATTTTTTTGTAATATTATTAAATTATATTATCTTTATTCTTCTGGTGCTTTATCTTTTTCTTCCGAAGGTTCTTCCTGTTTATCTTCCGATGGTTCTTCCTGTTTATCTTCCGATGGTTCTTCCTGTTTATCTTCCGATGGTTCTTCCTTTGGTTCCCCTGACATTTCTTTTGAGGCGTTTGCAATACTTTTTGCTATAGCTTTTTGATAAGGAGGCATTTCTAATTCTTCCCCCCATTGATTAAACCATGAATTGGTATCCATACCTAACACCGCAGAACGCCTTAACAAATCTTCTATAACACTCCTTTGTAATGTTGCTCTAATTTCAATATTATCACCATCTTTTCCTACACTATCACCTAAACTACGAGCCATATCTAAGTCATCCATTGTTTGTTTTAATCCAGTATCTTGCATATCTGCTTCTTTTTTCTGCAAAATAGATTGTTTTATTTCTTCCTCTTCCTCAGTCATTTTTTCTTTTTCTAGTTCTTTTTCTTTTTCTTTTACTTCTTCCTGTCGTTTCATATCTTCTTTCAATCTTTCTAGTTCTATACGAGTATCTTCATTTTTTCTTTCTTCTATTATTTTTTCTTTTTCTTCTTCACTTATTAATTGTTCTTTCTTAACATCATCTTCTTGTTTGCGTTGTTCATTTCTTATTCTATCTTGTTCTTCTCGTTTTTTCTTTATTTGCTTTTCTTCTTCTTGTTTTTTATCCAAATCACTTTCCATTATTTTATCCACACCTTTTTCAGCATCTTTATCTTCTTCTTCTGCTTCTTCTATTATATCTTTATCATATTTAGCTTTCTTTTTCTCCCATGTTTTTTCTAATTTATTCAGTTCCTTTTGTATTTTTAGTTTTTCTTTTCTACTAATCGTAGGGTCTTGTAATTGTTCCATTAATTCTTGCTTTTCTTCTTCATAGTCTTCTTTTTCATCCTGATATTGTTCTACTATTTTTTCCGTTTGCTCTCTTTTTTTTTCTGGTAAATCAATTTTTCTAGCATATTCTTCATTTGTATCTGCCCAATTTCGCTGTAATTGATTTAATTCCTTTTTAATTTCATCTTTTTGCTCTGATGATATAGTTGGGTCATTTAATTTATTATATAAATCTTGCTTTTTTTTCATAAATTCTTCCTTCTTTTCTTGATATTCTTCTCTTACTTGCACTTCTTTTAATGCTTCCGCATATTGAGTTGGACTAAGAGTAGACGATATTTTTTGTAATTTCTTTTTCTTTTCCTGTAATACTTTATCCATTTTTTGATGATCCCTTCTCATTTGTTTCAAATCTTTTTCTTGATCTTTTATGGTTACATTGGCTCTTGTAGAAGATATATCTTCTAGTTTAGATTGTAATAATTTTCGTTCAGGAGAATCTTTTGGTAAAGAACTATATTTTTCAAACATTTCTTTTCGCGATTCATTTAATTTTGTATGTTGTGTTATTTTTTCTGCCATCATTTCAATCTTTCTTTGAATATGCTTACATTTAGGAGAACCTTCTTTGCATTTTTTTTTTTGTTTAATATATTTATCTAATTTTTTATTTAATTTTTTAATTTCTTTTTCTCCTTTTTCTATTTCTTGATAGTGAAATTTTCTATCTTTTTCTTCTTGACTTTTACTTGCAAATATACGAAAAGTTGCGGACTCTTCTCCCACGTCTTTTAATTTACGGAAATCTACAATCAAATCACGAATATTTATACTTCCTTCATCTTCTTTACTAAGTTCTTCGTCTATTTCTTTTCTAATTCTTTCACGCTCATCTAATATTTTCTTTTGAGCATTCCGTTTTATTTGCATTTGATATATTTCTTTATCAATATTTGATTTAAAAAAAGATGGATTTTTTACACTTTTTTTAAGTAATTCATCATTATATTTATCTAAAATTCTTTTAGCTTTTTCTATTTGTTTATCAAAGTCTTCTAATAAAATAGAATTGGTCCATGTTCTATAACTTTTTCTATTTAATTTTCTAATATTTTCACTAGATTTCGCTTCTAAATCAACATTTGAATTACGTATAGCATCATTTAAATTACTGTATTGTTTTACTCTTTCTAATTGATGTTCTTTTAATTTTAAATAAGTTCTTTCTAATGCAATTTTATCATTTTTTAAAGATTTATCTTCTGGAGCATTTACTTTTTTTGTAAAAAGATTAAATCCTCCTTCTTGAATCATTGAATCATTATTTCCACCAATAATACCTTTTTTCTTTGTTGGATTCTTTGCATCAAAATATATAAAATCATATAATTCTTTTATTTTTACTTCCCATTCATTTATAATATGCTGAAATAAATTTTCTTTTTTCTTTTCTTCTTCTTCTTTTTTCTTATCACTTATTAATTGTTCTAGTTTTTCATATTCTATTTTTTTATTTATTTTTTCTAATTCTTCCATTTTTAAATCTAACTCTTTCTTTTCGTCTTGAGTTTGATTTTCTCCATTCCCCCCACCTTTTTTATTATCTATTTTTTGCTTAAGTGTAATAATCTGATCTTGTAATTCCTTTTTATCCTTCAGCATTTCACTGTTTTTCTTTTTAAGTTCAGCTATTTCACCTTGTAATTCTTTTAATGTATCGCTGGTATTAGATATAAAATCATCTTCCTGCAATTTAGATTGTTTATCTAAAAATTTTTCAAAATTAGGCTTCCATGTATCTAATTGCTCTTCTTGTAATACAACCATATGTTTATTCATTAATGGTTTACCGTCAGATATATCATAACTAAATAACATTTCAAAGCTATTGATAGATACGTAATTACTTTCATTTGTTACAAAACCACAAATCTTATACATACCTGGTAACTGAATTATATTTCTATTATTATAAACTGTAATAAAAAGTTGGTTATCAATTGAAATATTAAATCCTTCACCTAACGGTTTACCTAGAACTTTTACATATAATAAATCATTTTGTTTTTCTACTTCTAATTCTTGGTTATTAAATACACTAGCAAATACATTTTGAAATCCTAATAAATATGATGCTTTATTGGAAGTATTATACTTTATGTTTAATTTATATTCATTAATAAATTGTCGATGTAAATGATAACCATGATAAAATTCACCATTACTATTAAATACACACGTAAAAATTGAACCAAGTGGAATAATTATCGCATCATCAGAATTATTAGTTACCACGCAAATTTTTTTCTTATCTAAATCGCTTGTAGTAATTAAGGATGATGGTAATTTTTGACTCATTTTTGCGAGAAATCTTCCTGCACCACCCGTATAATTTTCCTCACTTATAATAGGATTTTTTTGCTTTTCTATTTCATATGGATATATATCTGTTACTAAAAAAGGTAACAATTCAATTATATTTTTTGAATCTGTATATTGATGAGGCATAAATCTGGCAATGTGTGTGATTTTTTTAAATATAACTAATCTCTCTTTAGCGCTTGATTGATTGAAAGATATAAAGCATTTATTATCTACATAATTTATATTTTTAGAGTATTTTGCAAAATAATGTGATAAATCTCGCATTATAATTTCACTTTGCATTAATTTATCATATTCATCAAAGCTCTTTACATTAGATGTTTTATCATAAAATTGCAATACATTTAAAGAAATTTCTTTATGCTTGGATGTATTTTTCAATGCTAATGTAATCTCATTATTTATTTCCATTTTTATATCTGTTGGACTCTGTTCCAAAGAAGAATCTATGAGTTTAAATACATTTGTAAATTCATTTTGTGCTTTATTGTGAATATTATTTATAGCGCGTGTATTCTCATCTTCATCAGATATTTTAGTAACGTATTTTAATAAAATAAACATATCATTGAAAACCATAAATGGCAGGGTTATATCTGTTTGTTTAAACATATAACCACTACCTGTTTGAATATAATTATAAAGTGGATCATATTTTGAAGTGCCTGATGTAGATAATCTTGAATGAGCTAGAACATTAATTCCTGCTGTCGCTGATTTAACCATATTCATACCACCAGTAAGTTCAATCGTTTCATCTTCTTCTCCACCTCCTTTTTTGTTAAACATGACTTCTTTTACATCAATATTATTATTATTTAAATATCTAAATAATTGCGGTCTATTTTCTGTAATACGTTTTTTATGTATATAAAAATCTGGTAATACAACAATATGTATACCTGTTCCATTTAATTGAATAATGCGATTTTCAATATTTTTTCTTTCAATACTATCATTTGATTCATATGGTTTTCTCAATGCATTATAATATTCCGGTAATGCTCGTGTAATGGTTTCATTACTATATACTAATTCAGAAAATGAATCTGTGCTTTTAAATAATATATTTAATTTAGTTAATTTCATTTTAGAGGATTGAATATCTTCCTTTTTATCTACACGCGCTAATCTATAAATAAATTTTCCAACACTTTCTTTATTTTCTCGATACAACATAAAAATATAACTAAATAATTTTGCGGTTTCCATAGACGCGGCACTTTGACCCGAATAAAAATATACAGATTGCTCTTTCGGAATATATTCTTGCAAATATTTACCAATCCATAATGCTTGATACATACCTATATCAGATAAGAATCCATTTTTCATATTTTTATCACATTCTGTAATATATATTACTTCTGAAGATGAAGTAATTCTGGACAGTTTTTCTTTACTGGTATTAAATAATTGAATAAATGATTTACTCCATTCGATTAATAAATCTTCATTTTCATTCTTTACTATTTTATTTGATGGTAATAATTCCTCAGCAGATGCATTATCTGCTCCCCCAACTAGTTTTTTTTTCTCACTCGAGTATTTTTTTTTATGTAAATCTACTTCTTGAATAGTGTCTTCATTTACACGAGTTGCATTTCCGGATGAATTTTTTATATCTTTTATGCTATATTCTTTACTTTCTGGATAATATTCTATTGCTCTATATTCTTTTTTCATCCTATCATCTATTTTTACTACAAATTTTCCTTTAAAGTATCCAGATGTTCTCATCTCCTCACTATATTTTTTTTTAATAAATGCTTCATATTTTTTCTTTTCTACAATACCAATATGAAAAAAAGCATCATCTAACATAGATACATCATGATGTCCAATTAAATGAACCTTAAATGTTTTATTTAATTTTTCCGATGAAAAATGTTCCAATGAATAAAATCCATTATGTTTCATAGATTCTACATATTTTTTTAGTTTTTTACTAGGTCTTGTAGACTTTATTTTTTGAATAAATCCATCATCTGATGATATATATTTACTATAAGTAGCAAGCTGATAATATTCATTTGCTTTTTTTGATTGATTTATATCAGGTGGATAATAAGATATGTTAAATAATTCATACTCATACATTAAATATAATAAAAAGGCTATATCTGGATTTTTAAATTCTTTATCCGGGTCAGCATATTTTGCTAGTTCAGTAAATAAGGTATCTTTATATGATCCAGAAACTTCTTTTGAAAAAACAATATCTGTCCTTGTAGGTGAATATAATTGACCAGATTTTTCAAAATCCCACTGATTATCATCTCTTTTTCCACCACGACTTAATATATGATTTTGTAAAACAAATTCACATTCTAGTAATAATTCTGTATATAATATCCATGAATGAATTAAAATATCTTTTGTATAATTATTAAATCGTCTGTTTTGATCATAAAAAAAACTAGCTGATTTAATTGCACATCTAAGAAAACATAATTTATTTCTAATTCGTAAATTTGGTTCGGAATATTCTAACATATCTTGTTTATTACACAGCCTCAGCCAATATTGTGGATGAATATTTCTTATATATTTGGTATATGCTGCTTCTTCTATTCTATGCTTTTCTTTATTATTACTTATCCAGCGCACACTTGATACTGCCAATTCAATTAACGACCGAGATTCTTTTGCAGTTGGTGCCATGCGAACCTTATCTAATTGAACTCTTATATTTTCATTTTTACTTGTAACTAGATGCACATAATCAATCCCACCATCTTTTTCATGCTTTACTACAGTTCCTTCTTTTGAAAGATAATCATCATTTCTAATATAGTCTTTGATATCTTGTAAAAATTTTTTACTATTATCATTAGCATATTTTACTTTTGTTCCTGGCTTCAAATACCAGTCTCCAATATATATTATATCTTCCTTCTCCATCTTCCACCTCCTTACATTTTCACGTTTTGCGTCCTCCTTCCCTTCGTCCCCCTTCAGCGAGTACTTTTTATCCTCTAACCGCCAAGATCCGTCACTTGCTATATCTCGTTCTAGTAAGACCATTCCATCCTTATCGGGGTCTACCACTCTGTATTGTGCGTAGTGTAAAGATATTTTACCTTCAGTTAATTTCTTTGTTTCCTCGTCAAAATCTTCACGGACATGTTCATCTATGTCTTTTGCTACGCTTTGTGAGATTTTACTTGTATAATAAATTGCTGCAGGTATAGCTAGAACAGGAACTAAAGCAATGCCAATAGCTGCTGTTGGGTTGATAACTGCTGCACTAGCAATCGTACTTTTCCATGGTAATGGATCACTAATCTCTGTTCTTAACATAACTCTATCATTTATGGATAATTCAACTGTATCTGCTTCTGTTTTCATACTTCCCGTATCTTCTACTTTAAATACATCTTCATCCTTTTGATTCAATAATAAATTTTTAATATTTACGCCACTTTTTTTGGATAAATCGCGCAATTCATTAAATATATATTGTTTGTAACTTTTATTATATTTCATTAATGTAGTTTTATTTTTTAGATTAGGTTTTAAAATAGAGTCCATAAAATATATATCCATCAGTTGATAGTAGATATCTTGTAAAATTATAACTTCTGTTTGATTTGGTTTTTTTGCTTCTATTTTAGTTTTTAAATAAAATAAAATATTCTTTATTAAAGTATTATTTTTATTTTGATTATGGAGTTCACAAATTTTTTGTGAAAAGGATTTATAGTAGGTGTATGGATTCTCTTTAATTTTATTTTCTAATTTTAAGTCTTGTTTTTCATTAAAATATGAATCGATTTCACTATCCAATGTAGTAAATATCTTTTTCCATGAATCATTAAATAATGTAGCTTTACTTTTGATAGATTCATCATAAATATTATTTTCACGGTCAATTATATCTTTTGACATTTGAATACTTTTAATACTAGACATTTGAAGTCTATTAGATAAACTTTTCAAATCTTCATCTATAGTAATTTCTTCATTGGATGAATAAATTTTACCAAATAATGTTAAAATATTAGATAATGTTTTTTTTTTAGATTGAATATCATCTAATTCTTTTTGTAATATATCTATATAACGTGTCTCGTTTTCTTTAAATTGGGCCATCAGCACCTTTCTATTTTCTATCTCTCTCTTCTCTTCCGACCTTGCCCGCACCGCATCCGAGCCTTCCACAAAAGGGGGATATTGCGCAGCAACCGCCGGCGTCGCGCCACCCGAGAGCAGAGGCGGCGGCGATAAGGAGACCATATTGCCAGTAGACAAGGATGTATTATATGTGGTCTCAATTTTTTTATCTCTATTCGCTATAAATGTACTATATTTAGTTATATTTAACTGAAAAGAATCCAATCTGCTATCTAGACTATTAAATATATCTTTTATAGTTTTAGTTAATTCATAAAGTATTTTTTCATAATAAGTTATTATCTTTTTTATAGATTCTGAAGTGAATATTTTACCTTTATATATATATTGTTCATCACTGTTTGTAATTATAGTATTAATTATTTTAAATATATATGTCTTTTTTTTTTCCCAGTTTTCTCTCTCCTTTTTAATATCTTTTGTTTCATTTAAGTTATCCATATCTCCTATCATTTCTCCATCAATAATATATTTTATAATTATTTGCACCCATTGAGTGTATATTAAAGGTGATTTTTCATTAAATATATATTTTGTTTTTTCCATTTCACATAAATCTATTTCAGTTTCTGATAATTTATTTACTAATAAGTCATCAATTGTTTCTTGTCCTGGAATGAATGGAAAATCATTCTTAAAATCTAATATAGTAGATAGTATAATTGTCATATAAGAATTAAATGGCACCTTTTCTTGGCTTGGTTGATCTGCACCCGGGTCTATGTAGTCTTTATAATTTTTAAATAATTTAAAAAATGGGTCAGATTCTCCCATTTTTACATTAATTAACTTTAAAAATAATTCTATAACATCCTTGTTATTTTTACCAATATGTTGTAAAAATTCTTCAGTTGTATGTATTTCATCCCCATCTCTTCCAAGTTTTTTACATTCTACGTTTTGTATTGTATCTGTATTTAATGTTTTTATTTCATTTAATATAGTAATTTCTTCGTCCCCTATAGTAAATTCAGTTTCACAGTAAGCTGTATAGAAATATTCTAATAATTTGGTCTTTTTTTCTATGTCTATATCAAAAAATAATAATTTTTCCAAGGCATAATATTCTAATATATTTATATTTGTTAATCCATGTAATTTTGAAATTGTAATATTTTGTTTTGGATTAGCACCCTCTTTATCCTCTTTATCCACTTCATATAGTATTTCTGCATTAGTTTTTTTTTTTACAGATGCTCCCCCAACCATCGGGGGGGGCTCTATTTCATCTTCAGTTTTATTATTTGTTTGAGGTTCAGTTTTATTATTTGTTTCATCTTGTTTATCTTTTATTTGTTGAGTATAAACATCTTTCAATAATTTAAAAAAAAGCGATAATAAATATTCTTTTTGACAATCTAATAACTCTTCTTGATTTAATAGTTCTTTTTTTAAAAAAGCACTTTTAATGTTAAAACTATATTTTTGACTCGATTTTCGAAACAAAATATGAAGTATTTCATTTTCAACACTAATACTTATGTATTTTGATAATTGTTCATTAATGTGTGTTTCATTCTTTTCACTTGTATCCTTTATAAATTCTGATAATTTATCTTTTTCTTGTGAATGTTCCAGAAATATAATTTTTGCTTTTTGAATAATATATTTTAAACGACCAATACTATCACGTGATGTAGATGGTATATCTTGAGAGCTAGTCTTAGAATTGCTCCAATTATCTATTTTAATAGGAATTTCATCTTCACTAGATTTGAGATTAACATCATAAGAGAATAAATTATTCGTATTCAATGTATTTAAACTTTCTAAACATTTCAAAATAGTGTTTTTACTATCAATTGAAGATTTAGATAATAACCCATGTAAGTCTTTTTTAGGTACATATGAAGATAAATTATACATACCTTCGTACATACTATCATATTTTCCAGCGCCACCGAATTGTTTTTTTTGTTCACCTTCAAGTCCTTGTTGATTTTTTATTACATACGATTCAATGTATCTATTTGCTTTTTTATAATAATGACAGTGTATCATATAATTTTTCAGGTCCGCAGCTTCCTGCGCCGCCTCAGCTTCCGGCGCCGCCTCAGCTTCCGCCGCCGCCTCAGCTTCCGCCGCCGCATCCTCCACTGCCATATGATGATCTATAATTTTTATGAAAATAGCCAATATTCCAAAAATAACCTCTTCTAAATCCATCTCAAAATCGATTCCATGTTGTATAATAAATTTTTTTAATATAATCGATAGTAGTAAACTTTGTGCTACCAAGACACTCTCCTTTATCTTTTCGTTGAATTCTGTATCGTTACTTGGTTGAATAAATTTAATCAGATTAATCCATAATTGCTCATAAATACTTATATTATCTTTAGTGATTGCTGGTAAAAATGCTACTTTATTTTGATAAAAAGCATGAGCCATTATTTTAACTAGTCTATAACTACTATTACTTAGATTTTTCAAAACGAATAATATAGTATCTTTAAAATACGTATGAAAATCGATATTATCAAATCTATTGTTAAGTAAATCAATTATCTTTTGATACGGATTGTTCGATTTAGAGTTTGAATTTGAATAAGAATGAATCGGAACAATTAACTCCATATCATTACTGCTATCAAAAAATATATTATCATCTATAGGTTTATCTATTATTTTTGTTATAATATCATCTATATCGGTAGGGGCAGCCCCCGCAGCCGCCGAAGTACCCTGCGGCTGCGGTTGCTGCTGCTGCTGCTGCTGCTGCTGCTGCGCCTGCAACTGTCTTTGCTGCTGCTGCTGCTGCTGCTGCAGCAGCATATCCAGTGGTGTAAACAAAGAGGAGGAGGAGGAGGAGATGGTGTCCGCGTCCGACAAAGAATAGTTGGTGCTCCCAGGGGGGAACGAGGGCAAAAAGGGCTGGCTGTGGCTCCTCTGCCGCTCCGACCCGCCAACTTTCTGTGAAATAGATAATTCACTAATACTAGGTAATTCTATTTGTGTTAATTCATTTAATTTTTCATCTAATTTTTTATGTAAAGATTGAAATTCATAAAAATTCATTTGTAAATTGCCGTTCATAATAGAACCAAATATTCTAGAAGATAATGTTTTATTAAAATCAAGCAATGCTTTACCACTGCGCTTTATATCTTCTTCATTGTCAATTTTATTATTTATATCTCTCTCTTTTACCTCTCTTGATTTTTCTTCATCTGTAGTTGTAAAGCTGGTTCTATTATTTACTTTATGCCATTCTTGTTTTGCATATATAACATATTCTGGACTTATGTAGGGTATATATAACATTCCATCATGTAAAAACATTGCCAAATTATAATATAACAAATATAACTCATTATCTAATGAATTCTCTTGTGCTATTAAAAGTTCATCATTTACATTTTTAATTATACTAAAATTATTATGTAATAGTTCAATATAATGTTTTAAAATAGTAACAAGTAGTTTATTTGATAATTCATAAATAGTAGTTTTTTTATTTGATTTTACATTTGCATAAAATTTTTTCATTAAATTAATATCATCATCAAATATTTTTTTATAAAAGTTATAAAATATTTCTTTGGGTATTAAATCTAATATATCATTGATACCCTCAGATAAATCTCTAAGTCTAGTTTTTATAGGTGTTAAAAGACTAGATTTTTCTGATGAAGCACCACCTGACTGTTTTCTTTCAAATGTATCTTGACCCATGCTTGATTGTAATTGTTCTATTTTTTCTTCCTCCGCAAGTAATTCTTTTGTATACTTTATTGATTCATTTTCTGCATTCTGAATTATATTTTGAAAATCAATACCAGATAATACAAAGGTGATAATATCATTATCATCTAACTCTTCGTCTTTATTTGGTGTTTTTTTAATACTAAATAATGTATCTACCCGCGATAGATTATCCATGCTTGGTTTTTCTGGATGTGGTTTTAATTTGGGATATACATTTACAGTATATTTACCCATAGTTAAAAATTTTACATTTTTATTTATTCCTGTTAATTTTAACATTGTATCTGATGTAACAATAAACTCAAAAGATTGTAATAATTCTTCTCTTTTAAAATTTTCATCTACATAAGATATACCAGAATCATTCATATCGTCTACACTTTGCATAGCACCACCTGTTAATAGGGGGGTGGTAGATGATGATGATGCAACAAATGGTAATTTAGGTATAATATCATTATTTAATTCTTTATTTATTGGTCCATACACCAATTGTCCATTTGCTAAATCACCTGTAGAAGTCTGTGAAATAGGAAATGATACACTTAATTGTGGTGGAGTGTCATAAGTTAAAAAAAAACCTTTCTTTAACCCCATTACTTCCATTAACACACCATCTTCACCTGAATATATTTTTGGAATAAATACTACATTTGGTGTTTTTATTTTTTTTTTATAAGTATCTTTTAAATAAGTAATAGATTCTTGTGAATTATTTACAAAAATGTCTTCATCTTGAGTATTATATGAAAATAATTGTAAAGAAATGTCTTTACTAATAGTAGAATCGGCCCAATTATATGGTAAAGGTAAATGAAATATTAACGCAGCAGGTGTGATAGGATTTCTAACCATGGTTAATATTTTTTGGGATATATTAGACATTTCTTTTACGCTATAATTTATCGCAATCATTAAGGCTTTTTTTTCAGACTCTTTGTCCATAATGGATATTATTTCAGACCTTAATATAGAATCTTTATTAATATCTTTATTATTTAATGTAAAGGACAATTCATGATTTATACTATTAAGTGTAGAAGGAGCTCCGCCATATTGTTTTTTTTTAGTTACTTCATATTTCATTTCTTTTATATTTTTTTTTCGATTACGACGTTGTTTTTTTTGTTTTTTTATATTTTTTAAACTTTTGAGCCTTAAATTAATCGGATTATATAGCTTATATGAATTTTTTATTTTTTTTACTTTTTTTTTTTAAGTTTATGTGTTGAGTCTAAACTTTTTATTACTATTTTAGAATTTTCATTCAGTTTCATATAAATAATAAACATATTATTTTTATATAGTTATTATTTATATGGTAAATTTTCAGGTAATGAGTTATAATGAATCGTATACAAAAGGTGTTATAAATATAAAAGAAGGAAATTATTTACAAAAATGTAAATCTAGTTGTAGATTAAATCTAGATTTTGAATCAAATTTGTCTTTCACTATTAAAAATAAAGGTGAGGTAATAACCATATATCCAACTACTAACAGTAATACTAAATTTATAAAATATAATGATGTAAAATATACATTTACTGAAATAAATTTTTATAGAAAATCATGGCACACATATGGTGATAAAGTTCAAACAGATGGTGAATTAATTATTTCGGCATATAGTAAATCAGGTGGTAATCCTACAATGGTTATGATTTCTATACCGATTACCCGTGGGGCATCGTCTACTGGTGCAACAAGTCAATTGAAATCTATCATAGATTACATGTTTATGAATACACCAAATAGAAATAATACAGCAAAAACTACAAAAAAATATGATTTAAATCAAATGGCTCCAGTTAAAGCACCATTTTATACATATAATATGAGTAATACGACTCAAATGATTGTATATTTACCAGAATCATCTATTAAATTAGACCAAGCTACTATAAATAAATACAATAGTATACTAAAAATGCATAATAAACCAATATATGAATATTCATATAGTGATAAAACAAAACAAATGCCTATATTTTATAATTCATCGGGTGCTGGATCAACAGACCAGCCAAGTGGGAATGATGATGATATTTATATAGAGTGTAAACCAACCGGTAAAGAGGGTAAAAAAGTAACATTGGAAGATAAAACGGACCCAACCGCTATTAGCAGTGAAGCAAAAAATATAATGATGTTAATATTAAAATTTATAGCTGCAGTGATTGCAATCAAGATAATTTGGAGTCTACCTAAATTTTTTTCAAAAAGACCAAAACCACCAGACCCGCCGGCAAAACCCTCTTCTGCTAAATCATCGTCTACATCTTAACACTATTTAGTGTTTCATTATCGTCGGATTTATAGCTGGGTTCACCTGTAGTATAACTAGGTAAGGGGGCCATCTTTGTAATTACTTCTTCTTCTAATGTTTTAGGCCATTTATTAAATGTATCAAAATGTAATTGTTTTTTATATTCAGATGGTTTATATTCTGAGAAAGATTCACCACCGCCTTTTGAGCGTTTTATAAATTCATATAAAGCCAATAATCCTAAAATGCCTATTACAGGATTCGTTGCAAAAAACAAATATATAACAACCAATGCTAAAATTACTAGCATCACTATATTTCTCCCTAAATTAGATAACCAATCAGGAATATGAATATCAAAAACAATAAAAATTGCAAATAATATTGCCAAAATATTTTCCACATTTAAAAGTTTAACAGATCCCTTTGTTAATTTTTTAAAAGATTTCATTCCTTTCATATATTATCAATCAATATTTTTTATTTTTATTAAATTGAATCGTTATAAAGAAAACATGTTATATATATTATGTCCATTACCTATTTAGGTTGTAAAGGTTACACTATTGTAAAACATTCTATAAGCATGACAGAACATACATTTATTCGAAAAGAACTTGATGTTTCTCCGAATAAAACATTAATGGGTCCATGTCCTTCATTTCCAATATATCGAGAGTCTTCTAGTAAATTATATGTCCCTCGATATTTTGGTTTAGAGCATTATGGTGAACCAAATGAATATAAAATTGACACTGGTGAAAATATTGAATTAACATTTCATGGTGCATTATTTCCATATCAAGAAAATATAGTAAATAAATATGTAAATCATGTAAATAAAAATGGTGGAGGTGGATTATTAGATATTGAACCAGGTAAGGGAAAAACGGTAATGGCTTTAAATATTATTTCAAAATTAAAAAAGAAAACATTAATTATTGTGCATAAAACATTCTTATTAAATCAATGGATAGAGCGTATTCAGCAATTTTTACCTAAAGCAAAGATTGGTAAAATACAAGGTGAAATAATGGATATAAACAATAAAGACATTGTAATTGGTATGTTACAATCTTTGTGTCAAAAATCCTATCGGAATGATACATTTACTAGTTTTGGTTTATCTGTATACGATGAATGTCACCATTTATCAGCAGAAGCATTTTCAAATGCCATGGTAAAAATAGTAACGTGGCATACGTTGGGATTATCTGGAACAATGACAAGAAAAGACGGTTTATCTAAAGTATTTAAAATGTTTATAGGTCCAGTAATACATAAGGAGCAATCAAAAAAAGACGTAGAAGTTTTAGTAAAAGCAATTAAATATAAAACAACTGATGATGAATTTAATGAAGTCCTGGTTGATTTTAGAGGTAATCCAGCGTATAGTTCTATGATTTCAAAATTATGCGCATTTAATAATCGAAGTGAATTTATATTAGAAGTATTGGAAAATGAATTAAAAGAAAATAAAAATCAACAAATTATGATTTTAGCCCACAATAAAATATTAATTAATTATTTATATAGTGCAATAAATCACCGAAATATTGCATCAGTTGGTTATTATATTGGAGGTATGAAAGAAGCCGCATTAAAAGAAAGTGAATCTAAGCAAGTAATAATAGGAACATATGCAATGGCATCCGAAGGGCTTGATATAAAAACATTAACTACTTTATTGATGGCTACACCTAAAACAGATGTATGTCAATCCGTAGGTCGTATATTACGAACAAAGCACATTCAGCCTATGGTAATAGATATAATAGATAGTCATGACATTTTTAAAAATCAGTGGAAAAAGCGTCATGATTATTACAAAAAACAAAATTACAAAGTTCTAATGTCAAATAATATAGAGTATAAGCTAAATAAATGGGAACATTTATTAAATAAATCTACCACTAAAAAAAAATGTTTAATTAATCTATAATGCCTAAAAAAAAAACACCAGATGTATTTGCTTTAACATTAAGCGCTTTAAAGGGTAATCCATTTTTTGGAACACCGTTACACATTGTAATATTGCTTGTATATGTAGTATTGATTCTTTTTACTTTAAAATATTTAAATGATTTAGAAAAGTGTGAATGTTTTAATAATGAAACATATAAAACAAATCTAACATTCTTAAAGGTATTTGAAGTAATAATGTTGTGCGGTATTGCGACCACCGCATATTTTATTTTTAAATTAAAAACTCAAAAAGGAGGAAATAATGGGTCTTTAATAGGTATATTACTTGGTGTAATTATAACCTTAACCTTTCACTTTTTTGTAGTTATGAATGTTTGGAGATTATATAAAAATGTAGATTCAGACTGTAAATGTTCTGCAAAATGGCAACAATATTTCGTATATTATCAAGGATTGAGTAGTTCATTTATCTTAGCATCCAATGTAGTAGGATTCTTATTATTTTTAATCGGTGGATTTTTAAGCATGGTGGGTAGCGTTAAAAAACTCTCTTAATAAGTATTTTAATATTATTTATTATCCATTTTAATATTATAAGTTTAATATTTAAATATCATTAAAAATAATAAATACTTATATTTTAGAAAGAACTATTTAAAGCATAAGGTGTTCCTCATCCACCTCTTTGAGATTTTCTACGCCTACGTTTAGATTTTCTGCGCTTGCGTTTAGAATTTCTTCGTTTTCGAGATGTTTTTCTACGCAACGTTTTTCTACGTTTTTTACCGCCTAATTTAACAGATTTAATAGAGGCATATGTTCCTGGATAATTGGTTTCTGCTAAATCTACACCATATCTTGCAGTAGGAACATCAGTTGACTTTGGAACTTCATTCGTCGTATCGCTCATTATACTATATACTAATATTTTTTTTTTAAACCTTGAATTGAGTCCCACAAAACAATATTATTTGTTTCACTTACACATTTTGGCGTCCATTTGTTAAATTGTGGTAAATAAATACAGATCATTGTATAGGATTTTTTTAATATATATTTATTTTCATCAATATTTTCAAAATCATCATCAGAATCACTTTCTTCTAATGCATCTAAATTTAAATTTTCTTTTATGTTTCTAAATAATTTATTCATAAGGACACTTGATTTATAATCATTGATTAATGCAGTATCATATAAGTGTAATTTATTCTCTTTCATACAATATAAATCATATATGTCATTATTTACATTGGGTTCTACGTGAAAAATAGCTTCTTGTATAATATTTTTTTGCTGCAATTTTAGAGTTTTTTTTGAAAATAAATGCATGATAGAATAAATTTGATAAGGAAGACTAGGTATAATTTGACATATTTTTTGATAATCTGTATCCATTACTGGTAACGAAAATAATATAAAGTGCTTGTTATATGATATTTGTTTTATTTGATTCTGAAATATCTTATGGATAATAGATAATTTTTTTTCCCATGGTGATTGTATTATTGTTTTGTATTGATATTGATAAATATCTTCCACAATAAAGAAAGGTTGATTGGTGTTTTTAATAATGGTTCCATACAAAATAGTTCCGTAAAATAATGTGCTGCAACAAGAAACATTATATACAATACAATTGGTAATATATTTACCATTAAAATCCATAAATACACATATATTATTTCCTCGTAACTGGGTAAACCATGCAAAATATTTTTTTCCTTTTGGAATTAACATATAAAAATCTGATTTTGTTGTATTATGAATATGTTTAACATAGGAAACTTCAAGACGAGGAAATTGTTTGATTAAATAATTTTTGTCAAAATTATTTAACATTAATGGTATTCCTATTATGTCTTTAATTCATTTAAATATTCATTCAATGCATCATCCATATTTATTTTTTCCTTTTTTATAACTGGAGGAGAATCAATATTAATATGAGTGCCTTGTGGATTTATAGTTACATCGGATGATTTAAATAACTGATTCTTCAATAAAATAAAAGAATAATGGCTTATGGTTATAAAAATAAAGGACGTAAATAATATTTTAATAAAGTGTAAAAACATATTATATATTTAGATTTACTTTATTCAGTAAAAACGAAATAATTTCTGTTAATATTATATCATTTGTTTCATATGTATTAAAATATATATCGTCATGGGATAAATCTCCAGTTTGTGTTACTAAATCTAAATGTTTATGAATTGTATAAGTTGTTTTAATTATTTTATTTTTAATATGATGAAAGGGAATAACATATTGTTTTGTATTATATATTATCTTTGATTTATCTACAAGACATATTATATTATTTATTTCATGTTTTATAACTGGTTCATCTTGAATATCAGCTTTAATGATTTGATTATTCTTTAATTGAAATATTCCTTCATCACTATATATATATTCAATATGTTCTATTTTTTTTTTAAAATCATCTAAATCTAGATTCGATAAGTGACCTATATTTAGATTGGGTATATAAATTTTCATACTAAATTATAATATTAATAATTGTTTAAACGATTTAAAACAATAAATTAGAACTATATAATAATGTCATGCCAAATCATACTTGTAGACCGTGGAGGAGAACTTAGAGAAAAGAAAACTAAAAACATAAATGCATTATATAAAGTATGTAATTATCGAAATGATAAACATTTTGGAAAACAAACCACATGGAATGTAAAGATTAATAATAGTGATTTATGTGTTGAATTGTGGGCAAAAACGGATGGCATGGCTGGTAATGAAAATAAATATGATTTTCCTCCACCAGTTGATAAATGTTTATATTTTGGTATATGTTGTTTGGTATGTTACGATAAAGAGCGCAATTCTGTAAATTTATCAAAATCCTTATGGAAATCCATATATGAAAAATTATTTGGTGGATTTGAAGATTTAGGGGAATCCGATGAAGAAATGAGTGTAGATAGTATGGATGAACATGAAACTACAAAGCAAGGATATTCTAAAGAAGATGGTTTTATTGTTAGTGATGATGAAGAAATATTGATTGAGGATAAAGAGTTATCTGAAGACACTTGTTCTGATAGTGAAGAAAGTAATTAATAAAAAATTGAACAATATAAATACATATGTATATAAATACATATGTATATTATTGCAAATCCAGAAGAATTCAGAGCAAACTTACAAAAAAAAATTAATTCTATTGTAAAAAACACTAGAATGTCTGTACATATTGAAAAAGGGATATTTAATGCCACTTTAAATCATGCCACTCAAAAAAATATTATAAAAAAATGGGATAATATATATTTTGTCCAGTTATATTTGGATAGATTAAAAATAGTAATTCAAAATATAAAAAATCCAATTATATTAGAAAAATTAAAAACTAGACAATTTAAAGCAAAGGATTTTGCCTTCTTAACCCATCAAGAAATGCTTCCTGAAAAATGGGATGAATTAATAGAATTAAAGAAAATTTTACTTGAAAATAAATATTCACCAAAGGTAGAAGCATCTACTGATAATTTTACTTGCTGGAAATGTAAATCAAAGCAATGCACTTATTATCAATTACAAACTCGTTCAGCGGATGAGCCCATGACTACATTTGTTACTTGTTTAAATTGTAGCACTCGATGGAAGTGTTAAACATTACAATCTTGTTCTACCATTTCATTTACTAAATCATCGAAGCTATATTTTGGACACCATTTTAAATCGTTGCGAACCTTGGATGAATCTCCCAACAATTCTTCTACTTCAGCTGGTCTAAAATATTTTTCTGAAACAAATATAAGTTCTCTTCCACTATTTTTATCGTAACCGATTTCATTTATTCCATGTCCTTTCCATAAAATAGTGAAACCTTTAAGAGCAAATGCTTTTTCTATAAATTCTCTTACACTATGAAACTCATTTGTAGATAAAACATAATCATTCGGAGTATCTGACTGTAACATCATCCACATTCCGTATACATAATCTTTTGCATGACCCCAATCTCTTTTTGCATCTAAATTGCCCATGATTAATTTGTCTTTAGTTCCATTTAAAATATCATTTAATCCTCGGGTAATTTTTCTTGTAACAAATGTTGGTCCGCGTCGAGGGCTTTCATGATTAAACAATATACCATTACATGTAAACATATTATATGCTTCTCTATAATTTTTTGTAATCCAATAACCATATAATTTAGCTACTCCATATGGAGATCTAGGATAAAAGGGTGTAGATTCTTTTTGAGGAACTTCTTGAACTAGACCATATAATTCTGATGTGGATGCTTGATAAAATCTACATTTTTCCATATAACCAGAAGAGCGAATCGCTTCCAATAATCGTAATACACCCACACCATCTACATTTGCGGTATATTCAGGCATTTCAAATGAAACTTTAACGTGACTCATTGCACCAAGATTATATATTTCTAGTAAAGATAAATCTTGGTATGTATTTTTAATTTCATAAAATATATGTAATAAATTAGAACTATCCGTTAAATCACCATATTTCAATACTAATTTTTTATTTTTATATAAATGATCTATACGTTTTGTATTAATATCGGAAGAGCGTCTAATAATTCCCCATACATAATAATTTTTTTCAAGTAATAATTCTGCTAAATATGAGCCATCCTGTCCAGTAATACCTGTGATTAATGATACTTTTGTCATATAGTAATTATTTTTAAAAAATAATTTAAAATTTTCCTTATAATACATATATGCATCATCAAGATTGGGAGCCAGTTATACTAAGAAAACCAGTAACAATTGTGAATAAACCAAAAGGACCTAAACCACCACAAGATGGTGATGAATTTAATATACCTAAAATAACAACTGAATTTAAGAAAGCATTTACTCAAGCACGTATGCTAAAAAAAATAAGTCAGAAAGATTTAGCAAAAGCATTAAATGTTCCTTTACAAGACATTGTAAAATATGAAAATGGAAAAGCGATTCCAAAAAATCAATTTATATCAAAAATAGAAAAATTTTTAGGAGTGAAATTACCTAGATGTAAGAAGCAAAAGAATATATCTTAAACAATGTCTACACTTTTGAGTCCAATTCTTATAAAGCTTTTTTTACCTTTATAATTATAGAAAATATAATTGTCATCATTATTTTTAAGTTGTTTTATAAAATTATAACAGCTTTCAGTAATTTTTTCATTTAGATAAATATAGAAATTTATTTGATATGTGTTTTTTTTACTAATATATTGATATAGGGGTTGATTTGATTGGCTTTTTATATAATCAATGGGTTTTGAATCTAATATTAAATCGGAGTATATACATTCCGATTGAATATTAAATATATTATTTCTACCAAATTGTTTATTAAATATATGCATAAATTCTTCCATAGAAATATTAGCATTATATGCAATCAAGTTTGCATTACATGGAGCAAAAGGGCTATACGTTGTTTCAGTATTGCATATTTTTTTAAATACCCATGTTCCAACAAAAGGAACAGCTATAACTGCCGTAAGTATGGAAGCAGATTCCATAGTTTATTATATTAAAATTTATTTTTTCTATTTCAATTTATTCTATATATTCCAAGTCATTTATATCCCAATATTCTGTTTTATTTTTAGATAGAGGTCTAGCTATAATGAATGGTAACTTTTTTTGCTTTAATTCTTCTAATGCAACTACATGATTATCTAATATGTTTTTACCAATTTTAATATATGGTGGAGAGCCATTATTTAATTGTTTCAATCTAACTCCAATTATTTTTGTAACTTCATATTTAGTTAAAATAGGAAGCGTTTCATGATTTTTATCTATAATCATATTATTTTCATCTCTAGTGATTTTACATAAGTCATTTATTTCATAGAAATTTTTTTTTACGAGTTCTGGATGAATCTCTTTAATATATTCTTTTTTTAAATCTTCGTCAAATTTCTCATAATATTCATCGCTATCATACTCATCATCACTTATATTATCTACTATATTAGTCCCACCTATATGGGAATTATATAGTGAATCTGAATTCTGATTGAAAGAACTATGCTCCTCATCGTCCTCATCCTCATCCTCGTCCTCATCCTCATCAAACCCTCCCATTATTTCTTCATTATCACTAAAAATATCAGCTTCATTTTCATTATCATTATCTCCTTCATTTTCATTATCCGATATTTCTTCTATTTCTTCTAAAGGCGTATCCTCTTCCATGATTAATATAATAAAATATATTTTATATATTTTCAATTATATATTAAAAAAGAATTATACAATATTATTATACATGAATATAAAATTAAGTTTTCCATTTAAAATCACATTTACAGCATAAATACACATATTTCATATTGCTATTGTCATAGCGAATATATACTACTTCTCGCGATTCATTTCCTGTATTAGTCGAACATTTATCATTTGGACATCTAATTGTATTTAGTCTTGGTAATGTTGGGTCATATTTGGTATATTTATTGATTAGAATATTTTTTAAATTTTCTTTTTGTTCATGTTTATAAGCAACTAAATCATGCATATCTATATTATTATCCACATGTTCGCAGTTTCGACAATAATAAGAAAGCTGCGTTTCATCTTCTTCGTTTAATTTTAAATAATACATATTTTCACAATTCACGCAAAACTTCATTATTACTATTATAGTAATAATTTATATTTATTTCATATTTATTTTAATTCTATTAATAAATCATTAAATTCTTTTTCTAAATCTTTATAAGAAAGCTTAAATTCCATATTATATAATTGAGTGCTTAATTTTCTAGATTTTGGATATAGTTTTTTTTGTTTTAAAATAATATCTAAAATCATTTTTTTATTTTTTAGAAACAATTCCACTATTTTATTTTCAAAGAATGGGAATAAATATTCATATGATTTATCACGTATCATTCTAATAATTGCAATTTGAATATTTTTATATAGAATAATTTCATCGTATTTTTCAATATCTGGATTTTTCTCTTTAATTCCAGGCTCATTTAATAATGGATTTGAATTTAATGCTGTCACCAATATTAATAAAATAGATCGAATGGTTTGACAAGCACTCCACTGCTCACCTTTCCATGTATTTAGCACCGATAAACATACTTTTCCAGATTTATAAAAGTTAGGATTAAATCTTGTTTCTCCATCATTTGTATAATATACTACTTTTGGCGGTGAATGTGGATAATCATAAGGAAATGTAAATTGAAATAAATAATATCCGGCAAAATAAGGAGTGTCTCTAGGGCCAATAATCATTGCATACCCATTTATTATATTATCTTCGTCATGATGATAATATATACCATTATCATCTAAAGGATTTTTTATGATATCAGAGACATCTGAAACGATTCTTTTAAATGCTACTTTGCTTACATCCATAGTGTTAAATATTATTAATTTATATTTAAAAGGTTTTAATTAAATATAAAATTGATTTATAAAAATCCTTCTATATATTATTATCAACCAATGACAACCATTAAAAAAGGTAACCCATTAAACAAATTTTTACAACAATATAAAACCAAAAACAATAGCAACGGTCCTCCAACACATACAAGAATAGGCGATGAAAGTTTAAATGTTTATGCGGGTGCATACAATATACCTAACTCCGAGATGAACACTTTTTACAGTCTTTATGTAAATCATGTATTTGAAAATGGAAATCAAGAATATCTTACTGAAAAACAATTAGAAAACGGGCCTATTGCCATTGATATAGATTTTAGATATAATGCATCTGTTGATAAGAGACAGCATCAAAAAAGTCATATTGTTGATTTAATTCAGCTTATATTGATTCAATTATCAAAAATGTTTGATGTTACTGAAAAAGATTCAATTCGTATTATGATATTTGAAAAAACCAAGGTAAATATGCAAGATGCAATTACAAAAGATGGTATTCATATCATCATAAATGTATCCACAGATATTTCTTTAAAAATGATTATGCGTGATAAACTAATTCAAGAAATAAAAAACATATGGGATGATATTCCAGTTATAAATAGTTGGGAAGATGTATTGGATGAATCATTAATGAATGGAAGAACCAATTGGCAGTTATTGGGGTCACAAAAGCCAGGAAATAAAAAATACATGTTAAAATATTATTATAATGCTGATTATGTAAATGGTGATTGGGAATTAAGAGAGGAATCCATTGAAATAGATTATAAAAGTCACTTTTCTGAATTTTCAGTTAGAACAATGAATGTAGTAAAATGGAAAATAGCATCATCTATTCAGGACCAATATGATAAAAATAAATTAGTTTGCACAAAGAAGAAACCAGTATTTAATACTAAAAAAACCTCTTTTACCAATGTGAGAGAAATAACATGCGAAGAAGAATTGACAGATATGGTAAATAATATGATTGAAAACATTACTCCTCTTGATTACGTTATTAAAGAAACCCATGATTATACCATGTGTTTAAATAAGACCTATTGGGGGCCTGGATCATATAGCAAGTGGATAAAAGTAGGATGGGCTTTAAAAAATACTCATGAAAAGCTATTACTCACATGGTTAAAATTTAGTAGTCAAAGCGAATCCTTTAGTTATAGTGATATATCATCATTATGTGATAAATGGGATAGTTTTACGTATGGTGACATTAATCAGCTTACAAATCGTTCTATTATTTATTGGGTTCGAGAAGAATGTGAACATAATTTTTGGTCCATTCGAGCAAAAACGGTAGATTATTTTATAACAGAATCCATTAAAGAATTAAATGAAGTAAATGTAGCAACTGTTTTATATCATTTATATAAGGATAAATATGTATGTGTAGGTATTAAAGATGATACATGGTATGAATTTATAAATCATAAATGGGAACAAGTTGATTCAGGAACTACACTTCGATTTAAGATTTCAAATGATTTGTTCAATAAATATATAGATAAAAGCAGAGAATGCACGACTAAATTAAATACATTGGATTCAGAAACCGAAGAATGGTCTAAAGCAAAAGAATTTATATCAAAAATTACTATTTGCTCGCAAAAAGTGAAATCTGGTTCTTTTAAAAATGCGGTTATGCGAGAAGCAAAAGAGTTATTTTTCGATAAATTATTTTGGAATAAAATAGATACTAATCCATATTTAATGTGTTTTAATAATGGGGTTTTAGATTTTGAAATGAATCATTTTAGACCTGGAAAACCGGAAGATTATATTTCCAAATCAACATTAATTGATTATATTCCATTATCAAATATATCATCTAGCGTTGTTTCTGAAGTGGAAGAATTTATGAACCAGTTATTTCCTTTACCTGAATTAAATCAATATATGTGGGAACATTTAGCATCTACATTAATTGGAACAAATGAAAATCAAACATTTAACATTTACATTGGGTCTGGTGCAAATGGTAAATCAAAGCTAGTAGAGTTTATGACTAAAATCTTGGGTGAATATAAAGGCACATTACCAATTACGGTTGTAACTCAAAAGCGTAATGGTGTAGGGTCAGTTTCTCCTGAAATAGCACAATTAGTTGGTGTAAGATATGCAGTAATGCAAGAACCATCAAAAGGTGATAAAATCAATGAAGGTATAATGAAAGAATTAACAGGCGGGGACCCTGTTCAATGTCGTGCGCTCTATTCGCCAAGTAAAGTATTTACACCCCAGTTTAAATTAGCTGTATGTACAAATAATTTATTTGATATACAAAGTCAAGATGATGGCACATGGAGAAGAATTCGCGTAGTAGATTTTCAATCTAAATTTACAGAAAATCCATATAATAATACTAAATTTCCAAAAGATGATTATCCTTATCAATTTTCGATTGACCGAAAAATAGATGAAAAATTTGAAACATGGAAGTTTGCCTTTATGGCAAAACTAGTATCTATTGCATTTGAAAAAAAGGGGTATGTTACGGATTGTTCTCATGTTGTAGCAAAAAGTTCTGCTTACAGGGATGGTCAAGACTATTTTGCAGAATTTATCAAAGATAAAATTCAAGAAAAAGAAAACGGTCATGTTAAAAAACAAGAGGTGTTTCGAGAATTTCAAATGTGGTTTACAGCATTATATCAGCAACAAGTGCCAAAGGGTTTAGAATTGTTTCAATATATGGATAAACGATTTGGCGGATATTTAAAAGGAAAAGGTTGGGCAAATATTTCTATAAAATATGATGATTAAATCCATAAAAAGGATAATGCACTTGATTGTTTATCGGGAGCTTTCTTAGTGTTTTCTTGTAATTCATATTCACCTACATTAAGTGGGGGTTTATATTCATGTATGTTTAAAAATGCATTTTCTGGACCAGATGTGCTTATATTTTTTATATATTTAACAATATTTTTACCAATAAATAATATGAATGGTAATATAATAATAGGTAAAATAGCTAGAATCAATGCAATAACGTAGGTTATTTTTGTTTTCACATTATTATTTTTCAATAATTTTATTATATAAACAACAAAAATTAAATAATATAAAAATAAAGCCATGCCATTAAATATATTCATCTTACCTATTTCATTATCAATATAAAAGGCGTTTCTATTATTTGTTTGTATTGAAGCATACATTGTATTTATTTCTTTCTTTAATCTTTTATTTTCTTGTTCAACTGCTTTTAATGCTGATTTTGTTATTTCATTGTTTTTTCCCAATTGTTGAAATATGTTCAATAATAGATTAATATCATTTAAAATAGAATTAAAATATAAATTATATCTATATATATGTTTTGTTACCATATTTTCATAACGTAAGTCAATTGCATCATAATATGCTGAATCGCCATATTTATTTATTAAATAAGACCTCTCTTCCATTTTTAAGTTTTCTCCGGAATTTTCTAATCTTTGGATTGCAGCTTCATACTTATTTTTTTTATCTTCTAGTTCTTCTGTATTTACTATAACGCCATCCTTTCTCATCATTTTCAATAAATTTTTCCCTTGTGCTAATTCATTTGACTTTTTCGAAGCTTCTGCGATTAATTTATCTATTCCCCCTAATTCCTCAAATTTTCCTACAGTATCCATTATTGCTTCTGATCCTTCAGCATAATCCATATTTGCCATACCTGTATCATAACCCTCTCCGGCGGGGTCCTCTTTGCCAACCGACTCTTTCTCTGAAACCATTATATAATATTCATAAATATTATATAATATTAATTAAGGTAATTTAACATGATTAAAAGTATTTTCAAATTTAAAAGACTGTAATGGCATTAATGTAAATGCTTCTGTTACACCTGCCGGAATAGGCATTTTTTCTGGCATGGGATTAGAGCTTCCAGGTTCTCCTGGTAATTTTGGAACGGGGCAGTTTAAGTCAGCATCAGCTTTATTATCTCCACCATCACCATCATCATCTTTTGCAGATGGTTTTAAAAACCAATCTATTTCATCAAACTTTTGATTATCTCGGATAAATATATTCCAAAGTCTTAATATTATAATAATTAATCCAATTCCTAAAACAAGTCCAATTAATACTTGCATGACTAATTCTGAAATATATTCTTTTTTATTTACAACTAAAATCACAATTATAATTAAACACATATAGCATATAACTTTTAATATATTGGTTTGACTTGTATATTTTTTATCATAATAATCATTGATTTCAATTAACCTAAATTTATTTGTTAAATCTGATTTGTAAGCATTAATTTGTTTTTTAATATTATTTAATTCCGCTTCCACTATATTTACTATCGCTTTTTGATTCATTGCACTGTTATAACTATCTCCATATCTATCACTAATTGCTAAAGATTGTTGAAGAATACCATCATATAATGCCAATCTATTTTCTGTTAATTCATTTATTTTTCGAATACTATTATTAACCTCATCGTTGGACATTTTATTATTTTTGCTATAATCTTCTAAATCTCTTAACATTTTTTTTTCTGAATCTTGTAAGGTGAGGATAGAATTTAACGTTTTACTTGTAGATAAATCGGCTACATTTAAAGCATCTGAATTAATTTCATGATTATAAAATTTTGTATCTAATTGTATATTATCAATATCCGTTTTTTCTTTGGGCATATTACATAATACATATATTTTATTTGAGAATGATTAATAAAATTATAATACCTATAATTGGAATACCCATAACTGATGAAACATTTTTGTTGGATGAAATTCTTATTATTATAAATAGTAATATAATTAATAATATTCCTACTAAAATAAACATATAATTTGTTTTTGTTAAGTTTTGAGCTGTATCTGTTTCAGCAGCATCTATCGTTGCTTCACGTTTCATATATTTATCAAAATCATTCTTATATTGTTTATATGTCTTAATTTGATTTTCTAATGTGCTCATATTTATTCCCATTTTATCTAATACTTTTTTATCTTCATCTGAAAGCTTTTTAATATTTGCATTTAAACGATTTTGAGCTTCCGTTAATTCATTAAATGAATCTGTATATACCTTTAAATATGAATTTGATTCATTTGGTAAGGTAGAGGATGCTTCAGCTAATCCACATAAATCTGATTTAGTCATAACTGAATCATTTGTAGCATTTGTATCATTAAAATCTTCCCATGTTGAACTATCCATATATTGTGCATTTGGATTACATGTATTATTCATTGCATTTTTTGGTTGTGTTTTTATTCTAACATAATATTCTGAATTAGGATCATAAATTTTCAATGCAGTCGATGCTTTATCATTTAATAAAATACCTACATTTTCACCTGATGATGATTTTTTGTAAACGAATCCACCACAAGACATTTCACTATTTGCAAATTTTTTAACATCATTTAAACTTCCCCTAACTGCTTGAAATCCATTTAATTTTGCATCTGATATTGTATCTACAGTTCCCAAATTATTTACATTTTTATTTCCACCTAATGTATAATTACCTATGAATACATATTGATTTGCATAATCAATTTTATCAGACGTTAAATTAAAATCATAATGCTTACTTGTTTGTTTAGATGTTTTCAAATTTATTCCAGAAAAAGTTCGCAATATTAAATTATTATTTATATATCCTAGTTTATCCACATTTTGCGCAGATGATTTATTTAAAGTATATATTGCATGAGGTTTACCACCATAAGCATCTAAATCTTCTTGTGATAAATTACCTCTTCCATATGTTTTCATTATATTACTGGATGTATTTCTCATACCAAGTCTATTTACACAACCAGACTCAGACCAGTATAATCTTAATCCATCACTATCCATTTGTAAGCGAACTAATCCATTATTTGTTCCAATATATTCATCTTGCTTTAAAGTATCGCCATATCTTAAATAAGGCTTACCTCCTTTACCATTTTCAGATAAATTCTTAACAGTTGGAGTTATAATGGGGGCATCTACTTGAATTTCTGTTTTCTTTTCCCATAAGATAGTTGATGATTTATTTAAAGTATATGAGTCGTGGATAATTTTAAAAGTCACTTCCATCCATCCATCTTTAGTTGATTCTGTTAATAATTTTGCACTCAATTCTGCTCGAATATAATTACATCCATATGCTTCCCTTTGATTATTATTTTTACATGAAAAATGTATTCCATCTTTTCTAACTGTAGCTGGGTTTATTTTAATTAATCCACCTTCATTACCTTTATGTGCTGGTAAATTTTTATCTGCTGATATATTACCACAATTATAAGTCGCTTTAAAAAGAGGTAATTTTTCAGACCCAGAACAAGATGAAAAATCTGTTTTATCGTCTACATAATTTGTAAATGACGTATATACATCACCTGAATCTAATAAACTAGTAACATCTTTTGCTATATATTCTAATGTTCCATTAAACCCTTCTTTTTTTTTAGTTGACCCTTTCTTTTTTCCTTTTCCTTTAAAACCTTCTTTTTTTCCTACAAAAGCTTCATATGGGCTAGCAATTGTAATAGAAGATGTTACTTCCGGTGCAAATCCAGAAACAGCGCTTAATGATTTAATATCTGGTATTTCATCTTGTAGGTCAATAAATTCAGAAACATCTGATGCCATTTTTTCTAATGCACTGGAAACACTTGCATTTGCACAACTATTTGTAAAAAAATCATACATCAGTTTAACAGAATCTGCAATTAAATAACTAAATGTATAATATGTATTTAATTCACTACCTAATCTATTATCTTCTGTTACATCAAAAGCAAAAGTTGGAACAGGTAACGTTATATTTGCTTTTGTAAAAGCCTCATTTGTATAAGAATATCTAAAACATCCTATTAATAATTTTTTTTCTGGGGTATCCACATCAGTATTACTGGTTACATCCTTTAATATATCTAATGCATTTTCTTCCACACTATTATATTGAAAATTTGTTACAAATGTATTAGACTCTGATTCAAGTCTATCCATATCGCTTTTTAAATTATTCATAAATAAAATCTGTGAACTTAAAATACCTATTACAGCACTAGGCTGAGGTGCTTGCATTTGTAATGTTACATTTTTTTTAAAATTTAAATAACTAGTAATTAATCGATTGTATTCCATAAATCGTTTTAATGTAGTAAAATATGCATAATGACTTTGTAATAATCCATATTGTTGTCCACTAAACATATGAGATATAATGGATGTATTATCCCAACGAAGAGTTTTATTTCTATTACTTATCTCAAACATTTCAGAAGGCTCATCATTGTCTCTCATAAAAGGCATATTTTTTGTTTTAAAACTAGTTCGCAAATTATGATTTGAACTCATGCAATTAATAAGTATATTTTTACACTGATTTAAGTCTATTTTTAAATTATCACCTTCAAATATTAATTCAGAAACTATACTCGTATTTTTAAACTTATTTATATAAGTATTTAATTTCGAAAGTATCTCTGATATACTTTCTATATCACTTGCCTGTGCTTCATATACTTTATTATAATATATACCATTTGTTGTTTTGACATACGGTTCTATTCCATATGCATCATAAAATATATTAGCATAATATCTATATTTAGGACTATTTAAATATGTTAAGCATTCTGTTATCTCTTGAATCGATTCAATTACAATTCCTCCTCTATTCATCCCTTCTCCTGTTTTTGAATTTGCTATATCATCAAATAATTTTTTCAATCGGTTTGCATAAAAACTGATGAGTTGTATAATGAAACCTGTATTTTTAACTGAACTATTCCAGATAGGTGATTTATGGTTCAATCCATCTGCATAAGGAGATTTACAAAGAAATAAAGAACCCATTAACAATTGATATAATTCTTTAAAAACATTATACATAGTTTTTTTAATCTCTAATTCGCCTTCTTTTGTTTTTAATCCTAACACTTGTGGATATGTAATTATACTTCCTTGACCATCATAAGCATTTCGCGAAGATTCAATTGCATCAGCTATTTTACTCAGTTTTAATTCTAAATTACCTGAATAAGCTTCCTCTGGACTCATTCCTTCTTTAAAACCTGTAAATATTTTTTTTACATTAGAAAAAATTTTTTGTATAGCATTTTTTTTTTTATTTTTTTTTTCATTTACACTCATACCTTCATATTGACTCATAATAGTATCATTATCCATATTGGCAATATAAATTGCTCTTTCTGCATCAGTCATATCTGTAAATAAAGTTGGTAAACTATCCCCTAATTCTACAAAATCTTGATTTAAATTTGCATATTCATGAGCCGCCATATAATCTGTGCTTGATGCGGTTGTTTGACCCCAGCTACTAGTTATTTCATCGTTGTTCATGGGTCTTTCTAACACAAACTTATATGTTTTTTTTTCTAAATTACTTCCATCTGTATTGGTTAAAACAATATTATTTCCAATAAGTGCTACAGATAAATTATCACTATATGTATCTGGTTGAGGTTTTAATTTTTTATATACTCCTTGTATTTTCCAAGTATTTGGTAAATCATTCCATCTTCCATGATGATTATGTCCAGGCGCATGCCATATATTAAGATAATATTCTCTATTTAACCAATTTGGTTCACCTCTCCACCAATTTGTATAACACCATTCCGAATCATCTACCCATTTCCAATGTTCTTTACCTCTTTGAATTGCCCATGTTTCACGCCATGAAGGCCAATTCTCATTTTTGATACGTATTCCCCCAAGCCATGCATGACCTTTAGTCATATTTGCAATATACTCATTTTCTTCCTTACTTTCAATACATACTAAATGACCTCCCCATTCTTTTGCGGCATCTTCATGTTGTTGCCATGTCATTTTTCGTGTATCTACTTTATATTCATAGTTATTTGGATTAAATGTGTTTGCGTTATTACATACGACTTTTCCTACAGGAGTATATCCATGGGGATTATTTGTATTCCTAGAATTATAATGAATTGAACCATCTCTAGGATATTGGAGACTTGCTCCTGTGCCATATACATGCCCCCAGTTACCTGTTACATTTTTTCTAGCCATATTTAAATTTGTTCCTGTATTATGATTAGATTCGTGTTTTTTAAGTCCATTTTTATAATAATCATACATATCCTCTAATTCATCAGGTCTTACTTCGCGTGTTCCTTGTGGCATTTGTTTTCCATCTGATTTATTGCGAATAGGTTTTGCTGCCAAATATTTATGACCAGGATCTTTAAAATTTTTTTTATAACAATATGTTCCATCCCTATCTTCAGATTTTGATATCGTATTTGCATCTCCAGTAAAAGTATAGCATCTACCAGTACAATCCTCATACCCAATGCTATCTGTCGTAGAACAACCATTTATTTCTATTGCACTACATGTTGGGTCGGCACTACATAAATCCATACATATATCTATACTAGAATCATTTACATTATCATTTACATTATTACCTACTATGCCTTTGTTATTCCATGTTCCAGTTCCATCACAAGCTCCATTTATAATTTGTGTATACGGTGACGAAATATGTAGAGATGCAGTAGCATCTTCATCATTACCCTTATAGTTTTTCACCGACCAATAATATTGTGCACCATTTCCATTTGCATCAAGCGCAATAGAGGCATTATTACTAGTTTGATTATTTGGCCCTTCATCTAAAGAAAAAGTTGCACTGGATGTATCTGTATTTACTGTAATCTCGACTTCTTTAGATATAGTAGGGGCTGTTCTACCTGTACACATTCCTTCTGTTTGAATGGATGATCCAAATAATGTTCCATTGATAATACTATTTTCTTGTATATATTCATCTATAGTTGATGGGGTATTATTATAACGTTTAACAGCTTCATTCAATATATTGTTACCTTCTGATAGGTAATCTGGTGGTCGTGGTGGTGGTGGGGGGGGTGAATCATCCAGAGAGGGACTTTTTTTTTGAAATGCAGTAGGTGGTGATGTACTTTTATTCTTTTTCCCTTTATTCTTTCTCTTACCAAATTTTATTCCAAAACCTTCTCGAGACCCCACAAAATTGTCAACCCAAATTGGATTCCAATGATTAGTAGTTCCCGCAGTAAATTGTAAGCCATTACTATCTACCATTAAATTTGGTTTACGTTTAGATTTTAATTTAAAATCTGTAATTGTATCACCTGCTTGGTCATAGGTCATATCTAAACTTTGTCTAGCATTTTTAGAAAATGGTATAATATAAAATTTAGTTCTATCACTATCTTCGTCTACATCTTTATCAATTATTAAGGCGCCTTTTTCATTTACGACAATAGCATCATTATCTGATTTTAAATAAAATTCTGCATTATATCCATTACCTGAACTACCTGCAGTAGATTTAATCTTAAAAGTATAATGTTGTCTTAATGAATCTTTTGTAAATTTAACTTCTTTTTCACTGGTGTCTTCAATGGTAGTTTTACATTTATATATCCCATTTAATCTCCAATGGTTTTCATTTAAATCATTCCATGTCCCACTTTTCCACATATTTATTCTATTTTCATAACTATGACTATTTGGCTCACCCCCATTCCAGTTCTCATAATTCCAATTACTTCCGTCAGACCATCCCCAATAATGACTTCCTCTATGTGGACCTGATCTTTTTCTAATTGCACCTATCCATGCCCCGGCACCAGTATTGGCACCTTTTACTAGGTTCGCCGCGTTAATTTGGTCTGAACCAGAGGTAATCGATGCTAAATCACATCCCTTATCCCTAGCATTTCTATGATGAGCATTCCAACTTGCCTGCATTTTATCTAACTTCCATTCTTCACTTACTGTAGGAGCAACATATCTTACTCCTAATACTAAATTTTCTGATATTAATTTATCCGGATGTGGAACTTCATTTGCATATTGTATATGACCATTTAAATTGCAAATATGTATATCCCTATAGGTATTTGTATTTGATAAAAAATCACTATGTTCATTACACCCATATATCCATAAAACACTAGGTTTATAGCTTTCTATATTATCATTTATATTGCTTATGTTTACAGTTTTATCAACTGCTAATTCATTGTCTCCATTTATTGTAACTAATGACCCACTATCATAAGTGAAAACACTAGAATCTGAACTTTGTTTTCCATGAGCTGTAAATAATAAAACTGGAATAAATGCTCCACCAATTGGTATTGTGGCGCTATCATCATATGTCTTATTGCCATCATCATTTATTGTAGCAGGAAAATTAACAGTCCATCTGGAAGCTTCTTCGGAGGTATCCTTCAGCGTTATGCTAGATGAATCTGCATATAAATATTTATCACTTGAATTTTTTATTATTATAGGACCTGTTCCAATAACCGACTGTGGTGCATTATAACCATCATACGCAGCCTGTTCGTCGGTTGCAACAGCATTTGATTTTGCACAATCTTCTAAATATAAATCTGTTGAATCATCTATAAATCCCTGAATACCCATAGATAAACATTTTTCTGTATTATTCAATTTTATTTGAGGCATAATATTATATAGTATGTATATTTTAATTTATACATATTATAGTAAATATTTATAATTATACAAATTTAGCTGGATTTACCACGCAATTTAATCCATATGATGCATCTATATTATTAATAGCACCTCCATAATACATATGACATTTATCTACTTTTTTACCACCATGATTAAGAGAATTCCATATAATAGCACTTTTAAGCTCTTTTGTTTTTTTATCATATGGAATACTCGCATTAGATATATTTTTTCCATCTGAATCTCTACATATATCACCTAATGTATTACCTTGATTTCTATGAACCCAATTACTATCAGATGCATTACAATTCCATATGATTAAAGTACCATCTTTTAATAATGTTAAAGTTCCTCCACTATCTCGTGGTTTTATAAATAAGGAATTTTTTTCTATAATAGAATTACCTATTTTTGCACCATCAATCTCATTACTTACTTTACATTTTCCTTTATTTAAACCTAAATCAAAATCTGAAAGAGCAAATACTTTCGTTCCTAAATGACCCGCTCTATCTCTACAATCTTCATATGTGGTAAATCCCATATCTTGTTGCTCCATTAAACTAGTAGACTTAGTAAAACATCCTTCATCATTTACATTATCTTCATCTACAGGAGCAGAACTAGCTACATATGCTAACATCCCTCCTTTTACGCACGGTTGACCTATATATTCTTGACCAACCATAAATTCGCTCTGATCTTTATTTTTTGAACTAGACATGTCATAATTTAAATTATCTATAGTTCCACCACTTATAGAGGAATTTATAGCACATCCTTTACCTAAAGAAACATTTGTTTTATTTGGTAAAAAATATCCATTATTTGTAAAATATCCATTTACATTACCTGAATTAGAGCTAATATTAACCACTTGATTTATTTTTTCCTTATTTTTTTCTTTCATGTTAGTATATTCTTTTACAAACTTTATGTATCTTTTATGAGCTTTTACATAATTATTAATCATATCTGGCATGTCTCTAACTAATTTTACAGTTTCTCTAACGAGCGAACTATTTGCTTCATTTGAATTATCATTTAATAATGTTGGATAGTCTTTTGTTTCATATTTATTGTAAAATGTCATACTATAATATTACACTTTATTTTTTAAAAAAAGCATATATATTTTTAATTACTGCTAATATTATTGCATGTAAAAATATTATAACAACCACCCATGTAATTGGATGAATTTTTCTAGTCATAAATGCCATGATGGTTAAAATAACTAATATAACTGTAATTATTCCCCAAAAAATAGATAAAAATAATTTTGGAGTATCTATTGATGCTTGTAATGCTGCTTCTGCACTTATATATTGTTGTTTTAATTTATTGAGTCGTTTTTGATATAAATCTAACATAAGTGATTTCCTATAAAAATTATTGTATTCTTTGTTTGCTATATCTTGATATTTTTTACTATCAACCCTAAAATTACCTTCAATATTTTTACTAAATAATGTCTTATGCTTATTTGAAAGATTTGATATATTATATCTTTCAAAATTTTTTAAAGAATTGTCAATTTGATTTAATTTATTCTTATCAATGGTTGAGTTACCTGCATCTGCATTTGCATATAATTGGCTATATATTTTATTTATTTCTTCTTCCTTTTGATTTAACATTGCTTTTGATTTCTCCAATTTTGAATTAAATTCTGATAAAGTTGGAAACTTTTCTGTATCTCTCATTATATTATTAAAATATAAAATCATCTTCTTAAGAAAGATATAATTATTCCAAGACATATTATTTTTCCAATTAAATTAACAAAATCTTCGGAATAAAAAAATTTACTTTCTTGAATTGAACCTACTGATGTATTTTTATCTTGTTTTAAAGAATTTAATTGTTTCTGCAATTTAGTATTTTGTTGTTCTAAACTATTATATTCATCAAAGATATACGCTATTTCTTCTTGCTTATTCAAGCACAATTCTAGAATTTCATTTTTTAAGTTTACTGATTCATTATTTATACCATTTAATGCACCTAAACTTATATCTAACTTTTCTTGTTGAGCATCTCCTCCATCAAGTCTAGCGTAATTTATATAATTATTTTTATATTCTTGGAGTGTTTTTTTTTTTCGTGAGATTAATTTATCTTTTTTGCTTTTTAATTTATTAATCATTAATATATTATAATTTTTTAATTTTATGAACAACATAATCGGTAATATTCATTACTAAAGGATGAATCTGAATATCTAATTATTTTACAAACTTGTCCTGGTCTCATAAATATTGCACGAGATACTGGGTCAAATCTAGAAATTTCTGGCATTTGAGAATCATTTTCTATATTAAATTTTTCATTTAATGCTAATTGTTCTGAATTAGATAATTTAATATGCTTTGGAACATATGTATGTTCTAAAATATTAATCAATAAATGTTTAATACTAAACACAACTATAAATATACCTTCTTGGTCCCATATTGTTTTAAGAATTTTAACCAATGATTCATTTGGTTCATCTTTAATAATTAATACTAATGTATCCTCTTTTGTTAAAATAGCTTCAGTATTATATAAATCTTCAATAATATCATATAACACATTTGGTCGGAGTGTTTTTTCTAAATGATATTTTACATATATTTTATTATTGGTTGAATTAGTCAATAATAAATCCAATTGATTGTTTGAAAACATAGATGAAACATCATTAATACTAAATTCATCATAATCATCACATTCATAATTTTCATTTTTTAAATAAGACATCAATGTTTTTCGGGAGTTATATACTTGCTCTATAAAAGTGCTAGATACAGTTTTTGCCATAATACTAATATATTAAAAGTTATTTTTATATCAACTTTCTAAGAATCAAAAGAAATTTTCTTTTCTTTCTCTACTCCTTCTATTTTTTCATTTTTCTCTTCTTCTTCTTTAAATAAGATACCCTTTTTCTTAGTAGGGTGCTTTATAAAAAATTGTAATTCACCTCCTTTTTGCTCTTCACTCTTTTGTTCATCGTCTTCTTCTTTATCTAAAATACTTATATTTGGTATATCTTCTGTTTGTTCTGATGAGCTTGGTGAATTTACAGTATAAGGTGGGCTATATGTCACTGTTCCTGCAGGAGATTGTAATATTATAGGCGGTGTTTGTGATGATGTAGTATTTTCTACTACAGTTGTAGGAGGAGATTCGGTTGGTGTATGAGGTTTATTTTCTGTTTGATTCATGGTTGATGGAAGTCCCAATGGATGAATTTGTAATGGCTGTGTTATAGACGGTGTATCTATTTCTTTTATTTCATTTGGAACAACAGAAGGTTTTGTTTCTGTTTTTAACATATCTATTACAAAGTTCCAATTATTTGGAATTTGATGTTTCATTAATAATTCGGTTACTTTTCTTTCATCTAATTTTAGTGACTTGATTTCATCATGTTTCCACTCATCTGGATATAGATTTGGCTTTGGTGGATATTGTTCTAACCAAATATCTGTCGCTTCTCCATCTTTATTTAAAATAGCGGAGTAGTAATAATCATCTTCGCTATTAAATATCCATGGCATTAATCCTGGCGGCAATTCAGGTTTAAAGGTATCATCATCATCTTCATCTTCATTTTCATCATCTACTTTAGAACCTGTATCGTATTTTGGTGCAGTATATACTAAATTTAATTCTTCCTTTTTAGGTTCTTGCTTTTCTTGTTCTGGAGACACTTCTATAATATGACTTTTCTTTTGACTAAATGATTTTTTCTTTGGGTTTATATTTAAATCTACATACTTACCATAACCCATGTTATCAATCTGAGAAATTGTATCTTCTGTTATGATTCTCATTTGCACGTTCATGGAAGATAATTCTTGCATCAATAATTTAAATGCATAAGGCACTTTAATTACACTAAATGATCTCCCATATTTTGTAACTTGAATAACATTTAATTCGTCTGATATAGTTCCATTATATTTTAAAGGACCATCTGCACATGGACTCATGAATAAATTTTTTTCTTCATTGTAAATTGCTATCATACCAGTAACGTTACATATTGCCATATAATATTCGTCACCTCTATTCATTAATGAATCATTTACAAAACAACTCATACCATGTGCTACAACTACATCGCGTTCCATTTCTCCTATACGAAGTCCACCATCATTCGCTCTTCCATGCACTGTTTGTCTCGTTAATAATGTTCTAGGACCTCTGGCTCGATAATTTATTTTATCCTTTACCATATGTTTTAATCTCATGTAATAGGTGGGTCCGAAAAAAATATTTGCTTCTATTTGTTCACCGGTTAATCCATTATACATTACTTCATTTCCGCTAGAATGAAATCCGCAATTTCTTAACAAATTACTATATAATAAATGTTTTGGACCGGTATTTACAAATGCGGTGCTATCGCCAAATGCACCTATATCAATACAAGCTTTACCCATTATTGTTTCAATCAATTGTCCTATAGTCATTCTCGATGGTATTGCATGAGGATTTACAATAATATCAGGTCTTATGCCTTCTTTATTAAATGGCATATTTTCTTCGGGTATAATTAATCCGATTGTCCCTTTTTGACCACATCTACTGCAAAATTTGTCACCCATTGCAGGTGTTCTTTGCTCTCTAATTCTAATTTTAACTAATCTAAAACCTTCATCACCATCTGTCATATATGCTTTATCTACATAACCTAATTGTCCTTTTTTTGGAAAAATAGATGCATCTTCATAACTATCTGGTGTATTTATATTAGATACGGTTCTTCCAATTAATACTGTTTTATCATCCATGGGTGTATTTTCTTTAATAATACCATTTTCATCCAATTCATTGTAATTATATCCAGGTTTTAATCGGGTTACCATTGTATTGTCTATTTTTCTGACTCTGAAGTCCGTTGTTGATTTTCCAATACTTGAACTTTCTTCTCTAGTTTCATACATATTCAAATAGGTTGTTTGAAATAATCCTCGCTGTAAAGAGCCTTGATTTATCAATATAGCATCTTCTACATTAAATCCACTATGACACATAATTGCAACCATCGCATTTTCACCACATGGATGTTCTTCTTTATGAATTAGAGACAAATATCTACTTTTAAGAAGAGGAATTTGCCCGTAATTTAAAATTAATCCCATTTTATCTATACGATTCATAAAATTACTATGATATATAGAGGCAGCTTGCTTTGCTTGCCCACATCCAAATAAATTACGAGGTAATTGATTATGTTCTGGTAAAATCACTTGATTTCCCATAACACCAAACATTAATGATGGATGTAATTCCATGTGTGTAAATGCTATATTTTTATTATTTTCTATATAATGAGGTGATGTGCATACCATGGCAAATTCTATTTCAGATGAATCTACTATATCCATAATTGCTTTATAATCTTCCATGGCGTCATAATTGGTTCCTGCATATAATTCTGCAAACTCGTAGCAAGATGAATGATTTATATTAAATGCTATTTTCTTTTTTAAAAATCCAGTTAAACAATTTTCCCATGTATATTTATTTGATTCTAATAAACTTCTAGATACCTTATTAAATAAAGTCTGTGAAGCTTGATTATAAATATTATTATTATTGAAATAAATCAATGGGCGACATAATCTTCCTCCATCGGTATATATATGAATACTATTTGTTATTTTATCAAAACTAAAACTGGTATATAATGGAATTAATCCTAATCGACGTGCTGTTAAAAATTTAACCTGTAATACGATTGGTTCATTCATACATCCAATCCAATATCCATTTACAAATACTTTTGTCATGGAGTAAATGGTTTCTGGATGATATGATCCCAATTCATAAATTGCCGTATTTTTATGAATCCAATTTATAATCACTTGTCTAGGATAGCTGGTAGTAATTTTACACATAAATGCCATATGTTTATGCAATCCAACATTTCCACCATCTGGTGTATCAACCGGGTCAATCAATCCCCATTGAGATGCATGAAGTAATCTAGGTTGAACTACTTTTGCACTAGAATCTATATCTAAATTAAATCGTCTCAAATGCGACAATGCAGAATTAAAAGATAATCGATTTAAATCTTGCACTACTCCTAGTTTTTTTGTATGTCCTGTTGCACCCCAATTTCCTTTAAATCCTTTTCTGAATCCACTTTCAACCATTTTATCTTTAAAAAATTCTACATAATTTGATTCAATTAAGCTTTTAAAATTATTACTATAAATTCCTTCATGATAATAATATTCTTTGTCTATTTTTTGATAAATTGCTTTATATTGTATATTGTAATATTCTTTAAACAATTGATACATTAAATCTCCCGATGTTTCAATACGTTTGTATTTAAAGCTATCACGGTCTGTGGGTAAAGTATCTTTGTGTAAAACTTTAAGCATTTCAAATGTCATATATCCAATGTAATAGGCTTTTTCTTTGAAATTCATTTCTCCAATATGAGGTAATAAATAGTCCGCTAATATTTCATATGCATGTTGAATGGTTTTACCTTTTGTTAATAAGGCTATAAATTTTATGGCCATTGCTTGTGAAAAAAATTGACTTCCATCATAAATACTTGGAATTAAGCTATTTAAATACTTTTCTCCATGATTTAAATCTAAAACAATATGCTTAATAATATCTTTATCACTTAAAATCCCTAATGCGCGCATTAATATAAATAATGGAACTGGTTTTCTTACATTTGGTATAGAGACAACTATTTGATTATTTGCTAATGTAGGAGTAGGAGAAATAATTCGAATAGCCAATGTGCGAATAGGTTTTGATGAATTTTCAGATACGGATCTTATCTCACAACTATGACTATATGTATCATTTACTTTGTCTCTAATATACATCATATTGTATGAAAATAATTCTTGAGGAATAATTACCTTTTCTTTTCCATCAATGATAAAGTATCCTCCATAATCATTTTTACATTCTCCCATGGTATATCGAATATTACGATGCAAATTGTTTAAAATACAATATTTGGATTGCAGCATAATCGGGAATCTGCCTAATAATATTTTTTCTAATAACATTGTTTCTTTTTTAATTGTATTTGTATTATCCATGACATAAAATTCTACATCTACATCATAATGAATAGTCATTGCGTAAGTCATATTTCTTAGTCGAGCTTCATTTGGATACATGTAATGCATATAATTTTTATCATAAATAATAGGTTTACCATAGTATATTTTATTGCCATTTATTCCTCCTATATATAATTTGCATTGCAATCTATATTCATTCTTAGAATCATCATAATCTTTTGAAATAACAATTGGATTTTTATCCGTAATAATTTGTTTTAATTGGGTTTCATAAAAATAATTACAAGAATCTAAATGATGACGTACTAAATGATTTTTATCTGAATTGCAATATTTTTTTATTATATTAAAAAATAATTCATTTTCATTCATATATATATTTTTAATTATTTTATAAATATATATATTTACAATTTATATACCACCTTTTACAGCTAAAGCGCCAAATGCTACAAAAAATAATATAATAGGCAATAGTAATACGAACCATGCTATTTCTGAATAACCCGCTTTACATATTAAATCTAAAATCCATGTCCAAAATAAAATGTAAATTGCATTTACAACTAATGCTAAAAAGGTATTTCCTACATTACAATTATAATTTCCAACACACATTTGTTTATCATTTCCTAAATTTTGAAATACTATAGCTATAAATCCTATTACAGATATGATAAAAAATATCATAGATGGTGTGCATAAGTTTTTGATATCTAATGGCTGTTTTTTATTTGATCCGGATGCTTTTCTCCCTCGAGGCATATAATATTATTATATATTTTATTTTAAAATGGATTCGTATCTGCTTGGCTTGTTTCCCAAAAATTTGGAACATCTGGTAAATCAGGTATTTTACTAGGAGGAAGCCTTTCATATTGTCCCTTATATGGTTGAGGATTTATATTTCTTTGAGCTGGATTAGATGGCGCGGATGGTGGAGGCATATTAAAATTTCGCACAAATCCTTTTACACCATATGGTATACTTACTCCTAAATTTTTTAATTCGGGCATAATTGGCCAACTTAATCCTCCGCGTTGTTTATGTCTTGACCGTCTATGTCTTTTTATTGTTTTTTTTTGTTTTCTTATGTATTTACGTTTTTTAATTCTTCTTTTTGATTTTCTTCTATTATAGCGAGTTTTTGTTGAATTTCTATACTTTTTTTTTACCATATAATATATATCTATATAATATCTACATGAGTTAACATATGACGACGGCAGCATTGTTTTGTAAGTTTTAACTGATCTAATACATTACCTTCTATTGTTTTTTCAGACCTATCTTCAGTTAAATATACAATTTCATCTATATCTTGATTTGCTTGTAACTTTTGTTTCTTTACTTCTGCTAAATAATATTGGTATTTATTTGCCAATACTTTACCGCACGTGAAACATTTGATTGGTATAATCATTTATAATAGTTAATATTATTAATGATTAAATCAATTTTTAATTAAATAGCTTTTTTAACTTTTCTACTACAACAACCTTAACATCTTTTTTAGGTGGTGGTTTATTTTTTGGTGGAGGTTTACCATTGTTTGGCATTGGTAAATAATACATTAAACGTCTAAATATTGCAACTAAAATTAAAATAACTAAAATTGCTCCAAATACTGCTAAAATCGATTTCATACCGCCTTCCATCTATATATTATATTTTTATAATTTATTCTATTTTAATGAACTCATACCCTTGATTTGTTTTTTGTTTTTTCATTTTTAAATGTTTTACATGAATTTCTTTGTGACACTTTTCACAAATAGATGCTAAATTTGCAGAATGATTTACATTAAATTGCTCAATATATCCATTTTTTGCATCTTGTTGATATTGTAAATGATGTATTTCTGTTCCCAATTCACATTTACACATTTCACAAATTCCGCGCAAAACGCGACTATTATATCTAGATTTGGAATATTCTAAAATGCTTTTTTCTCCTAAATGATTTCTTCTTATTTCATAAGCCCTTTGTAAAAAATCTTCTGGAAGGTCTAATGATTTACATACTTCTAGACCATATATACTATCACCAGATCCTTCTTTTAACTTGCGGTCATATATTAATTTATTTTTTTCCTCATCATATTGCACGGTCATATGCTTCATAGCTAAATAATTCAATGACTGTATCGATTCATATTCTACTATTTTATGAAAATGAGTTGCAAATATAAAACTTGCCTTTTTATTGTGTAAATATTCTAACCCAGATGCAAACAACCCTAATGCAGAATCGTATTCCGTTCCAGAGCATAACTCGTCACCCAATATTAAACTATTTTCATTACTTTTTTTTAATATTACCCTTAATTCACACATTTCCACCTCAAAGGTAGACATTCCTTTAAATATATTATCATTTCCCAATATTCTAGTAAAGATATACTCATATGGATAGTATTCCATATATTTACATGGAACATAAAGACCACATTGAGCTAATATTACGCATATACCGATTGATTTAATTAATGATGTTTTTCCAACCGCATTAGTTCCAAATAAACAAATACCATTTGTATCTTGCCCCAATGATACATCATTTGTAACATAAATTTCATTTTGTTGTAATTGTTCTATTAAACAATGTCGTAATTCTTTTATATTGATAAATGATTTTTGCTTCTTTTTAATGACAGGTTTAGAATAATTGTATGTTTTTGCTATAATCGATTTGCAATATAACACATCTAATGATGTAATATATTGACAAACTTCATCATATGTATCTAGTAACTCACTAAATTCTTTCAAAATAGAAGCATATACATCATTTAATTTATTTATATAATTTTTTTTGCTATATTTTATTTTTTCATATAAACTAGAAATTTCTCCACCTTCTAATAGTTTGGATTTATCGCTGTGAGTTTGAAAATGTAAATTATGTAAATCACAATCAAATTCATGTGCTTTATTTGTAAAACGTGACCTATATTTTAATTTAACATTTAAGGTATTTGTATTAGAATATCTTTTTGATATTTCGTTTTGAATTGCATGTTGCAATAACCCCCATCGTCGAGCAGTTACTTGTAAATGTAATCCAGTGTTAGCAGTTTGATGGTATTTGATTAATGGTTTTTTTGATGTTTTATTTTCTTTTTCAATTAACATTTGTTCTAATTTTACTCTAATACTTTCCAACTTATCTTCACTATCCATTCCTTCACACCAATAGGTATCTAAATCATCATTTATACCTTTATTTATAAAATAAATAAAATTGTCATTATCATCACAACACTTATCAAATGTTTTTGTATCAATATTAATACATGATTCTAATATAAAATACTTTTCTATAAATTTAACTATATGTTTCATATTTTTGTGTATATTTGGCTTATTTATAAATTTTTTTAGTTTTACATCATCTTTTACTAATTTAAATAGCTCTTGTGCACTTGTAATACTTTCATGTATATTATAAAAATCTTTTGGAGTTATCTTTTCTAATAAAGCTTTTCTTTTTAATTTTTCCAAATCTTTTATTGTATTTAAATGAGATTTCCATAATTCTATTGCGTTTATGTTACACGCATGTTCAGTTATTTCATAAGATTCATTTAATTGATTTACATTTTTTATAGGATTTAGTAAAATAATATCAAACATTCGCTTACCCATCGGGGTAATGCACATATTTAGCAATTTATTTACGCTAGAATATTTTCCTTGATACATTGAATCGTCAATCATATTTAATTGCTTCAATGAATGATTCGCCAACATAAGTCTATCTGATTTGTTTTCTATTCTTGGAATGTTTAATTTTTTTACCATATTTGGATTATGTTTTCCTACAAAATCTAATATATAACATAATGCTTGCGCGGCAATAGGATATTCTTCCCATTCTTTTAACATAACCTCTTGATTTATATTTGAAAAATAATGTGCAATGTTTTTTTTTTGATATACTTGACTTGTGCAATTATTTGCTAATGTTACATTTTCATGTTCATGATATAGATTAATTAAATGGTTTTTCTTACTATTTAATCCTATGAATTGAATGATATCGTTGATAATTTCATCTTCCATATTATGAATAATAATGGATTCAATCGGTTGATATATACTAATAAATCGTTCCAAATCATCATATGAGCTAGGATTATGATAATAAGTATTATTATATTCAGATAATACAATATCTCCCGTAAATATATCGATATTTGCAATACCAATTGCTAAATTGCGACCAAATATAGCATTATCGGTTTTATAAAACCATATGCATGTAATATTATTTGTATATTTTTTTTCTTTTTCTGTAAAAGAGGTACCCGGCCCTACGATCATTCCTAATTTTCTAGTTATATTTGGTGCAGTGCCTTCTTGAATATAAACAGGAATCGTATATCCTGCATTTTGTAGCTTTTTCAAATATTTGTCCAACATAATGTCTTTAAATCCTGCCATTACAACAGGCATATTATTTAGGGTTTGAGGCTTTTTAAAAGCTATATTTAGTTCACAAATATCAGAAAAATCTAGAATTGAACTACGTTCATAGTTACCATTTTGATTTTTTAATGCATATACTTCAAAAAAGGAACCCACAAGCATTAAAACTATCGTTTTGTCTCCATATTCTGAATAATATTTTTCTGTAAGTGAAAAATATAATTCTGCTACTTTTTCATTATTATCCATTATGATTATATAATATAAAGAAAAGTCTTTAAATATGATTACATATATAGATAACTGGTAAGGATATAAGTCATATGAATTAACATTGAATAGTATCTATCCAATCATTACTACACCTACGAACGTCTATGATTCTGGCTCTGGCTCTGGTTCTGGCTATGGTTCTGGTGGGCATATATTTATATCGCAATTTTCATAAGATAATAAAGTATAAGCTTGTGTTTTATTTCCTATTTTTGCTTCACCTGTTTTTTCAAAAGAAGTTTTTAAAAGATTTCCCTTTTTTCTTAATAAGTATCTTTGATAAGTTCCATGTTTAATATCACAACCACTACCAGGTGCGGATAATGCACCAGGTTTTAAACTAGTTATACTTCCCTTTGTTGAATTGCCATTTCTAGGAACATTTATTTTTACAACACTTTTATTTGTTCTATCACTTTGATTATTCCATACTTGATTTTTTTGATTTTGTCTAGCACTAAAAGGTGCTAAATTAAATGTATAATCAGAACTGCTTTGTCTCGATTGTTGTAATATTCTTTTTTGGGTGGCAATATAAATTTTATCTCCATTGGACATTTTATATTATATAAATATATTATTCTAATGTAATGTAGCATTTAATACAAACGGTAGAAAACTTATTGCTCCATTTTGTAATTCCATATATGAATTAAGTAATGGATGAGCTAAATAATTATGATTTACACCTAATAATATACTAGATATTATTAGTCCAAGCATACTAATCATATTTGATTTTTCTTCTCCATATAAAACAGGAATTGTATTAATACCTGATAAGGTATCATCATGGATGTCTTTATTATCAACAATATTACTTGCGGAAAATAAGGTTAATGTACATGGTAAATAATCCTCTGGATGCATTAAAATGCTATAATCATGGTCATGTAATACACAAGGTAACCAAACTGCACATGCTGTCCACATTATAGATATAAATACTGGTTTCCATGGTCCTATTATATACTTAATTTCTTTATAATTTTGAGTTGCTTGTAATAATCCTACAAATGGTAAATTTATTAAAAAATTTTCATTATTTAATAGTAAATATATACTAAAAGTGTAGGTTAGTAATAAAATTTGATTTAATACTACTTTATTTGCAATAATATAATCATATAAATCTTTTTTGGGCGTGCTATATGGAGATTCTTCATATTCCAATGCATCTTCATATCTATCCGTGCCATACACATAATATCCTAGTAAAAATTGCAAAGCTATATCTTTTGCATCAACAATAGACTCGCCATAATGTAACTTCGTATAAGCATTTTGAAAAATAGTCAATGGAATACCTATATCTATTCCAGGTAATGGATTTGTAATACAACGGATTGGCATACGAAGCGATTTTGGCATGGAATGTTTTACAAAAGATAAACTTTGCTTTTTTAACAACATCCCTATATATATAAAATACTTATTGTTGATATTTATATCTTAATAATTAGAGAAAATAATCCACTAAATTATAATATTCAGTTAATAAATGTGACCCCCAATCATCACCCATTTGAGCTAATTTAATACTGGCTAATATCAAATTTTTTTGAACATCATGTGGAATTGCATCATTATTTAAAATACTATTAATATATACATCATTTGCATGAAGAATATTATGACCTATACTGTCAACATGTGGTAAAACAGCGGATATTGTTTTTACGGCTTGTTTTCCTAAATATTCCGGTATTTCAGGTTTAATGTTATCATAATTATCCTTTATATAATCTATACTTGAAAATAGATTTGGTTCAAAATATTTTTTATGTTCTCCTAATTTATCATAATAGCTGTGTATTTTTGAATTAGTATCAAAAAAACGATTTAATGAACGTGTAGGAATAAATGGATTAAATGAAAATACGGGGGTGATTAACATGCAAAATGTTAGAAAATACGAAATTTGCATGTTTTACTAAAATAATCAGCGATAAAAAATTTAAATAAATATTTATTTAAAAATATTGCTAAAACTAAAGTATAATGTATAAGCATTTCTTCTTTTTGTGTTATATTTCTGCTGCATTAAATGCTTATCAGTGGTTAGCACCGGCTTGGTTGAATACTCACTCACCTTCTAGACAAATTGTCCGTAAAATATCAGATAGTTATTACAAAAAATACGAACCATATAATACTAATAGCTCTAAACAATGTTTATTTTTTACTGGTGGAAACACAGAAATACCTAGCGAAATATATACCAGTTTTTTAACTAAATTATCTGAACAAAATCTTGTTGTAAATATAGTAACTCCATCTTTAGTCAAAAATAATGTATTATTAAAAACCATTACAAATAATGAACCAACCACTATTATTGGTCACTCATCTGGTTCTGCTACTGCTATTTCTTGTTGTAAATATTTAGATAATGTAGATAAAATTGTATTGCTTGACCCGGTTGATAATCGTATGCTTATTTCAGGAGAAACTCCTGGAGAAGTTTATTTTTTTGAAGGAACTAGTATTAATAAAACATTAATTGTAAATGCAGAAAAATCCTATGAGTGGAAATGGTTTCCATTTCCAAAGATTCCTTTCATTCCTTTTTTTGGACTAGGGAAAGATAAATTTAATGTCAAGCAAATGGATAAGGTGAATGTTCGTGAATATGGTCATAGTGATATATTAGATTATCCATGGGGGAAATTAATGCATAATACACTTAGTGAAGGTGTTGATAATCGTAATGAAATATTAATAGATGAATATCATCAATGGCTTGCTATTCTCATTGGAAATTATATTCATAGTGATACCATTATTCGGGATGATACCATTATTCACTATATCGATTAATATCATCCGTTAAATTCCATATTGCCCATGCTAATTTATACCGTAAATCATTTTCATATAAATATTCTAAATTAATAGATGTGCAATTGTTTTTTTCATTTTGTGCAATTAATGCTGATTTTAATTCACAACTATCTATTTGGGCAGGGTCCCAAAAAGGGGATTGGACCAAATGCCTAATGATAAATTCTTTTTTTAAAGCATTTATTTGAGCTACAATTATAAATAATACTTCTGTTCTTCCATGATCCCCCCGAGGCATCCAAGATAAAAATAAGGTTTGTTTGTCTTGTGCATGTTTTGATATTTGATAAGATTCTTGAATATATTGCTCTAACTTATTAATATTTGTAACAATATGAAGCTCATCATAATCAAAGATATTTCTATCACTAAATTCATTATTTTTTAGCTTATTATTCTCTTTATTAAATAAATCTACCACTATATTTTCAAGCCAGTTTTTTGTAATAATAGATGCTTGCCCTGGATTTAATACTTTCAAATCATTTGCTGGAGATTCTCTATTCACATGATAATGAATTAACTTTCCATTTGGTAAACGCTTTGGTGCTAAACAATACGCACAATATACATATACTAGTATAATATAGATAAATTTCATTAGCTATATTATAGCCTTTTGTTTATATAATAATTATTTATTCTATTGGACAATCATCTAACTTAAATGGTTCATATACATTATACCACATACCACCTACAAAATCTATTTGATTATCAAAATAAAAATAAGAAGTAGGATTTTTAAAAGATGTATTTAAAAAGAAAAAAGATAGATTATGTAAATATGGTTTTTTTAAAACAGCCTTTGTTAAGGTTGTATCATAAAACAGTTTATCATATATGCCATTCATGTAAAATATATTATCACTATATTCCACTAAATCATTTATTATAGTTGCATGCGAATCTTTTGGAGATTTTTTAATATCTCCATACAAATAAATATGTTTGTCATTTGAATTTGCATATATGGTTGATGAATTATATACAACATTTGAACCAGATTTAAATATATCGATAGGATCCACAGATAATTCATTTGAAATATAATCTAATATTAAGGTCCCATCTTTTTCACCATTTGTTATATATGTATTGATTTCAAAACGTGTTGTTTGTTTATCATTCATAAATACGGGGCTGGTGCAATTATAAATATTTAAACTAACATAATAATCTGCTTGATGATTATTTTCCATTTGAACGGGTATCATTTTAAAATGACAGTTATTTGTCTCTAAATGCGACTGAATCGTTTCTACTTGATAGTCATTTAATTTATAATTTACATATAAACTTTTCGGTGCAACCGTAAATGGAACGTGAATATTATTCTTTGTATATGGATTATATACAATGCTAGGCATCCCTGTTAGAAGACCGTTATAGAAGAATCGTAACAGACGCATATGTAATATATCAAGAATTATATTTAATATCATTTAAAGATAAATGCATTATATATATAATGAAGTTACGTCTGGCGTTTTTATTTCTATTTCAAAATACTGCTGCATTTACAAGTAAATCTATATACAGAACCAAATATACTATATTAAATAGTGTAAATAATCCGGCAGGATTGATTAAGAAGCTAGGTTCACAAGGAATTATAAATAATTATGGCACTCCATGGTCTTATTCTGAATTTATTCAAAATATTGCAAATAAAAAGGTAGATTCTAGCACTATTATTACAAATCAAGATAAAGCAATCGGAATATATTCTATTGATGTTGACCATTTACCTGATGATATTAATGCAGAAAATATTCATGTTACAAAAATAATACCCGATTTGTTAAATTCTGCTATTGATTCTTTGAATAATGGTCATATTAATTATGATTTTTTGGATGCAACTCAATATAATTTACTTGATGGTGTTCCTTTTATTTTTCAAATAGGTTTTATGTATTTATTACTAAGCATAATTATTAACTTTGTATTTCGTCGTCAAAGTGGTGGTATGGGACCGGGTCAGAATAATTTTATGAATCCTATGCAAATGTTAATGAATCAAAATGATAATAAAATTGATACAAATACCGTAAATGTTACATTTGCAGATGTTGCTGGATGCGAAGAGGCAAAATATGAACTTATGGAAGTTGTTGATTTTTTGAAAAATCCATTGAAATTTACGGTTGCGGGAGCAAAAATACCAAAAGGTATTTTACTAGAAGGTCCTCCTGGAACAGGTAAAACGCTATTGGCTAGAGCAGTTGCAGGTGAAGCTGGTGTGGCTTTCTTTCAAGCAAGTGGGTCTCAATTCATTGAAATGTTTGTAGGTGTAGGTGCCTCTCGTGTGAGAGAATTATTTAATAATGCGGCCAAAAATGAACCATGTGTTATATTTATTGATGAAATTGATGCAGTAGGAAGGCAGCGTGGAACTGGGTTAGCGGGTGGAAATGATGAGCGTGAGCAAACATTGAATCAAATTTTAACCAATATGGATGGTTTTACAAAATCAAGTGGAATTATTGTATTGGCTGCAACAAATCGAGCAGACATTTTAGATTCAGCTCTTACTCGACCAGGTCGATTTGATAGAAAGGTCATGGTTGGATTACCGGATAAAGAGGGTCGTCGAGAAATCATAGATGTGCATTTTAAAGATAAAAGTGTAAAAGAAACACAATATTTAGATACATTGGCTACATTGACTGGTGGATTTTCGGGGGCAGATATTGCGAATCTAGCAAATGAAGCGGCTATTTTAAGTGTAAGATACAATGAAACATCTATTACAAATGATAATATATATCAAGCATTTGAAAAAGTGACCATTGGGTTGCCTCAAAAAACAGAAAATAGGCCTCAAGATATTGTTAACATGGTAGCATATCATGAAGTTGGACATACATTAATGGCGCTATTGTTTAAAGACATGTTTGATGTTCGTAAGGTAACCATTCAATCCAATAAAAATGGAGCTGGTGGATATACGCTATTTACACCCAAAGAAAAATATGGTAATTTTCCTACAAAGAGATTTATGTTGGCAAATATGATAATTGCATTGGGTGGTCGAGCTGCTGAAGTAGTTTATTACGGAAATCTAGAAAGTGATGAGAAAAATTATCAAGAAAACATTTTGTTTCCAAAGTTTAATGATTTAGATGTAACTACTGGAGCATCAAATGATTTAAAACAAGCGAATTCTATTGCGCGTCAATATGTTAGTTTATTTGGTTTGGGTGAACAAATTGGATTGTATGATAGTAGTGATGGCTCTCAGCCATTTTTGGGAAGAGAGATTGCTAGTGGAGGAAATAAATTGAGTGATTTTACAAAGAAAGAAATCGACGAAGAAATTAAACACTTGGTTCAATTTGCATATGAAAGCGCTATAAAGATTATTAAACGCAATTCATTTGATTTAGAGCGCATGTCCCTTTTATTGATTGAAAAGAAAACGCTTAATGAAAATGATTTGGAAAAATTTAATATTATATATTAAACAATATTAAAACAAATAGATTAATATAATTAATGTTATTCAAACATATTTTTACGTTACCATTATTGTTCAAAAACTTACTTCCCATAAAAACAGAAAAAAGCATTATATTAAATAGTTATTTAGGAAAATGGAATCAGGTCGCCACATCTAGATCTACATCATTATTTGGAACAGGTCCAGGGTATAGAAATGTTAGTGCTTTATATAATATTACAAATGGAACATTATTAAGTGTATATAATTCTGGATATAATCGAAAAAAAGAATTTACTAGTATATCTGGTTATTCATATACTGAAGGTGAATCTCAAACAAAGAGAAAGTTACATTTTGATACTGTACCTGTGGACGGAAATTATTGGATAGTAAAATTAGGACCTATCAAAAATAATGAATATCAATATGCGATTGTATCTGGTGCTATTCGTAATTATTTTGGAACTAGATTTTCATTATATGTATTAGCAAGAAATATTAAAGAATATCAATTATACTATGAAGAACAGGTAAAATTATGGTGCAAAAAAAATTTATTTATATTTTATTGGAATGAATATATTCAAACCTATAAATAATATTTAAATATTAGTATATATATTATTCTATGGCATCTGAAAATTCCATTGCTTCTGTCGAAAACGAAGTATTGGATATAATGAATAACCCTTTCTTAAATGCACTTGGAAATATCATGAGTGATAATAAATTCTCTGAATTTTTTGAAAAAAACTTTTCTACACTCGATGATACAAAAACAACATTAATTTACATGAAACTGTATAAAGAAATACAAGATAAACATTTTGAAATGCATGGAAAATCGATTGATAAAATAACATGTTTACAATTAATTAAATATATTATGAGTTCATCTGAACTTAGACCAAAAGTAATTAATGCAGCTACCTCGAAATATAATATAAAAAATAGTATATCAAAAGTAATCAGTGATGCATCCATGAGTAACTTATTAACAATGGACTAAAAAGAACTATATAATTTATTTAAATAAATTATATAATTAATAATTATATGTCTACTGTATATATTCCATTAAATAATGAATATCATCCAGTTGAAGTAGTAGAATCTCAAAAGAAAAAACATTGGTCCTTTATTCTTAAGCCTGATTTGGAGTCATGCTATTTAGCTCATTTTTCTCCGTGTCATGTTCTTGGATATGTTAATAAAAAAACCGGTGGAAGTTATATATACCCATTTATGTGCTATGCTTTTATAATTGGAGTATTTAATTATACCTATTATGTTTATTATCAACTAACATATGTAGGCTGTCCTAAACATAAAACAAATACTTGCTTATATTCTCAAAGCAAAAAAACATGCGAAGACCAGTATGTGGTTATAAATAATGATAATATACAATGTATTTATAATCATGATTATAATATATGTATTGCAGGTCACAATACATGCACTGAAATAAATAATTACAATAAAGCTTGGAGATGTTTTTATATATTACAATGTTTTTGCTATTTAGGTTTATTTCTATTTCATTATATGATTCGTTGGAAACT
>MDSY01119540.1_pt1 | contig 80417 bp, 64 predicted proteins | sample 811131 | NCBI WGS metagenome assembly MDSY01 (sample SAMN05326643, study PRJNA326480) | marine metagenome | isolation source: seawater | place: Atlantic Ocean: South West | collected 2010 | reverse complement strand
AGTATTTTTTGTTTCATCAAATAAGAGTTTTGCATCTGCAAATCCACCTCTGTCAATTACAAAACCAGAAGTATTTAAACTTACACCATTTCCTGCCTCACCTTTGTTAAGAGTAATAGTGTTATCGTTAATTTCTAAATTTTGCGAACCTACAGTGGTTGTGTTGCCTGAAACATTAAGATTTCCGACTACTGTTATGTTACCAGTGGCACCAGCATTTAATTCAATAGTGCCAGCATCATTTATCTTAAGTTTGTAGTACCCTACACCAAGTTGCTCAACTCTTCTGGACATTTAAATTTCCTTAAGAAATAGCAGTTAATCTGATTAGAGATTCTGTAGAGTCGTCTTCAACTGTCCAAGTGTATCTGTTATTACTGTAATCTATTGCAGTTCTGTTAAACATTTTTTTCAGTAACACTGGGTTACCTCCTGTAGATAATCCTACAAGTGACATTTCGCCTGCCGCATTAGGTGCAGTTTCGTTTACTAATCTTACGACATATGTATCAGAACCATTTGTGGTTACAGTAAATTTATTTGATCCTTTTTGATTCACAATATATCCTTCTACTGAAGAACTTCCGTTATGATATCTGCAAGGAATTGTTGGTTGTGCATTATTACCTGTTGCACCAAAAAACTTTTTGTTAATAGGTCTTCCCATTTTTTTTCTCCTTAATATTGACGTTCTAGGTCTACGAGGTGGGTACCCCATAAGTCCTGTTGACAATAGTATTTAGCCAAAAAGAAAAAATGGGTTATTAAGATGTTTGTTCGTTTACAATATTTAGACTATTTCTAATATCAGAAATAGTTTTTATAGGATCTTTTGAATGAGTAATACTTCTTCCTATTATTAAATAGTCTGCACCTAATTGTTGGGCTAATTTTGGTGTTACTGTTCTAGATTGTCCTTTCAATTCTTGGTTATACTTTATACCTGGACAAACCCTAAGTAAACTTCTATCATATAAATTTATTGTAGGAATGTCATGTGGAGAACAAATTAAACCAGAAAATCCTACATTCTTTATACGTTCTATGCTTTTTCTCCACATATGTTCTGGTACATCGTTATATAATTCGTATTGTTCTTTAGCATTCCAACTTGTTAAATATGAAACGCCTAACAATTTTATTTTATCAGCAAATTCTTTTACTTCTTCAAATACAGAATTATTATTAAAAGTGCTTATTGTTGTCATTGTAGCACCTTTATCAACAATTTTTTGCAAGACCTGTTTTACAGTATTAGGAGTATCCCAAAGTTTACAATCTACAAATAATTCATGACCGTCTGTATAATCTTTTATGTATACAGATTGGCTCCATAATGTGTGATTTGTTTTAAACCCATCTACATGACCTCTTAGTTTTGCGGCCATTTCTAATGCATCTAATGGATTTGTATAATCTAATGCAACAATTATTTTTTGTGCTTTCATATAGATACTTATCTGGAAATTAATGTGAGTAGGGAGGACTTGGGTTTCACCTCCAACTAGGTCGACCGAGATACCATTCTCCAAAATCCCCTAGCACTTACTTCCGCCCGGGAGGGCGATGTGATTTTCAGTCGCTAAACCTTAAACCTGGCTACCACGCCTAAGCAATCAAGTTATGCCTCTTGGTAAGACACGTTTCCTTGCACTACTCTAACTAGACCGTCGTCTAACTATGTTTATACTATAGCAAAATATTATATGAAGGTCAACCTTTTTTTTAAAAAAAGATAAAAAAAATAGGCCCCGAAGGGCCTATTTTAACTCGTATTACTACCTCTTATGAGAAGGAAACATTACCGTTAGTAATATCTACTTTTGCTAGGTAGTCAGCCGCATTACCCAAAGATGATGCGGTATTTGAAAGTTCAACATAACCATATCTAGTCATAAACGACACAGTTGGTTCGAATGTTGAAGGATCCAACACAACACCGCTTGACATTAATGGAATGTATGGGCAGTAGAAAGCGGCGGCATCTGATTCACTTGAGCCTTTATAGCCAACAAGTACAGCAGTTCCGTCTGCGGCATATGTATTCACATATACTCTCATTGCGTTGTTTAATGTACCAACAAATTTAGTATTGGTTGGTGCTTCAAAAGTTCCTTCAGTTGTTCTAGCAAATGCTGAAGTTGTTGCAGACTGAAGAATAGTAAGTGAAAATGGACTTACAACAGCCCAGTTACCTGCGCCTCTTCTTGTACGCTGAGCAATCAAGTTGCTTGCTCTGTTGATTTGAACTGCGAGAGCCGCATGCTCATCACCAACAAAGGTTGCAGTACCGCTTACTGCGGCCTGATTGTAAGTCTCAGCGGCTGTGCCTGCTAAGGTATTAAGAGATGCAAGGATCTCTTGGTCGATTTCAGCAGTAATTTCTTGTGCTAGAGCGGCCATAATTTCCGCTTCAACATCAATACCATGCTGTGACTGAGCATCCTGTGCTGACTCAAATGTCCAACGAGCACTCAACTTACGAGTTTTCGCTTCGACAGTTTGCTTCAAGATCTGAATGCTTAGTTTATTTCCTGCACTACCCTCGAGTGATGCAGTATTTGCTGGTGCATTAGTTCCGTCTCCAGAATATGCTTCAGCAATTTTGAATGGTGAAAGTGCTTCTTCACCAGCAGTTGCTCCGCTTGCGCCTGAGCCTACTGTGTCTGAGTAGCGTACTCTCAATGTGTGGATTTGACCCACTGGTCCAGTCATCGGTTGAACACCAACAATTTCATTTGCAATCACTGTTGGCATTACACGTCTGATAACGGGTAGGATAACTCTGTTTAGAGTTGCGATATTACCGGCAGAAGTAGCACCCGCGGTTGCGGCCTCCGACAAATACTTGCGAGTATTTTCTAGAGTTGCACCCATCACGCTTTTCTTTGTGCCTTGAAGGCCTTCAAGAAGTGCTGTTTTTGTGTCCTGCCAGCGACTTTCTAGTAGTTCTGACATAGGTATCTCCTTAATTTAATCCTGCAAGACGCCGAAGATCAACTACGTTCTCATCATTAGTCTTGTCTGTTTCTACTACATTATTTCTGTTGCCTGTTACTTCTTTTGCCTCTGTTAATGGTGCCTTCTGCTTTGCTGGACTCTTTCCATCAATAACTGATGGTAGGTATTTGTCAAACTGTGTTTGTAAACGTCCAGTTTGTACTGATTCCAGTAAATCTTTCATTATCTCTTTTTGATCGTTGCTCAAAGGAGCAATTAAAGAGTTAATTTTATCTTTGCGAGCAACTGCCTCGTTAATTTTCTTAACTTCTTCGGCTTTTGCTTCAGCAAGTTTCATTGCTTTTGCCGCTGTAACTTTTGCATCTGATACTTGTTTTTCTTTTACGTCAACAAGTTTCAGTAGTTTTGCAGTTTCTGATTTTTCATTTAGATATGAATTACCATATTCTGCCGCAAATGCTTCAAATATTTTACGGCCAAAGTCATTTGTTCGTGCTTTATCAATGTCTTCTTTTAAGGCAGTGATCTCTTTTTTGAGTCCATTTCCTACTGTTTCTGACACTAATTTTGCACTTTTCTCAACAAAGTCTTTTTTAACTTTATTAATGTGTGCTTTGCCTTCACGTACTAAGCGTACTTTTGTTTCGGCAAGGTCCTTTTTATCTTCATAAAACTCTGCAAGTTCTTTCGAAAGAGATTCAACTACAAACTCTTCTAGAGCAATCAACTTATCGTTTCCTGCTTTTTGATCTATTCGTAGTTCTTTTACTTCCTTTCCTAGATGTTGCATTACAAAATCTTTTAAAAGATTTGCATTTTCACGCATAGCAATCGCATACTTTGCTTTTGCTTCAGCAAGTTGTTTGCGATCTTCTTGGAATTCCGTCATCTCGGCTTGAAGTTTTTCACTCAGCATGTTGTCGATTGCATCAACCATAGTTGACTTATCATGCTCATACTTTTGTGCAAATTCTTCTCTCAGTTCTGCTGTTACAGCAAGCCTGTTTTCCTTAATTTTGGCATTCCATGCTTCTTCTATTTCAGTTTTCATTTCTTCTGAAATTGCATTGTTTTCGAAGAGTGACTTTAGTGTATCTAGCATGCTCTTCTCCTTAACTAAGCCCGTCTATTATATTTTTAATAGAGTTTGCTATGAATTTTTGTGCCTTAGTGTCGCCTGATATTTCCCTTGCTGTTAGGAACGCCTTATAACCTCCTTTGGTATTCATAAGGTGTTCATAAATCGGTGTTGGGTAGGCGCCTGGAGCACTAGGTTGTGCCACAACGTCTACCGTAATAATTTCAAAATCTGATACTTGCCCTGATCCGTCTTCGTTAACGTTTCCACTGCCTCGCGATGAGACTCCTAGTTTTACACCATTTTCAAGCATGGTTTTGACTAGAGAGCCCATCGGAGTTGGTAAAACCTTTAACTTACCATATCCATTTGGTCCGTCCATCCACATTTCAGTAATCATATGACTAACACGATCCAAATTGATATTAAGACCTTCTGGATGATCGACTTCACCTAATACTGAGTAACCACCATTAATTTGCTCGTTGAGCGTGGTGACAGCCCTGCCAATTTCTTCAACGGGATATACACGCTGATTTGCGTTACGTACTCCACCTTGAATGCAAATACCTTTCATAAAAAGGTCTTTACCCTCGTTGGCAGACTCAACTACAATTTTAGCCTGGTCGAAACTTAAATGTTCGTTAAGTGAAACTTGCATCCTTTAGTCCTTAATTGCCAATAACTGCTTTTTTGTTATCAGCGTTCTCTGGTTTTGACTTCTTTTCAGCGCCATGACCAGGTTGTGCCTTCATACTTTTTGAGGCACTACCACCAGGAACATTTACGTTTCCTGCTGTATCTTCTTTAGGTTTGTCTGCTGAACCACCTTTTTCATCAGCACCTTGTGCAATGTTACCTGCTGAACCGCCCATATCATTTGCACCTGCTACTGGTGATTTGGTATTAGCACCATTGTCACCCATTTTTGCAGTTACCTTATTTGTGTACTCACGCATAATTTCTGCATTTGATTTACCTTCAGTTGATTCTTCAACTTCTTCATCAGTTGCTTCTTCAACTTCTTCATCTGATGCTTCCATTGGAATAACGGATTCTTCTTCTTTATCCATGTCCATATCCATGTCCATGTCACCTTCGTCATCCATGTCCATATCGCCTTCATCATCGTCTCCGCCTTCTGCATCGTCCATAATTTTTGCGAATTCATCACGAAGTGCTTCTAATTCTGCTTCGAGATCGTCTACTCTGTCTTCAACATCTCCGCCTTCGTCATCCATGCCCATGTCACCAGCATCATCATCTGAGTCCATATCCATATCCATAGCAACATCACCCATCATATCATCACTAGGATCGGCTTCAATTACACCTTCTTCTACTTCTGCATCATCTGCTGTTGCTTCTTCAACTTCTTCGTCAGTTGCTTCTTCAACTTCTTCATCAGTGGCTTCGTCTACTTCTTCGTCAGTTGCTTCATCCACTTCTTCGTCTGTTGCTTCATCTACTTCTTCGTCAGTTGCTTCATCTACTTCTTCATCATTTTCTTCTGCAAGTAGATTTTCATAAATTTCTCTTGATTTTTCCACTACAATATCGTGGAAGATTTCTTCTGCTTTAGATCTGTCTTCATTCACAAGATGCTCAAGCATTTCTTCAAATTTGCTTCGATCAGTCATTGTTTATCTCCTTTATATTAATGTTACAAGGCTGTCTATTATATTTACACTTTTTGGGAAATATACGCTTAAAATAGGGTCAAAACAGCGTATTTTAAGATTTTTTTACTTTACTTTGAATTTTTTACGGAATTCAGGTACTGTTATATGACTAATATTTTGTATATCTTTTAAATGATCAGGTATAAAGTAGTCGCCTTCTGCAACAACTCTCACATATCTTATCTTAGGATAATTGTTTGCAACCATCATTGTTTGTCTAGTCCAATTCCCATAATATGTTGCTTTATCATTAGTATTTTTGTAATTATCAGTTCCTGCATATATATTATTCACTTCTTCTTTATTGTGCCCTAATCCTTGATAATCAAATCCTAAAATGTAAATCGAATTGTAACTATGTTCACTTGCAAGCCATAAAGCAGTTGGTCCACTACTCCAGCCTTTATTGGGTTTAAATATGTGCAAACCTTCTATTTGATTAGTCATATTATTAGGATTTGTCCAAACAGTATGCCTTTTATGATAATCATTTAATGTTATCTCTTTAATCATTTTTGTATCTACTGCTATTAAATAGTCAGGAGCAAACTCTCTATACAAAGCATTACAGCCATATATAGGAGCAATTTCTTTTAAACGATTTAAGTTGATTGGTTTACGGCTAACACCGTTCCCGAGAACAAAAGCATATTTATTTGACATTATACAGCGGCGGCGGCTTGTTGTGCGGCAAGTCCATACATTTGTCTTATATAATGTAGGTCTTTCTCTGCTTCTTCCTTATGTGCTTCACTGGCTTTTCTTGCTCGATTAATTGCTTTCAAAGTCAATCGAGACTTGCGAGTATCATCTTTGTCAAGAACACTATCATCTTCTCCTTCTTCATAGCGAAGATCTTCTACAGGTTCTTTTAGTTGATCGTCAAAATAATATAGTTCTCTAAGTATCATATTGTATTTATATTGTTTGTTCCGTTCCCGGTGGGGTTGTTCCGAGTTCTGTACCAGTTACTGTATCAGGTGGTGTTCCTTCACCAGCAGTTATTCCGCCTTCTGCGCCTTCTCCTTCCGTTTCTATACCTTCTAGATCAGCCGCTATATCACCTCCGCCGATACCGGCTCCCCTCATTTCTGCTGATACATCTTGTTCAAATGGTTGTAAATTTTCTTCATTTTCTTCACGCCACATGCGTTCGTTCTCTTTTATTTCTTCTTCACTTAATCCTAAAAATCTACTCAATGCAAACCTATTAGACATATAAGGAATTGCCGCCATTTGTGAAAAAGTGCTTATTCTGTTATTATCTAATTCTGCTTGTCTATAACTTGCAAAATTCTTTGGAGGTTGTAAACTTATATTGAACATGCTATGATCTAAATTTACACCTTTCTCGTTAAGGTATAATTTAAATTCAGCATTAAACACTTCTACTAACATACTTTGTAGTCTTTTACAATAAGTATTGAATCTAAGTTCTTGAATATATGCTGTGCCTACTCGTCCATCATTGTATTGACTTGCTCCATCATCTGCACCAGTAGGTAGATAACTTGAAGGAATACGCAATCCTCTAACCAATTTGTTAGTAAAATATCTAAGGTCGTCAATTTCACCTAAATTAGTTCCTCCTGGTAATGTTTCTACTTTAGATCCACGACCTTCAGCAGTTTGTGGAAAAAAGTAATCTTCATTAATTGACAGTGGATTATATGATGAGTCTATGACATTTGTTCCACCACCTGTCTTGGATGGGATTCGTCTTTGATGTATTTCCGTTTTTACTCTTTCAACAAATTGCATTGCCAAATGCGAAGGTAAATTACCCACATCAACGTAGAATACTCTTCTTTCAGGTGCTCTTTGCACTCTATAAATTATAATAGCATCTTCAAGTAATTCTTTTTGTTTATAAACTTTAAAAATACTTTCAAGCAAACTATTTCCAAATGGATAATTTTGATCTAATCCTTCACTCATACTTAAATGCACAACATGATTAGCATCTACAAAAATTTCGTTACTTTCGTTTTGAAATCTACTTGTATTAGCACTTGGTGTATTGTTTTGTCCACCTGTGCCATATTGTCTATCAACTGTTTGATATCCTTTTGTTGTACCGCCAGGACCATAACTATTTGCTTGATTTAAAGGTGTTGCTTCTAATGCTCCAAATGCAAAATTTAAATTTTTAATAGCATATTGCTCAGGTCTTTTTCCTTCGCTTTCGTTTACAATAATTTTTGTTACTTGACTAGGATCAACATGAAACCATTTTTTATTTTCTGGATCTCTAATAAAAAATTGATCGCCGTACTTGAATGCATTTCTAATTATTCTAAACATTCTAGTTTCAAATTGATTTAATTTACACCATTGTCTTAGGTATTCGCTTAATATTTTTACTTCACTACTACTAGGTGTACCTTTAAAATCTATATTGAAATTTGTAGTGTTAGTATCATTTTCCTGTGTGCAAAATTCAGCAAGGATATCTAACGCCGCATTTACTTCGCTATCGCTATCCATTGTATTATATTGGTTATATCTTTCAATACGATTAGGAGAACCTACATATACATCTGGTAAATGTGAACTATAGTTACTTGCCGCAGGTCCCATACCTTGACCGGTACGTGTATTTGAAAACGGACTATAACTTCCTTGCGTATTATTCCCTGTTGGAACTGGGGTAAAATATTTTTTCCAACTCATATGTTCTTCCTATTATGTAATACTTATCTAATTATCTTTATTATAACAAATTAAATGATACTTGTCAAGAGTTAGCATGTACACCTCTTAATCTATTTCCTTGTAAATTACCAACTCTTTTCTTGGTTTTTTCCTGCACACTCAATTGGCTACTGTTTATTCTTGAAAGATGCTCTAAACCACTGACTACTTCAGAAGTTTGTTTATTAATTGCATTTACCAAGTCACTTCCTGACATTGCTGTGGTATTCATTGCTTGTTGTTGTCTATTTTCTATACTTCTACTTGTTAAATTATCCAGTGCCTTTGCAGATTTAATTCTACTCATTATGTTTGCTGGTCCACTAATAAATTCTGGACCATATTCTCCAACCATACCTACTTGTCCTGATCCTAATACACCACCTGTATCAAAGCCTCTGGTATATCTTTTTCCAGCGGCTGTAGCCCTTTGAAACTCTGCTATCCTTGCGGCAGTAAATTTCTGTCCTTCTATAAATGATGCTTTTAATTCTTCTTTTAATGCTTCCATTTTTTGACTTAATTCTGCGGCTCTTTCAAAATTTCCTTGAGAAATCATCTCATCTCGTTGTGCTTCTAATTCTGCAATTCTATAATTTTCATCTACTAATTTTTGAATGCCATCAGTTTGCTGTTTATTTAAATCATCAACTTTTGCACCAAGTTCTTGTGCCGCTTGTGCGGCAGATTCATCATTTAAGTTTACTTCATCTGCGTCTATCATTGCTTGTTGTACAGCATCAAAAATTCCCATTGGATCAATAGCAGATTTTTGTGCATCTTCTATTCCAGTAAAAACTTTATTCAATGCATCTTGTACACCTGCGGCAATATCTGAACTGGCTATCACGCCTCTTACATCTTTTATAGCCGCTGTTCCTAATTGTTCTAAACGTTTCATTGCTTCTGTTTGTACTGCAATAACTGTTTTTCTAATTTGTTCTTGCATAAGAACAGTTTCTTTTATTAGTCCTTCAGCATTTTGTTGTGCTTCTTGTTGTGATCGTGCAGTTTCTTTCATAGATTCAATCACTGTACTTAGATCTTGTGCGCCTTGTGCGGCCGCATCAGTTGCTTGTCTAAAATCAAAAGTAGATTCATATAGGTCTCCAACACCGGCTGTAACATTATTAATATTACCTAGCATCGCGATTGATCTGAAGTCCTCATCTTTTAATCTTTGCATAACACTACCTTGTGTTCTTGACATTTGGCTATCAAAAGCAGAGAAGTCACCAGTTTTGTTGGCTTGACTATATTGAGACGAAAGTTTTTCCAGTTCAACACCAGCATCACCTAATGTGGACATTAGTAATTTACTTGAGTCTGATACAGGAGCACCTATTATTGTAAGTTCTTCAAATAGTTTTGCTACATTAGGACCCATTGTTGAACTTATTTCTTGTGTTGCTTTTTGGAAAGCCATTGCTCCTTTTTCACTTTGGCCCATTAAGAATGCCTGTACATTACCTTGCCTTCTTCTTTCTCTCATTTCGGCGGCAATCTCATCTTTTTGCTTTCCAGTGAGTTTTGATAAGGCATCCATTGAAGTTGCCATTTCGTAGGCCGCCTTGTTAGCAGTTCCGTTTGCTAATTGATTTTGCAAAGTGCTTGCTTCTTGAAGTTCTCCAAAAAGTGCTAGTGATTCATTTATATCTCCAACATTATATCCCATCATACGTAATCTATTTGAGAATCCTGCACTATCATCTAAAAATCCTTTGCTAAAATTTCTAAATGTTTGTGTACCTTGTTCTACTGTTCCGCCAAAACCTCTCATGGAATCTTTATTTTTAAGAAAAAATTCAGTCATATCTTTTACTTCCATGCCCATTTCAGCCGCGGCTATTTTTATATCAGCCATTTGAGCACCAAAAGTAGCACCAAGTTGTGTTAACTGTTGATACTCTCCTAAACTACCTTCTGCAAATTTTACTAAACCATTAACAGCCTTACCAAATGTTCCTAGTATTTTGGTGTTAGATTCAAGTGCTTGACTGTATGCACTAATTGACTGGCTACCACTCAACAGGTTACCGGCTAGTCCTAATGCCGCACTTGCCGCACCTTTTGCTTCTTGAGTTAAAGAACTTAAGATTCCGGTATCTTCCGCCATATTAATAAAACTCCTATATTATTGGATATAAATACACGTATATAAAGTATTTATCTAAGGAAAATATACATGACTGTAACTGAAAGTCCTTTAAAAAAATACAGAAGACAGCCTAAGATTCAAATAGATTTACCAAGTCAAGGCAAATGGTATCCCAAGGATACACTTCACAATGGTAGTCATAGCAATTTATCTGTCTTTAGTATGACAGCAAATGATGAAGTTTTATTTAAAACTCCTGATGCATTATTCAACGGCGAAAGTACTGCTAATGTAATTAAAAGTTGCATTCCAGCAATTCTAGATCCATGGAGTATGCCTATGATTGACATTGATACTGTATTGGTTGCAATTAGAATTGCATCTTATGGTCCAGATATGAATGTTTCTAATCCATGTCCAAGTTGTAATGCAGAAAACACTTATGCAGTTCCTTTGAGCAAATATATAGACCATTATGCAGGAAAAGTTTATACTGATACTGTAACACTTGACAATTTTACTTTTTATTTACGCCCTTTGACATATAAAGAGAATACAGCAAATCAAAAAAGATTGATGCAACTTAGACGTAGCATCAATTATGTGTTAACCAACTACAAAGATGATGAAGCAAAACAAGAAGAATTATTAGACGGGTCATATAAAGAAATTGCTCAATTGAGTTTGGATACAATGTTATCATCAGTGAAATCTATAGTTGTTGATGGCGAAACGGAAGAAAATAAAAAAGAAATTTTTGATTTCTTTGAAAACAACGACCGTGTGTATTTTAATAAAGTAAAACAAACTATTGAAAAAAATATCAACGACTGGGCATCTATGACACATGATGTCAAGTGTGAAAGTTGTGAAGCAGAACACACACTCAATGTAAGTTTGGATCAATCTGATTTTTTCGCATTAGGCTAACGTCTCTTAATGACGCTGAAGTCGAGGCGTTAGCCCAAGAATACGAAAATGAAATCAAACAAATTAAAGATAACTGCTATCGTATGAGTTGGTATCTAAGAGGCGGTAGTTCTTATGCTGACTTGATGTACGATACTGATCTTGAAGATCATGAAATAATTGGTAAATTAATCAAAGATAATATTGAAAATACTAAAAATTCACGACTACCATTAATTTAAAAACCACCAAACAATTTACGTAAAATATTATTCTTTGCTTTTCGCAGAGGACAACTATTGTCTAAATGTTTTGATTCTTCTGGTGCTGTTCTACACAATGGCTCTGGTCTATTAAAGCATCTGTGTGGACAATGTGCTGTGCCTAGTAAAGTATTGTCTGCTATCAACGAGTAAACGTAACCAATCATTGCGGTCCAGGTCGTGCATCAGGATTAGCAGGCAATCCTGGAGTTGAAACAGGTTCTATATCTAAATCTCCCATAGCATCTAAAGTTTCATCGTCTTGTTGATCTGCCATGTTGTTTTGCATTGTGCTACCAAACAACTCATCAAGCAATAGTTGTCTTTGGTTTTTATTGATATAAGGAACCAGCAGATCCTCTGCATCTGTTCCTGGAGGAAATAATAGATCTTGGAATACTAACTTTGCCCATTCACTTGAAGCATAAGCAGTTCCTTTTGCACCTTCTGCTGAATAACTTCTTTTGGTAAATCCTGCACCAGCCGCATCTCTAACACCTAGTGTATCCAACAAATCAAAATCCAAACCTGTAACAGCATTTACAGCATTTGCCGCGGCTACTGTGGTTCCACCAATTATTTGCAATCCTGCACTTGCCCAAGTGTCAGTTCCATAACTCAGCACCCACATGGCAAGTTTTCTCTGTACCCAAGGACTGGCAAGTGCCGCCATTGCCAATTGGAATCCTACTTCTGTTACCAACATGCTTACTATAGATGGTATTGCACCTACACCTGTAGCCGCAAGTCCTAGTTGTCCTGCCCTAATTAGATTCCTCAACTGTTTTATACCTGATAGTAATCTAGTTTTTGAAGCCATGTAAGCAATCATCACTGCGAGAATCTGTGCTACCCATAGACCGTACATGGTTTCCACAGCCTCTTCAAATGGTGTCCCATCTGGTATCTGTGTTCCAGGCTCAATGCCTTCGTTGTACTGATCCCTTAGTGTTTCTATGTTGATCAACAAACTTTGCCACATAACAGCACCAACACCAAAGAAACCTAGCATTCTCATCCAACGTGCAAATTTTACATTGTTAAGAAGTCCAGCAACACCTTTTCTGCTTTTAACTTGTTCCCAAGTAAGTTGTGTTGTAAATCCTTTGCTTGCCCAACTGCCAAGTTTTTGTGCTTTAAACTTTTCTTTAATCTTGTCTAAAGCATTTTTGTTTTTGCTTTTACCTGCTTTTTTAAATTCTTCTAATGCTTTTTCGGCATCTGCTTTGTTGTTGAATTTATAAACTTCATCTTTACTAATAGAAAACTGAAAAGTCTTTCCAGATTTCTCCGTGGTATACATGTCACCAAGATCAATAACTTGTGCTTTTTGTAAAGGAAATTTTGCATCTTTAAAAACATTTCCAGATGTCTCTTCAAATAGTATAGAAGTTGTAAAGTTTAGTTCTGTGAGTTTCATGTATGTATTTATTAACTTAGAGTTGAACTACGTTCAACTGTGTTTTTCGCTATCGCTCAAACACTTTATTATCAAGTGCTTTGCACTTGCGTTTCATGTAGATTTTCTTGTCAGACGGAACCTTACGCAAGGTCCCATCATCTCAGTCGCTTCATGTGAGTCATTCCAGCCGAGATCGGAAGTAGGTATTTTTGACTTGCTCTATGGGCTCTGACCTTTCCCAACCTACGTCGACTAGACGAAAAATTTGCGAAACCGCATTGCTTCGCAACCGCTTCGCGGCTTCTCCGCCTTCTCCTGCTTCGTTCCTAACGCACGGAGTTTTTTAGAGCAATAGCCTGTTGGACAACACTAGATCTGATGTATTTTTTTAATACAACGCAAAGTGAATCGAGCAACCTCGATTAAACAATGTCCTTATATTGCCTTAATGATTCTTTGAGAATTTTTGAGCCGCCTACCCGTACATTTATAATTCCGTTATAATATTCGTCTGTCTCTAATACGCCGCGGATAAATTGCTCTTTTGCCTCTAGGTAACTTGCTACACCTCTACTAGGACACATGTATAATATTTCTCTAGTAAAGTTTTCTTCGCCTAATTCTTTTACATCTTCGTTCAGTCTATCTGAACTTCCCCAATAATCACGCCAGTCACTTTCTTTGTAACCTCTACGTTTATTTTTTTTGCCTTTTAAAGGTGGCTTTGTTGTTTTAAACTTTGCAAGTTTTTTGCCTATGTATTTCATATTGTTAATTTTATTAGTAATCAAATAAACAAAACCTTCGCAGTCATCTGGAAGAGTTGTTATTTCTTTATCTTTATAAAACCAACTCATATACTATGTAGTCTTCTTATGACTATTGTGTTGCCATTTCTGACTTTTTCTAATATCATCTAACACTACATTATATTTTTCTTTTACTTCTTCTTGCCTTTTCTTTGCTAGTGTAATAATTTTTCTAAGTTCTCGCCTTGTTGTTCTTTTTGTTCTTTCACTTGGACTTCTTTCAAAGTCTTCACTTGCTTTGAAATAATTTAAAAAAGTTTGTGCCAATTCATCATGTGTGTCATTCATTTGTTGTGCTTTGCCACATTTCTTGATAAAACCATAATGGCCATGTTTTCATTTTAAAGGTATAATTTTCTTTTGTATATAAATTTTTGTAAAAGTCTAAAATACTTTTATTTTTTGATCCTTGTTCTGTGTGTTTTTTTATTTCTTCTCTAGTTTTTTTAATATATTCTATTTGTTGTTCGTGTGTACTTCTTTGAGGATAATCTTTTAAATCTCTAACCCAATTATTTGCTAGGCATAACCAAATTGCATCAGGAAATGCGGTTACATATCCAACATTGCTATCAACACAATTGGCTTCATTATAAATTTTGTCTTTAATTAAATTTACATGATTAAGTTTTTTGCCTAACTGTTTCATATCCTTCCAAAATTTATTATCATTTCGATGACTCAATGTATAATGCACAGAAATAAATTCAGCAATATCATCAAAATAATAATTCATTTTCCTATTATAGTAATCCTTGTCTAAATTTCTGTTAAACATCCAAGAAATACGTTTCATTCCAGCAATACCTGTTGCTATTGCTGTTGCTTCTAAAGGATCAACAAAACCTGCGGCCATACCCACAGCAAAACAATTTCCAACATTAGGTTTTTCTAATCTACCAGGATGCCATTTTAACAGTCTTGGTTCTTTTAAATTCTTATTGCCAATTATATTTTTGTAATGTTCTAATGCATCTTCATCAGAAAAATATTTGTCACTATAAATTTGTCCTGAACCTATCCTATCAAATAAAGGAAGATGGAAATACCAACCCATTTCGTTTGCAATACTTCTAGTGTAATTTACAATTTCTTCTTCTTTATTATCGTATTTTAAAGGACTTACCCATGCACTATTCATTATGTTTGCTTCATATTCTTTAAATTCTTGTGTAAGTTCTTTTATTAAAACTCTTGACAGTCCAGAACAATCAACCCATATATCAGAAGTAATGACTTCACCTGTTTCTAATTCCACATTTTTTATACCAGTTTCGTCTGTATTGACTTTTATAATAGTTGAAATTTTTTCTATTACACCTTTTGGTTTGCAAACATTTTCAATTAACCACGGAGCAACTTTTTCTGTATTGATATGATAGGTATAATTTCCTGTTGTTGACATCATATAATTGAAATCATTATCAAAAGGCATCTTTTTTTGTTTTGCATATTGATAAAATGGACTTATATGATGATACATATATAAATCTGGAGCAAGATTATTATTTTGTACATCAATCCATACATCTATACTTCTTAGATCTGTAGGTCGAGTATTATATGAGTTATGCCAATCTTCATTTTTCTCAATATCATATGCCCATCGAAAATTTCTAATGACATTTCTATCTGTCCATCCTTCCATACTGTTGCCGTATTTGAAAATACTGCCAGTTTCTCTCATAAATTTTTTTTCATCAACACCTAAACCATTGATTATACTTGCCATATGAGGTGTTAAACTTTCACCAACACCTATTTTTGGAATTTTGTCACTATGAATAAGAGTTACAGTTGATTGTGGAAAGTCTCTTTGCAAAAAAGCACTGGCTAAACTGCCAGCAGTACCTCCTCCAACAACAGTAATCTTTTTTATTTCCATTATTCTATATCCAAATCCGTTGCATAACTAGTAAAGCCATTTTCTTTAACAACTTTTAGAACATTATTCACTCTACCAACTAGTTCATCCTTATGACTTATCAAGTATATATTCTTTTGCCTCTCTCTGCCCATCTTTTTAAGAACGCTGAGAGAATTTTCTACGCCTGCTGTATCCATACCACTATCAATTAACTCATCTATGAATAATAAGTTAACACTTTGATATAAACTTTCCCAAACATCTCTAAAAGCAAAGGACATGCCTAAAATTAGCCTGTTTCTTTCGCCTCTTGACAGATTATCAAAGTCTAATTCTTGGCCTAGTTGTGTAATTTCTACATTCAAATCGTTTTGGAATATAACTTGGTGTGGTAATCCTAATTTATCAAGATAATATGTAAGCCTATTGTTTAAATATGTTAAATTTTGATCTATAATCTTTTTTCTAATAAAAGAATCTTTATTTGTAAGTAATTTAAATAAAAATTCCTGATGATCCTTAACACTTGTTAATTGATTTACTGGTTCCCAATCTATTTTTACGATTGCTGTATTACTTAACTCATCAATTTGGTTTTGATAAGGATCGTCCTCTTGTTCTTTATTTAACAAAGTTTGTTTTAAATTATCTACGTTGTTTCTGTGTTCGTATGCTTCTTTTGCAGTTTCATAAAACGTATTAGGTTTTCCATTTATATTACCTATTTCTTCAAGAGAAGACATTGCATCGTTTAATTTGTCAGTAACTTCGGTTTGATATGCCAATGCATCGTTAAGTTCTTTTGTTTTTTGTAGAGTTATTTCTTCTTTTTTGTCGTCTTTTAAAGGCTGTCCACAAGTATAACAAGTTGCACTATCCAAATTTGAGATGTCTTTTTGTGCCTTTTTAACAGAACTATCTGCCCGTAATTGTGCAGACTCTAGTGTGCTTTTTTCTTTGTTTAAAGCACTTATTTTGTTATTTAATTCATTCCAATTTTGTAGTTTATCATGCGAATCTAATTCTGTTTCTATGTCTAATTTTTCTAATTCTTCAATAGATTTTTTAATTTTTTCTTCATCTGTACGTCTTTTTGACTTCCAAGCACGTTGATTTTTTATTAATGTATCAATAGAGTCTTGTATTTTTTCATTTGCAGTTTGTATAGCATTTATTTTTAATGTTTCTTCTGTAATAGCATCTTTTGTAAGTCTTATTTGGTCTTTTAACTTTTCTGATTTTTCAGAAAGCATTGTTATACCTAGTAATTGTTCAATGATGGCTCTTTGATCATTTGTACGCATTGACAAAAACGGTTCGGTATATGTGTTTAGTGCAACAACATGTTTAAACATGTCATGACTCATGTTCAATAGTTCATTTATAGACTCTTGAGTCTTTCGACTATCGCCTTGACTTTGATCTTCCATATCAACTTGTTCAGTTTCGTTGATATAAAATTTAAGAATATTAGGAGAACGTCCTCTTTCTATACGATAGTTTGCTCCTGCTTTTTCAAAATTAAGGGTGACCAACATACCTTTAGAATTAGTCTTGTTAATAAGATTATTTCTCTTGATGTTGGTCAGTGCTTGGCCGTACAAAGCATAAGATAATGCATTTATTATCGTAGTTTTTCCTGTACCGTTACGTGATCCAGTATCGTCACCTCCTTGATCTAAGTTTTCACCAAGCACAAGTGTAAGTTGTTCACGATCAAAGTCTACGCCTTGTGTAACATTTCCTACACTCATAAAATTCTTTACTGTAAGATCTTTAATTTTTATCATAGTTCGCTATAAATATCCAATAATAATTTTTTGTTAAACTGATCACTATCAATCGCAAGTATTTCTTTGCTTACTATTTCGTCTACACTTTCAAATTTTGCAATATCTAAGTCTGAGTTTACTTCTTCAATATGTTTTTGCGGAATTAATGTAATTTCCCTGCAATCATAATCGTTAATAAATGTTTCTTTTATAAAACTTGCTTCTTCATAACTAATAGGAAGATCTAATGTAACTCTAAAATACATTTTTGATTTAATTAATTTGTCTTTTTCATCTATTAGTTGGGATAATTTAATTGTTCTATATTTAGGACAGTCGTTCCAATTTAAATAAACAGGTTCTGCATTGTTTTCTTTGTCAAGAATCATCATTCCACGTTTATCATCCCAAGCATCTGCGTAGTTATGTGGAAATGCATTGCCTAAATAATGTATTTTTCCTTGTTTTTGTCTTTTATGGAAGTGTCCACTGAAAACATATTCTTGATTTTTGAAATGTTCTGCTTGCAATTCGCCAGTATCGGGCATTTGTACCATTGCGTTCATATAAAAACTTGGCAATTCAAAATGTCCAAACAAATATTTGCTTTTAATATTAGGAATGCGTTTCCACTCATCTGCTACAAGCCAAGGAATAAATGCAACATCATCTTTTTCAAATATTTCATTTACTATTGTAATACCCGGAATATGTTTAGCAAATTCTGTAGATTTTACATCTCTTTTATCCTTATAGTATAAATCATGATTACCAGCAAACATATAAAAATTTTCAAAATGTTTTCCTAACTTTTCTAAACACCTTATTGTTGAATCCATTGTAGTTAAATTTAAACTATTGCGAGTATGATGCCAATCACCGCAAAATATTCCTGTTTCACAATTATTTTCTTTAGACTGTTCTATATACCAATCTATAAAATCTTCGCAATCTTGATTATGAATTCGTGAGTTACCTTTCATACCTAGATGTATGTCAGTAAATACTGCCGCTTTTTTGAACAAATTAAAACTCCTTCTTTGTTACTATAACAGAAAATTTAGTGTTTGTCAAACTAAATATTGAGTTTTTCTTCTTGTTGTCTTTTCATTAAAGCGTCCCATTCACCTTGATGCTGTCTAGTATGACTAGGCATTAAATTGTTCATTTCTAAAATGTCATCACGTATATTTTGATTTCTCTTTTCCAAGTTAATTACTCTAACAAAAGAGTTGGTTACTGCGGCCGTATAGTAGGCAAATGGATTATTAGACTTAGATTCGTCAAATTGTAGTCCTATTTGAGCAAGTTGTAAAATTGCTTGTCCTTTCATTTCATCATTATATGTATAACCTCTAACATTTCCTCGTGTTGCGTATCTTTCACATAATTTAATCCACATACGAGCAAGTTTGTCGGTTGCTTTACCATGTCCTTTGCTAAAATAGCCATTTTCCATTCCTCCTATCCAATGACTTTTACCTATGCATATTAATTCATCATCTTCATTAAATTTATAATGATGAAATGGTGGAAAATTTAATTTTTGTTTTGTGTCTGCAATAGATCTTGGATTTTTCTTACGTCCTGGCTCGTCAGGTATGTGATCAAATGTCATTATTCTAAATATTAATTCTTGCTTAGTAATTTTTTTGTAGTCTACTTCGCATTGTGCTTGTTTTACCTTTTCTCCGGCCTGCTTTCGTCTTTCGTATTCTTCTTGTGATAATCTTTTTGCTTTGTTTCTTTTTGCTTCTGCTATTGTTCTGATGTTAATTTTGTCTACACTTGTTAAAATTATATCGTATCTTGCATATTCTGATTCTGTATAACTACAGAAAGAATTTTTAGAGTCATGTATTTCTGATAACATGTCTTTGTTGTTTAAGTAATTGATTTTTCTCATGGATTTTCCTTATCTATAATCCTATTATAATATACGCAGTTAAAAAAGTCAACTAAATAATGTTGTAGGAGACAAATATGACAAACAATCCAATACAAAGCAACTCTGCAACACAAGGTAGTGAAAATTCACCCAATATCTTTTCAGATATTGCAAATTTTTTAAATGTGTCTAATGATCTAGTAAGTGCTATTAGATCAAAGAATATTTTTGCAGGTGCAGAACCTCCCAAAGCAAATTCTAGCCAAGCAGTCTTTCTTCCAACTTCTGCTGAAAATGGAACTGATTGGCGTGTTAGATTAAGTTTACCTACAATAGGCACCTTTTCAACTAGTCCTATATTTACCCCTTTGCAAAATACAGGTAACAGTTTAGTTTTTCCTGTAAATCCAGCAATTACTATGAATCATACAGCAAATTACAGTGAAATACATCCTGTGCATAGTAACTATTCATTTCCACAATATACAAATAGTAGAACAGAAGATATTACTATTTCTGGTGAATTTCCTGTGCAAAATGAAAAAGACGGACAGTATTGGGTCGCCGCAATACATTTTTGTAGGAGTGTTTCAAAAATGTTTTACGGAGATACAAGTAATAAAGGTGCACCTCCACCAATATTAAAATTAAATGGGTATGGACAATTTGTTCTAAACAATGTTCCTGTGGTACTGGTTAATTTTATGTCTGATATGCCAAAAGATGTTGATTATATTAAAACACCTGTATTTGCTGGTAATGGTTTAGAAGTAGGCTTAAAATATAATTGGGTGCCTACGTTAAGCACTATTACTTTAACATTGAGACCTGTATACAGCAGAACAAAAGTTTCTCAATTTAGTTTGGATAAGTTTGTACAAGGTGGACATATAGACGAAGGATTTATTTAATGCAATATACTAAAAGTAGTCCATGGCATAACACATCTTTTAATCAAAGTGGAGAATTAGGTGTTTTAAATATTCGACCTGTGCCTGCAGAAGACGATGATATATACTATACTATTGAATCACAATACAATTATAGACCTGATTTACTTGCATATGATCTTTACGGTACAAGTAAATTATGGTGGGTATTTGCACAAAGAAATATGGACACAATAAAAGATCCTGTATATGATTTTAGAGTAGGTACAAAGATTTTTTTACCTAAATCTTCAAATCTTAAACAAACACTAGGATTGTAATGACAATAAAACCTAATATACTTAAAGATTTTGCATCTTACAACACTATTTTTAGTCTAAGTTGTTTAACACCTGACGAAATCAATGTACCTAATGAAACTTATAGGCTTACTGAGCCTCAAAATGTAATTTTACGTAGTGGCGGCGGAGCAAAAAACAAAACCACAACAGCATATGAAGATGCGTTAAATGGACAAGTCGAATATTTTATAGATGATATTACAATCGAAGGTATTGTAACACCAAGTAAATCTACAAGAACAACAAACGCAACATTTTTAAATTTTACAGTAACAGAACCGTATAGCATGGGTTTATTTTTACAAACTTGTATGATTGCCGCTCAAGAAGCAGGTTTTACAAATTATTTGCAAGCACCTTTTATGTTGACGGTAGAATTTATAGGATATGACGATAATGGCGACATATTAACAGTTGATAATGCTTCTAAATTAAGAAGAAACTTTCCTATTAGGTTTACTAGTGTAGAATTTGATGTAAAACAGAGTGGTTGTACTTACTATGTTGAAGGCATTCCTTGGAATGAACAAGCATTTATTGATCAAACAGAAAGTTCTGGATATGATTTATCATTATCAGGTGCTACAGTAGGAGAAGTATTACAAAGTGGCGGACAAAGTTTAACAACTATATTAAATGGTAGGGGAGCAGAATTACAACAACAAGGTAAAGTAAGTAGTGCTGATGAATTTGTAATTACATTTCCAGAAGAAATTTCTAGTTTTAAGTCAGCAGTAGCAACAAACAAAACTGTGAACTCTGCAACTGTAACACCACAAAATAATTCTTCTGGTGGTGGCTTTATGGATATAGTATCTACTGGATTAAAGTTTTTTGGTATAGTCGGAGCATTAAAATCAGGAAATGCAAATAATTTGTTTAGTATTTTATCAGGAGGACTAGGTAGTATTGCACCTGATGGTATAGAAAGATTCTTATCAGGAGTTACAGGATTGATTATGACAAAAAATCCTATTAATGAAAAGTTATCATCTACAGTACAAAATGGAAGTTTAAATATTTTTGGCAGTTCAAAAATAATTAATAGTGTAAACGATCCTGGAAACAAACCACAAGGGGTAAGTTCTTTAAATTATGATAAGCAATTTAATGTTTACAATAGAACTGCAACTGTTGTAAGTGATGATAACAGGAATTTTTCTTTTCCTCAAGGAACCAAAGTTACAAAAGTAATTGAAGAAATCTTATTAAGTAGCCAGTGGGGACAAAATTTAAATAAACAACAACCGGATGAGAACGGAATGGTTACTTGGTTTAAAGTACAACCAAATGTGTTTATTAAAAATGATGTAGGGCAAGAACAACAGGCTGGTTCACATAGCAAAGTATACAATTATAAAGTTCAAGAGTATAAAGTACATAGTAGTCATTTTCAGCAACCTACTAATGCTGGTATTGGATATAAGAATTTAGAAAATAACGTTGCAAAAGAATACAATTATATCTATACTGGAGAAAATACTGAAATTATTAATTTTGATATAAAAATTGATACTGCTTTTTTTACTGCAATATCAAAAGATAGAGGACAAGAAGCAACTGATAAAAAATTAAATGGTCAAAATAAAATGACTGTAGATAAAGATCAACCACAAACAAATGCAAAAACTACAGGCGGAATAAGTCTTACAGGAATGGCACAACAAATAGATATACTAGGTACAAGCACCGGAGGAATAGGTGGTGCTGGAATTGATAACAATAAAATTAGAACTGCAAGACTTTTCCAAGATGTTATTGTTAATAGTGATGTAGACCTTGTAATGTTAAATTTGGAAATTCACGGAGATCCGTATTTTATTGCAGATAGCGGAATGGGTAATTATACAAGTGAATCTGCAGGAAATAATACCACTACTGATGGCACTATGGATTATGAAAGAAATGAAATAGATGTATTAGTGAACTTTAAAACACCAATAGATTATAATGATAAAACTGGTGGTATGTTTTTTCCAGAAGATGTTGTTTCTGTAGATGCATTTAGTGGTTTATATAGAGTTGTATTTGTTGAAAACAGATTTATTAATGGAGAATTTACACAAACATTACAATTATTAAGAAGAAGAAATCAAGAAAGAGATTTTAAATCTTCTGGTACAGCAGATACTACTTTTAAAATGAAAGATGCTTCAGCAAATGAAGTAGGATTTACACCTTTTAGATAAGGCGGAGTAAAATTTAATGGCAACAGAACTACCATCAAATAATCAACAAACAAGTACAGTATCTGATCAGGGGTCTGATAAGTTATATGGCATATATGTCATGCGTGTTATAGATCATATCGACACAGAGTATCAAGGTGCATTATTGGTTGAAAGAATTACAAACTATACTCCAGGAAATCCTGATCAAACTACAGGTAATACTTATACAGTCAGATACGCTTCACCTTTTTTTGGTACTACTGCAATAGAACATGCTGGAAAAAATGATAGTTATAACAATAGTCAAAAAAGTTATGGATTTTGGGCTGTTCCACCTGATCCAGGTTGTTTAGTATTAGTAAGTTTTGTAGAAGGAAATGCCGCTTTGGGTTATTGGTTTGCTTGTATACAAGATAGTTACATGAATTTTATGGTTCCTGGCGGACAACCTGTAACAAATTTAGTAAGTGGTAATGTTCCAAGCACATTACGTGGAAAAAAATTACCAACAGCAGAATATAATAAAAAAATTAATAGTGCAAGCACTAATGATCCTACAAAATTTAAAAAACCTGTTAATGAAGATTTTGTTGCTTCACTTACAGAGCAAGGATTAGTAGAAGACGATATTAGGGGATTAACAACTACAAGTTCAAGGAGAGAATTTCCTAGTTCAGTAATTGGCATAAATTCTCCAGGTCCTGTAGATAAAAGACCAGGTGCTCCAAAAGGACAAAAAGGAGTAAAGGAAGGAAAAGCAACCATATATGTAAACAGACTAGGAAGTAGTAGTTTTGTAATAGATGATGGTGATGATAAAATTATTAGGAAAGGTTCGCCTACTGATTCTCCATATGAATATGTGAGTAAAGAAGCAAAAGAATCTGGCGGAGATGTAACACTACCACAAAATGAATTAATACGTTTAAGAACTAGAACTGGTGCACAAATTCTAATGCATACTACTGAAGATTTGATATACATTAACAATAGTAAAGGTTCGGCTTGGTTAGAAATGTCTAGTAATGGAAAAATAGACATATATGCTAAAGATAGTATTAGTTTACATTCTCATAATGATATAAATTTTGTCGCCGATAGAGATATCAATTTTGAAACAGGTAGAAATATGAATTTTATGGTTACAGGTAGTATGTTTCAAACTACAGGTGCTAATCTTGAAATAAAAGTTGGTGTTGATGGTAAAATTTATGCCGCTAATAACTTTGAAGTTGTAGGCGGAGTAGATGTAAAACTAAAAGCAAATAATAATTATGAAGTTGTTGCATCAACTGATATTAAACACAAAGCAGAAAATAATATTGAGAGTAGTGCAGGAAAAAATACTAATTTAACAAGTGGTGCTAAAAGTAATATCAAAAGCGGTGAAGGACATTTTGAATCTGCAAATCCTATTCACATGAACGGACCAGAAGCAGAAACTGCATCTGAAGCCACAGAAGCAACTGTAGCATTAAAGGGAAAATTTCCACAGCGTGTACCACAACATGAACCATGGCCAGGACATGAGAATTGGAATCCCGAAGAAACAGTAGCGGAAAAAACCGAAGCAGGAGATTTAAGTAATGATGTTCATCCTGAATCGCAAGAAAGAGAAGCAGATAGGAAAGCAATACAAGACGATTTGCCTCTTGAAGACAAAGAAAAAGAACAAGAATAGGAGGGAAGTAATATGGCAGATACTTGGCCAGTAAATAACGGAAGTGTTGGAACAAAAGGTTCAGCAAATGCATATAATCCAATGACAGATCCGTATGCAGAACCAGGAAGACCAGGAGGAATGAATGAAAATAAACCAGCACCTGGTGCTTCTTCTTCAAAACCAGTTCCTGAATCTAGTAAAAGCCCTTATACAGGAGAAGAGAAAAAAAGAGTTGTAGGTACAAAAATACAAGATATTACTTTAGAAGAAGTATTTCAAACAATAGATACGTTCTTAAAATCAGCAGGAGGAGGGTTTGGCGGATTAGGCGGATTATTAGCAGGTGGACTATCTGGAATCTTAGACAAGGTAGGAGGCGTTGTATCTCAATTATTAAGCACTACTAGTCTTACAAATGTATTTGGTGGTATAGTAAATAATATTGTACCTGCTATAGGTCAAGCAATACAAGGTTTTACAGATGCAATAGGAGAAGTAGCAGGACCTTTATTCAAAGGCATTACAAACACTTTAGATACAGCATTACCTGGTTTAGGTTCTGCTTTAAATAATTTTGGCGGTGCAATTGGGCAATTAGGTAATAATATTTCTGCTGGATATGATGCTTTACCAGAAGTTTTAAAAACAGGTGTAACATCAGCAGTAGCAGGAGCAGTAGCAGGAAAATTTACATCTATTGATCCTGGGTTAGCCGCTGGTGTAGTAGGAGCAATTAGATTTGCAGACAATCCAGTTGGACATTTAAATGAAGTAAAAGCCGCCGCACAATCTTTAACAACTGTTTTAGGAAATACTTTGCCAGACGTTAATAACGGCTTACAAAAAGTTATACAATCATCTGCTAATGCAGGATCACAATTAGAACAAATAATTACTCCCAATGACAATGGATTTAGTATTAATCCAGGCCCTTTGTTTACTCAGAATGTGTTTTACAAATCTGTAAGTGGTCAGTTAGTACAACTTGCTCCTAAGAACAGTACAGTTGGAGTGTTAAAAGACGGAATAACCATTAGATTTTAAGGCGGTAAATACAGTATGTCACAATTATATAAAACAATATCAGTAGGAACAAAAGAAACTGCACAGCCATTAGTGTCTAAATCATATAGAGGTTTATCAACTGTGTCTACTGATGTAAAAAAATCATTTGCTTTATATGATTTGCCTTTGATAAAACAGGATATTTTAAATCATTTTAACATAAGGCAAGGAGAAAAATTAGAAAATCCTCGATTTGGAACAATTATATGGGATATACTTTATGAACCTTTAACTGAAGAAGTAAAACAATTAATAATCCAAAACGTAACAGAAATAATAAACTATGATCCAAGAGTAAGTGTAGATGGTATAACAATAGATAGTTTCGAAAGTGGCATACAAATAGAATGTGTTTTAAAGTATTTGCCTTATAGCATAAGTGAAACTTTAAGATTAAGATTTGATCAAAATTTGGGGCTTCTTTAAGTACGCACTTTACGAAACCAGATAAATATTACATAGTAAAAGGACACACGTATGGCAAGTACTGATAGACAAAATAGATTGCTACTAGCAGAAGATTGGAAGAGGGTATACCAGTCATTTAGATATGCAAACTTTCAAAGTTATGACTTTGATAATTTGCGTAGGACAATGATTAACTATATCAGAGAAAATTATCCTGAAGATTTTAATGATTATATTGAAAGTAGTGAGTATCTTGCTCTAGTCGATTTGATTGCATTTTTAGGGCAAAATATAAGTTTTAGAACTGATCTTAATGCTAGAGAAAATTACATAGAACTTGCAGAACGTAGAGAAAGTGTATTAAGATTAGCAAGACTAATAAGTTATAATCCAAAAAGAAATGTGCCGGCTAATGGATTGTTAAAATTAGAAAGTGTGTCTACATCTGAAGATGTAATTGATAGTTTTAACAATAATTTATCCAATCAAGTTATTACATGGAATGATAGCACAAATCCTAATTGGTATGAACAATTTACAAAAATATTAAATGCGGCCTTGCCAGTAAAAAATGAAATAGGATCACCTATTAAAAAAGCAACACTAGTTGGTGTGGCAACAGAACAATATAGATTTAATTCTATTGGAAATGGAGTACCTGTATATGGATTTACTAAATCTATTGATAACATATCACGTCAATTTGAAATAGTAAGCACTTCATTTAATGATACAACAATAACAGAAGAAGAACCTTTACCTGGAAATAGGTTAAGTTTTATATATAGAGATAACGGACAAGGCTCCGGAAGTAATAATACTGGATTTTTTGTCCATTTTAGACAAGGAAATTTACAATCTAATGATTTTAAAATAACAAATAGTACACCTAATACTACAGTAAGTGTTGATAGTGAAAATATTAATTCTACAGACTTATGGTTGTATAGTTTAGATAGTAATGCTACAGAATCAAAATTATGGACAAAAGTTGATAGTATTGAAGGAAACAATATAATTTACAATAGTCTTACAAAAGGTGTAAAAGATGTATATAGTGTATTAACAGGATTAAATGATTCTGTAAGTTTAATTTTTTCTGATGGTACGTTTGGAACTATACCAAATGGTAATTTTAGAACATATTACAGAACAAGTTCAAATGCAAGTTACAGTATAGTTCCTGCAGATATGACTGCAATAAATGTTACAATCCCTTATATAAGCAAAAAAGGAAAATCAGAAACAATAAGTTTAATTTTTGATTTAAAAGAATCTGTTGAAAATGCAAGTGCAAGTGAATCTACAGAAAACATCAAAAGCAGAGCACCTAGCACATATTATACACAAAATAGATTAATTACAGGAGAAGATTATAACGTAGGACCTTTATCTGTTAGTCAAGAAATTGTTAAAACAAAAAGTGTCAATCGGACAAGCAGTGGTATAAGTAGATATTTTGATTTAAAAGATGCAACAGGAAAATATAGTAATACAAATTTATATGGAAATGATGGCATAATTTATAGAGATGAGTATACTATAAAAGACACATTTACTTTTACTACAAAAAATGACATAGAAGGAGTAATCAACAATAAACTAATTTCTATTATTAGAGATACAAGATTAAAGAATTTTTATTATACAAATTTTTCAAGAAATAGTTCTGTTGCAGGATTTAATTTTAATTGGAAATCTGAAACAAATCAAACTAATATGTCAACAGGATATTTTGAAGATACAAATAATACAGCAGTAGCAGTTGGGTCTTTTACTGCTGGCATAATGAGATTTATTGAACCTGGTTCGTTAGTAAAATTTATACCGCCAACTGGTCAACATTTTATGAAAAATAATGAACACGGTCTTATGCCTGGAACAGCAGATCATGCCAATTCAGTTATGTATAAATGGTCAAAAATTGTTTCTGTAACAGACAATGGCACACTTACAAACACAACAACAGGATTAGGACCTATAACACTAAATGACACTATTCCTTCTGAAGCACAGGTTGCAGAAATTATTCCAAATTTAACTGGAACATTCACTGCTGATTTAATTAATCAGTTAGTAGATCAAATATTTGCGTATAAAACTTTTGGTTCGAGGTATGACACTGAAACTAGACAATGGAAATTAATAACAAATCAAAATTTAAATATTAAAGATGATTTTAGTTTAAGTTCTGCAGGAAACACAAGCAATCAACAAGTAGATTCAAGTTGGTTACTTTTATTTGAAACCGATGGCGAAACTTATGATGTATCATATAGATCATTAAGATATGTTTTTGAAAGTAAAGAAGAGATTAAATTTTATTTTGATGGAAATGATAAAATTTATGATAGTAAGACAGGAAAAGTAATAAAAGATAAAATTTCTGTATTGAGCATAAACACTAAACCTGATTCTTTATCTAATTTTACAATAGATTGGGATTGGGAAGTGTCCTCGGACTATCGTGAATCTCAAGGTTATGTAGAAAGTAATAAAATTGAAGTAGGATTTTTTGATGAAGACGATGATGGCGTAGTAGATGATCCTGATATGTTTACTGAAATTGTAGATCCAACAACAAATGCAATCACTAAGTATGTTTTCCATAAAAAAGGCCCAGGCGACGAAGTATACAAATATGTAGATACAAGTGTAGAAACTATAAATGTTATTACCTCAGATGGAAGCATTGGAGCATTTAGTCAATATGCAGATGGAACTGTTTTTTATAACACAACAACTAAATTATTTAAAATTCTTAACAAAACAGCAAACACCTTAGATTTTACTTCCATATACAAAGCAAATGAAGGCCGTAGTGGAATAAAATTTCAATATGTCCATGCGGCAAATGAAAATAGAAGATTAGATCCAAGTGTAAGTAATATTATAGATGTATATTTGTTAACAAGATCTTATGATATAAATTTTAGAAAATGGTTAACAGGTGAAACTGCAACAAAACCATTACCACCTAGTAATGATAATCTGCTTTTAACTTTTGGAGCAGATATTAATGCTATTAAAAGTATTAGTGATGAAGTAGTATATCATCCAGTAAAATATAAAGTATTATTTGGTGAAAAGGCACCTAATGAATTGCAAGCAAAATTTAAAGTAGTATTAAATACTGAAAGAGTTGTAAACGAAAATGAAATAAAAAGTAAAATTGTAGATGCGATTGATGCTTTCTTTTCTTTAGAGAATTGGGATTTTGGAGAAAAATTTTATTTTACTGAATTAGCAACTTATGTTAGTAAAGAGTTATCTCCTGATATAAGTAGCATTGTTCTTATTCCTCAGCAAAAGGATCAAAGTTTTGGAAGTCTTTTTGAGATAAATTCTGAAAGTGATGAAATTTTTGTAAGTGGTGCAAATGTGTCTGATATTGAAATTATAGATGCAATTACAGCATCAAGATTACAAGCATCTGGTAATGTTGTTACAGACGCTTCAGGTAGTGCTACAGGTGTTTTAAGTAGTGCAACAACATCTACTGTTTTTATAAATTCTTCAACAACATCAGGAACAAGTAGCCCTAGTTATAATTCAGGTAGTGGCGGCTCAGGTAGTGGCGGCTCAGGTAGTGGTGGCTCAGGTAGTGGCGGCTCAGGTGGCGGTGGCTCTGGTGGCGGAGGCTATGGTTACTAATGTCTGATGAAGGTTTGCCAGTAGGAAAGAATCCTGAAAGAAAAAGTAAAACTTTTTTACCAAAGTACTTTCAAACTCCTACAAATAATAAATTTTTAAATTCTACAGTAGATCAGTTATTTCAAGCAGGGCAAGTAGAAAAATTAAATGGCTTTGTTGGTGAAAGACAAGCACCCGCTAGAAAAATAGATGATAATTATATAGATACTTTTGGAAAAGATAGGAACGATTATCAACTAGATGTTAATCTAGTAAAAAAAGATGAATTAGGAAATATTCGCTTTACTAAAGATTATCTTGATTATATAGGTAGCATTAAAGCAGAAGGCGGAAATGTTTCAAATCATAGTAAATTAAATAGCCAAGAATTTTATGCTTGGAACCCTCATATAGACTATGATAAATTTACAAATTTTAGAGAATATTATTGGTTACCAAATGGTCCTAATGCTTTAAGTATTAAAGGACAAGGAAAAAATGTAATTAGTACATATACAGTTACAACAGAGGCAGATGATGATAATGATGCTTTTGTGTTTTCGCCAAATGGTTTTACAAAAAATCCAACTTTAAAATTATATAGAGGACAAACTTATAAATTTCAGGTAGATAGTCCTGGTCATCCTATGGCTTTTGCTTTAAACAGAACTTTTCTTCCAGGAAAAACATTAGATGATAGTTCTGCAAATATTAGTACAATATATACTGATGGTATAAAAATTACACCAGAAGAAATAGATGATGATACAGTCCCTGCAGGAACTACATATTTTACTGATGCAGGATATTTAGAAAAAGGAATAATTGAATTTACTGTTCCAGAAGATGCTCCTGATGTTTTATATTATCTTAGTCAATATAATATTAACACAAGTGGTGTATTCACGATAGCAAATATAGAAGAAAATACTGAAATAAATGTTGAAGAAGAAATTCTTGGCAAAAAAACTTATACTACAAATGATAAATGGGCTTTATCAAATGGTATGAAAGTTTATTTTTTAGGAACAGTTACTCCAACAAAATATAGCACAGGAAATTGGTATGTTGAAGGAGTAGGCGAAAAAATTAAACTTATTGCTGAATCTGATTTAGAAGTTCCTGCAACTTTTACAACTGATACTGATATAGGATTTTCTGAAGAAGGTTTTGACACTTTACCTTTTAGTGAAGCGTTAAGTTTTGCTGGAACAAAAGATTATATTTGTATGAAGCGTGATAGTGCAGACAGGAACAGTTGGGCAAGATATAATAGATGGACACATAAAGAAGTTATACAGACTACAAATACATTGTTAGGAATAGATAGTGATTTAGCAGAAACTGCCAGAGCAAAAAGACCTATTATTGAATTTGATGCTGGTTTACAACTTTTTAATCACGGTTGGAAAAATAAAAAAAATGTTGATTTAGTAGATGATTACACAACTGATGTATTCAGCAATATAGAAGGTGCAATTGGCTATAATGTAGATACTGTAGATTTGGCTGATGGTATGCGTGTATTATTTACAGCAGATCCGGACAGTTTTGTTGCTGGCAAAATTTTTAGAGTAACTTTTTTAACACATCTTAATACAACTACTATTTCTTTAATAGAAGAACCAGATTCAACTCCTGTGACTGGAGAAACTATATTATGTAATAAAGGAAAAACTTACGCTGGTAAAATGTTGTTTTACAATGGAATAAAATGGCAATCAGCACAAGATAAAACATCTGTAAATCAATTTCCATTATTTGATATGTTTGATAAAAATGGAATATCGTTAAGTGATGAAACAACTTATCCTGCAAGTTCTTTTAAAGGAAACAAAATATTTTCTTACAAAATAGGAGAAGGATCAGTAGATGCTGAACTAGGCTTTGCTTTAAAATATAAAAATATAGCAAATATAGGCGATATTGTTTTTACTAATAATCAAACACAAGAAACATATGCATATCAAATAAATGATACACTTACAGAAATTAATTCTGACACGGCTTATTTTAAAAAATATGATTATTATGGAACAAATTTTGTTTACACAAATAGTTGGATAAAAGCAAATGTTAAAAGTAAACAATCTGTAATTAGACAATTTTTTGGTAATGAAATAACAAATGATTTACCTATAGATTTTTTTGATAATAGTAACACTCTAACAGATTTATCAATTACAGTTAGAAAAAATAACAAATTATTATTTGAAAATACTGACTATACAATTAATACAGGATTAATAAAACTTACAAATGATTTAGTAGAAACAGACATTGTTGTTGTCAAAGGTAGAAGTAGAACACAAAAAAACAATAATGGATTTTACGAAACACCAAAAAATTTAGTAAGTAATCCTTTGAATAATGAAGTAAACGAATTTACATTAGGCGAAGTAAACAATCATGTAAGCACAGTAATAGAAGAACAAAAAGAATTTAATGGATTATATCCTGGAGTAAGTAACTTAAGAGACTTAGGCGATTTAAAACCTTTTGGAAGAACTTTTGTTCAGCATAGTGGACCAATAAATTTACCATTATATCATTTAACTTCTGAAAATGCAAATATTATAGAAGCAATTGAATATGCATCTACAGAATATCTACGTTTCAAAAATAAATTTATAAGTTTTGCAGGTGAAAGTGGCTTTGACGGAAGTGTGAAAAAACATGTTGATTTTATTTTAAAAAATATTTCAGTCAATTCAAAAAATACTGCTCCGTTTTTCTTTAGTGATATGATTGCACCTGGCGAAGGAAAATTATTAAGTTATATTGTAAAAGATATTTCTAACCCTTTTTACAATTTATCTCAAGATTTTGATTTGACAACTGTAACTAATAGGTCTGTGCTAGTATACAAAAATAATGTTCAATTGATTCATAAAAAAGATTATGAATTTCAAACAGGAGGTTTTGTAAAAATAAATGCAACTATTGTTCTTGATGATAAAATTGATATTTACGAATATGATAATACTGATGGTATGCATATACCTTCAACTCCTAGTAAGTTAGGAATATATCCTAAATATGAACCAGAAATTATAACAGACAATACATATCCTGTATCAAAAAAAGTTATAAGAGGCCATGACGGCAGTTTTAATGTTGCATATGATGATTTTAGAGATGATTTATTATTAGAATTAGAAAAAAGAATTTTTAACAATATCAAAGTAGAATACGATACTACAATTTTTGATATACATAATTTTTTACCTGGTACTTATAGAGATACAGGAGTTAGTATTAATGATGTTAATAATATTTTAATTAAAGATTTTTCTGATTGGTCAACAACTGCTGGTTTTCCAGAAGTAGATGGAATTGGAACTATTATCCAAGGAAATTCTTTTACATATAATTATCAAGGTTCTGTAGATAAGTTTGATAATAATTTAACAGGCTATTGGAGAAATGTATATCGTAACGCATATGACACAGATATTCCTCATTTGAAACCTTGGGAAATGTTAGGGTTTTCTATAAAACCAACTTGGTGGGAAACAGTATATGGACCAGCCCCTTACACAAGGCAAAATACTGTTATGTGGGAAGATATAGAAAAAGGTGCTATTAAAGAACCTGGCAAAATTGTAATACATAACAAAAAGTTTGTAAGACCAGGATTGTCAGAACATCCTCCTTCTGATGATGATGGAAATTTGCTATCTCCATTAGCAAGTGGATTAGTTAGAGAATTTTCATTTATAACTTCAAAGAGATTTTTTGGTTTTGGAGATCAACATGTATCAGAAACTGCTTGGAGAAGAAGTGCAAGTTATCCTTTTGCTGTAATAAAAGCATTAATTTTAAGTTTTCCTGCTCAAGTATTTGGACTTACATATGATAGATCCAGAATAAAAAGAGATCCTGCTGGATTATTAGTATATTCAAAAACTGATAAAAGGTTAAGATTAAATGATATAAGTATGGATTATACTTTTGAAAATGATATACCTATATTTACAGCAGGATTAATTAATTATATAACCTCATATATTGCTTCTGATATACAATTAAAAATAGAAGAATTTTATGACGATTTTCAGGAAGTAAAAAATAATATTGGATTTAAACTAGGTGGATTTGCAGATAAAGAAAATTTAAAAATTGTTTTAGATAGTCGAACACCTTTAAATAAAGGAAATATATTTGTTCCACCTGAAAACTATGATATAGTATTAAAAACAAGCAATAGCCAAGACTCATTGTCATATAGCGGAATTGTTATTGAAAAAACAACCGGAGGTTTTAGAGTATCTGGATACGATAAACGTCGACCTTATTTTCTTGTTAGCAACAATATTCCTTCAGCAAATGATCCTATAATAAATGTTGGTGGAATTTCTGAATCTTTTGTTGACTGGGCAAATAATAAAACTTATATAAGCGGACAAATTGTTAAATTTCAAAATGTTTTTTATAGAGCACAATCTAACCATGTTAGTCAAGATACATTTGATGATACATTATATTCTCCGATGAAAGAATTACCTATAGTAGGAGGTACAAGTGCAAGATTTAACAGAAATTTTTACAAAAATAATACTTATAAAGTAGACTATAATACTGTGATTCCTACAGTACAGGAAACTGTAGATTTTATATTAGGATACGGCAATTATTTAGAAGAAAACGGTTTTATATTTGATTTTTTCAACACAGCATTTGAATCTGTTGAAAATTTTTCGTTGGCGGCAAAAGAATTTTTATTTTTTACTTCACAAGCGTGGTCTAGTGGAACTTTACTTACTGTAAGTCCTGCGGCAAATAAATTAAAATTTGTACGTGATAATTATATAGTTGCAAATGTAGAAAGTGGTAGAAACAGTATTTTAAATTCTGAAGGTAACAGCATAAAAAATACTTTTACTAATTTCGAAAGAGATGCAGGTAATGAATTTGCAGTTAAGCCTGTGGATACAAATGATGGAATATTCTTTTGCAATATAGATTTAATACAAAAAGAGCATGTAGTAATTATTGATAACACAACTGTCTTTAATGATATCATTTATGATCCCGAACCTGGATTTAAACAAGATAGATTAAAAGTAGTAGGATATAGGACAGAATGGAATGGTGCTTTTAGTATTCCAGGCTTTGTATATTTAGACGGAAGATTTAGTGCATGGAAAAAATTTAAAGATTACAAAATTGGCGATTTAGTAAAACAAAATCAATTTTATTATATTGCAAAGGTTACACATACTAGTCAAAATTCATTTGAAAATAGTAAATGGCAGATATTAAATGACAAGCCTCAATCAAAATTATTATCAAATATGGATTATAAATCAGCACAATTTGAGGATTTTTATGATTTAGATTCTGACAACTTTGATAGTGAACAACAAAGACTTGCACAACATCTAATCGGATATCAAAAAAGACAATATTTAGAAAATATTATAAATGACGAAATCAGTCAATACAAATTTTTTCAAGGATTTATTCAAGACAAAGGTACAAAAAATGTTCTTACAAAACTATTTGATAAATTAAGTACTAATACTGGCGAAAGTTTAGAATTTTACGAAGAATGGGGATTGAGAGTAGGACAGTACGGAGCAGTTGATAGTTTTAAAACTGTTGAATATAAACTGCAAGAAAATAAATTTCAAATTTCTCCACAACCTATAGAGTTAGTTCCGGTAGTTGATAACACACGAACAGATTTAATTTATCAATATCCGTTAAATGATGTATATTCTAAACCAAATGATTATGATCATAAACCATTTCCGTTATTAACAACGGAAAAAGAATATACAAAAACTGCTGGATATGTTAGAAACGACCAAATTAATTTTATTGTAAAAACCACACAAGATATATTAGCATTAGATATTAATAATGTTAATATAGGAGATAATATCTGGGTTACACAAGATAAACAAAGTTGGAATGTTTTAAATGTTTTCAAATTGGAAAATTATGTAACTAACATAACAAAAACAACTTTAGGTATAAATGTCACCTTTAGGGATCCTGTAAATTTTCAAGTAGATGATATTGTTGGATTTTATAATGTTAATGAAGAAATAAATGGTTTTAGACTTGCTAAAGTAATTGCATCAAATGAAGTAGAATTTTTTACAAATACTCCTATTACAACAGATAGCATAGATTTAACTGATAGTACATTAGGTACAGTAGTAGTGTTAAATAGTGTCAGATTTGATACAATAGAAAAAGCAAATGATTATCTGTTTACGAATGATATATTTCAAGGTGATAAAATATGGGTAGATGACGTAGATAGTAAATGGCAAGTTTTACAAAATACCAGCAGTTTTACAAAAACCAATAAAGTAGTAAGTCCAAGTACAAGTGAAGAAGGATTTGCAAACTCTATATCTGCTAATAAGTTTAATAATATTTTGGCAATCGGAAGACCAGGATCTGGAAGTTATGGCGTTGTAGAAATATATGACAGAGTAATTAACACACAAGCCTGGAAAAAAATACAAACACTTGAACCTAAACAAGCAATCCATGACTCAAATTCAAATTATGGACAATCAGTAGCATTAACAGAATCTGGAAATTATTTGTTTATTGGTGCACCTAATGCTTCTAATGTAAAAACAAAATTCAAAGGTGAACTAGATCCAGTAGGTAGTTATTCAACAGGAGATATTGTTTCAGATAGAGGTATTTTATGGAAAGCAAAAAATGCAGTCAACGGTGATTTAAGCACATTAAATGATTTTACACAAGATTGGGAATCAGTAGGTTCTATTCCTGCAGACATATTAGGAAATGGTTCTTCATTAAATAATCAAGGTATAGTTTATGTTTATAAAAGAAATACTGGAAATAACACGTATGAAGATTTGACACAAGTAGTAAGTCAAACACCTTTAGAAAACGGACAATATGGCAGACAAATTGAAGCAAGAGTAAATAAGGATGGAGAATCTGTTGCTTTTATTCATAGTTTAGATGCAGAAGGAAGAATTAATTTCTTAGAAAATTCTACAACAAATGAAGATTTATTTTCTTACTCAAGAGATAGATCATACAAAGGTTCTTTTGCAAATACTAAAAACTATTATACTGGAGATATAGTCTTTTATGCAGGAAATCTTTATCAAGCAACTACAAATGTTTTTTCAAGTGTTTGGGATATTGCATCTTGGTCTCAATTAGATTCTTACGTAGATTATCAAGGATACATACCTCCTTCGGATATGCTTTACTCAGAAAGCGATATTCTAGGAGTTGCAAGCGGAAGTTTAATTGGTTACAAATTTGATGTAAGTAGTGATGCAGAAGTTATTGTAATGTCAGGAAAAACTAGCACTATGGGATATAGTGTTAGTATATACAGAAGACAAACTACTGGATCTTCAAATAGATATGTGTATTATCAAACACTTACTTTAGAAGATAGTACACAAGGATTTGCAACTGATGTTGCTATATCTCCTGATGGAAATACACTAATTGTAAGTAGTCCTTTAGATGATACGCAAGGTATAGACACTGGTAGAGTTTACATATATGAAAATACAACATCAGGATTTTCTCTTGCACAGTCTGTATATCCACCGTTAGGAGATGAAAATGAATTGTTTGGATATAGTCTTGCTTGGCTGAATAATAAGTTTGCAGTATACAGTTATAATGGAGATCAAGAATTTGTTACTTCTTTTGATGTGTATAGTTTATTAAAAGAATCAGATGAAGGGGATTATATTTTAGATAACACAAGTGCGTTAAGTGGATCTCCAACTACATTTGATAATGCATCAACTAGATTTACAAGTGAAAACTCAGATGCAGGTAAAATATATATCTTTGAAAAAAGTGGCAACAAATATTTGTATGCAGAAAAAACATCAATTAACGATTCTAATAGTTTAAGCCTAAATCCTTATTTGTATGGAAATGGAAATATTTTATATAAAGCCATGCCAGGAAATAAACAAACAACTGGAAACTATATAGGAGTAGTACATGAATTTTTTAACAGTGGTAACACTTCATCTTGGACAAAATTAGCAGAAAAAGATTCAACTGTAAATTTAAAAGATATAAAAAGTGTATTTTTGTATGATATTAAAACTCAAAATGTCGTGCAGTTTTTAGATTACATAGATCCTATACAAGGTAAAATACCAGGACCTTCAGAGCAAGAACTTTCTTATAAATTACCATATGATCCTGCACAATATAATATAGGAACAACAAATACAGGATCAGGTACGCCTTGGGATACTAAATTTGAAGGAAAACTATGGTGGGACCTAAGTACAGTAAAATGGTATAATCCTTATCAAGGCACCACAGAATATAAATCAAATACATGGAATCAACTAGTACCAGGTTACAGCGTTGATGTATATGAATGGGTATCTAGTACTTTATTACCAAGCGAATGGGATGAACTTGCTGATACAACAGAAGGATTAGCACAAGGTATAAGTGGAAAGTCAAAGTATGGAGATACTACTTATTCTTTATACAATGTTTATGATGCTGAAAAGCAATCTAGCACAAACAAATATTTTTATTGGGTAAAAAATAAAAAAATTATACCAAATGATAATGTAAGAAAAATTTCAGCAAATGCTGTGTCTTTACAGATTGCTGATCCTGCATCTACAGGATACAGGTTTATAGAATTTATCGGAAATGATAGATTTGTTCTTAATAATTGTGATAGCCTAATTAATGATAGTAACACGGTTTTACACATTGATTATTATAGCAATGGTTTTGTAGATCAAAATATTCATACTGAATATCAAATTATTAGCGAAAATTTAAGCACAAGTGTACCTAATGAAAAAATTGTTACAAAATATATAGATAGTTTAGCAGGCTATGACTCATTAGGAAAAGTAGTTCCAGATCCTGATCTAGGTGTTAGTAAAAAATATGGAATTGAAAACTCTCCGAGACAAAGTATGTTTGTAAATAGAGTTGAAGCATTAAAACAAGTAATAGAACGTGCTAATTTAACACTAGAACAAAATTTAATTGTAGATGACTTTGATTTATCAAAATTAACATTAACAGATGCACAACCTTCACTTAATACTGGAAGATATGATACTGTAGTAGATACTCGAAGCATGCTTCAATATGTTGCAGTAGCAAAAGTGTCTCGTTGTACACTTACACCTATTATAGAAGATGGTAAAATTAAAGAAGTTACTGTGACAACCTCGGGACGAGGTTATAATACAACACATGCACCTGTTGTGGAAATAGAAGGAACAGGCACAGGAGCGAAAGTTGAATTAGTTACTAATAGTTTAGGACAAGTAACACAAGCAAATGTAATTAAAGAAGGCAATAATTATAGTGATTCAACTTTGCTTACAGTCAGAAAATTTAGCGTACTTGTAAAAGCAGACGAAACATTAGGAAATAGATGGGCTATATATTCTTTTGATGCTGTAAATATAGGACAAGAAGGTGTGTATTTTGGATTTTCTAAATCCGCGAATCAAGCATATAATGTAAACGATTATTGGTCATACATAGATTGGTATGAAACAGGTTATAGTGCAGTTACTCCTATAAATCATTATGTAGATTCAAGTTATCAACTAGATTTAATATTAACAAATGTTGGCGATGTAGTGAAAATTGCTAATATAGGATCTGGTGGTTGGTTACTACTTGAAAAAATTAAAGAAGAAGAAAATGTAGATTATACTGTCAATTTTAAAACTATTGGTAGACAAAACGGAACTGTAAAATTTAACACAACTTTATATGATAGAACTTCCGTAGGTTATGATGTAAGTGGATTTGATAGTTTCTTTTATGATAAAGAACCAACAAAAGAAATAAGAATTATTCTTGAAGCACTTAGAGATAATATTTTTGTAGATAATTTGAAAGTTGAATGGAATAAAATTTTCTTTGTAGGAGTACGATTTGCATTGTATGAACAAAAAAATGTTGATTGGATATTTAAAACAAGTTTTGTAAAAGCAAAACATAACATTGGAGATTTATTACAAAAGATAACATTTAAAAATGATAATCTAGAAAATTATCAAGACTATATCGCTGAAGTGAAACCTTATGCAACAAAAATTAGAGAATACATTAGTGCATATAATAAAACAGAACCAACAAATACCGCAGTTACTGATTTTGATTTTTCACCATATTATAGTCCTTTAACAAATTCTATTGTTACATCAAATGCAAGGTTTGTAGATAATCTAATTACTGATTATTCAACAATAGTTGATCAATATCCACAAAAATATTGGTATGATAATACAAAATTCGAAATTGAAGAATTAATTATACATAAAAGCGGAAGCGGTTATACAGAACCTATGGTTGTTACAATTAGTGGAGGTAATGGTCCTACACTAAAAGGGTTTGCTTACATTACAAGCGGAAAAGTGTCTAAAATAGAAGTAGACACAGCAGGCCAAAAATATTCATCTGCACCAACTGTAACTATAGAAGGAGGTACACCCGAAGGAGGCTCTCAAGCAACTGCATATGCATACATAGGAAATTCACCTATTAAAAATATGCATCTAATAATGAAATTTGATAGGACATCGGGTGTATATACATATACAGATATTAATAAAACTGTAGATGGTAACACAGATACAAATTATTTAGGAACAGGTAGTAAAACTGAATATAGTTTAGAATGGCCTATGAATGTTACAAAAAATAATTTATTTGTATCAGTAGATGGTGTTGAAGCATTAAGTAGTGAATACACTCCGTCTAACGTAAAAGATACTAGTAAAGGCTATGATAGATTCCAAGGAAAAATAACTTTTGACACGGCACCTAAGAGCGGTGCAAAAATTAGGATTGAATATAAATTAGATACTAATTTTTTAAGTGCAGAAGACAGAATTAATCAATATTATAATCCTACAACAGGAATGTTTGGAAAAGATCTTTCACAAGTGATGAAGGGTGTGGATTATGACGGTGTACAATTAGACAGTATAGATTTTGGTAATGAACAAGGATTTGATGTTGCTGGTTATGGCAAACAATGGGATACATACGATAACACGTACAATGATGAAATTATTACATTAGATGGTAGTACAATAATATTACAACTTACGCAAACATTAGAAACAGGCGTTCTGTATAATGTATATCTAAATAATGTTCGTATAGATGATCCTAATTATGATGGTAGTACAGTTACAGCAAATCCAAACGCAAAGATGCAAACAATTACTGGTGATGGCTCAACAAATACTATAAACTTTGAGCCTATTGCAGTTACCACAAAGGCAAATGATGTTGTAGTTGTAAGACGTTCAACTAGTGATGGAAGTTTTACACCTAATGAAGAAGCATATGATATTTCATTAAGTGGAGGAGATTTACCTTACACAACTGCTAAAGGATTAGATAGTGGTGAAATAGTTGTAGATGGAGATGATTTTGTTACACCTACTACTAGCGGAGGCCCAGAAGAATTAGTACCAGGACAACTAAATGATACTTTAGACTTGCGGGTGTTTAGCAAAGTACAAGATGGTCACAGTATGATTACTGTAAATAGTTACACTTTAGATGGTAGCACTTTAGTATTTCCAATAGAAAGTTTACCACAAAGCATTGATGCTACTATTGTAAAAGTTAATAACTTACCTATTAATCCTACAAACTACACAGTAGATTTTCCTAACAAACAGTTAGTGCTGAAAAGCACATACATTCAACCTGCAGATGCTACCTTGTCAATATTTTCTATCGGTGATAATGGTGAAAATATTATTGAAGTTGACTTTGTAAAAGGAGATGGTAGCAAAAAAGAATTTATAACAAGTGCAACATGGGATGATACTCATAGTGCATTGGTAACATTGAACGGTAAAATACAAGTGTTAGGCACTGATGTTGTAATATTCAAATCAAATAGTAACAAATTTGGATTACGATTTGGTACTGCACCTGTAGATGGTTCTATAATTACGTATAGCATTTACAGTTCTGCATCTCAAACATACAGTCAAGTAGTAGTAGATAGATCTTTTGTTGCTGATGGTGTAAGAAATGTTTTAGAATTTAATGAAGAAACTGTGCCTTTTAGTAAAAAACCTTTGACACATAATATTTTAGTAAGAGTGAAAGATAAATTTTTAAAAGCAGGTTATAATATTAGACATACTATGACAAGTGCTAGACAATATGGCATAGAAACTTGGCAATTTCCTAATTATACAACTTTACAATCAGATGAAATAATGGTTTTAATAAACAGTATATTAATATCACCTGACCTTTACACCTGGGATCCAATAAATGGAAGAATAAATTTTATTACAGATTCAACAGGAAAAATTGGTGATATTTTAGAAATATATATTTTAGGATCAGGAGATTATTTCTTCTTAGATACACAAGTAGAAATGAGTGGTCTAGCAGAATATCCTATTACAAAAAATACCCCTATAAAATTTGCTTTAGCAGATGATAGTACAGTAGTAAATGCAATAGCATTTTCTTCAACAGATGTTCCTGGTACAGGAGGCGACACAAAAATAATTCAACTTTTTGGATTCTTAAGAGATTTAACTACACTAAAACAAAAAGATAGTACACCTGCACTTGTTACAATAGATGGTGACAGCACATTAACAAGTGCAGTAATTGAAAATATAAGTTATGTAGAAAGTAATAATTTAACGTTCAAACGAACGCCATTTTTAAATGAATTAGTAGAAGTATATTTGTTTAGTAATCATGACATACAAAAATTTGATAGAATTAGTTATGATGTAAGATATCAAAGTGCTGGTTTACTAGAAGGCAGTCAAGATTATATTACCCGTAATTTATTGACAAGAGGTTTTATAAAGTTAAATAGTACAATAATAGATGCGGCGTATGCATGGGTAATTAAAAATGGAACATTATTAACACCTAATGTAGATTATATTATTCCTAATACTTTAGATGGCATACAATTAAATAATTATCCTGCAGATGGTGATACTATAGAAGTATTTCATTTTTCAGGAACAAAAATTAAGCCTAAGTATGGTTTTAGAATTTTTAAAGATATGTTAGATAGAACGCATTATAAAAGACTTAATGATGAAAACACATATCAATTATCATCGGATTTAAATTGGTATGATACATCTATTAATTTAGTTTCAAGTGATGGCATAGAAGAACCAAACGTGGGTGCTACTGTTCCAGGTGTAATTTTTATTGAAGGTGAAAGAATAGAATATTTTCAAAAAACAGGAAATAATTTAAGACAACTTAGAAGAGGTACTTTAGGAACAGGAACCAAGCAAATATATTTGAAAGGAACTGCTGTAACAGGCCAAGGCCTAGATGAAACTATACCTTATAAAGATGAAATTAAAACATTAACTTTAATTGGAGATGGAAGTACAACTGCAACTGCTTATATGTTAGATTATATTCCACAAAGTATAGATGAAATAGATGTATACGTAGCAGGAAAAAAATTAAGAAAAACATCAATATCTAGATATAACCAAGCAATAGCACAAGATAGTACAGAAGCAGATGAAACAGTAGCGGCAGATTTTAGTTTGGCATATAATACTGATAGTTCAGGAAATATAGTAACAGCAGATGTAGTATTTGCAACTCCTCCTGCAAATGGTGTAAAAATAGAAATTATTAGAAAAACAGGCAAATTATGGAACGAAATTTTAACAAATACTACAACTAAAACGTTGTCTGATAGTAATAATAAGATTGCTAGGTTTATAACAGAGAAAAGTTTTCGGTTAGCAAAATAAATACAGTATAGGTGAATAACATGAAAAAAACAGACGAATACAGCGGAGTCAACATAGAAGGACACATTAAGATTTATGATCCTGAATCAGGTGAAATATATGTCAATAAACGTAATGCAATACATTATGAAAATATGAGTATAGCATTAGCAGAGGCTATAGGAAATGTAGGACAAGGATTTATAAGTCAACTAGTTTTTGGAAACGGAGGTACCAGTATAGATCCTACTGGTATTATAACATATCTTACTCCAAACAGCGTTGGAACAAATGCAAGCCTTTACAATCAAACCTATACTAAGATTGTAGATGCTAATAATGTTAACAATTTAGACCCTACAAGAAATAAAATAGAAACTAGGCATGTAAGCGGCACCAACTACACAGATGTTGTAGTAAGTTGTTTACTAGATTATGGAGAACCTTCAGGACAAGAAGCATTTGATACATCTAGTAATTCAAACGGAATTTATGTTTTTGATGAGTTAGGTTTAAAAAGTTATGCAACAACTTCGGGTTCCGAAAAATTAATAACACATTGTATTTTTCATCCAGTACAAAAAAGTTTAAATAGATTAATTCAAATTGATTATACTGTAAGAGTACAAAGCCTGAATGGAGGTAATGTATAATGGCATATACCATTAATTTTACAGATTCAGTCAACAAAGGCAATATTGTTGTTGAAGATCAAACTTTAAATACAGATACAAGTTTAACATTAGTTGGTAGAAATAAAACAGGATTTGGAGAATCTGTTAATACCAATTTTTTACATTTATTAGAAAATTTTGCAAATACAACTGCTCCTTCTAATCCTGTAGAAGGGCAACTTTGGTATGATACTACAACAAACATTGATCAATTAAAAATTTATGACGGCACAAATTGGGTAAGTGCTGGAGGTTTAAAAAGAAGTGCTACTGCACCTGATGCTGGAAATAGTGTTCAAGGAGATTTGTGGTCTGATACAAGTAATCAACAACTATATATGTACAGCGGCACATCATGGATATTAGTAGGTCCTGAATTTAGTACTGGTGTAAATACTGGTGCTAAACCTTTAAGTATAGTAGATACCACAGATGCAACTCGTAATGTAGTTGCAATTTATATAACTGATATACCTGTTGCTATTTTTGCAAAAGAAGCATTCACTCCTAAAATAGCAATAGCAGGATTTACAACTTTATCTAATGGTGTCAATTTAAGTTCTACATTAACTGCTAAATTTAATGGCACAGCAGAAAAAGCAGAAAATTTAATGGTAAGTGGAAATCCAATACCTGGAACTTCTTTTTTACGCACAGATCAAAATGCTGTTTTAGAATATCCTCTCACAGTAAAAACTGATACAGGGATATCAGTAGGGCAAACTAACACACTAGATATATCTGTAGAAGGCACTAATTCGATTTTACACCACTTACAAACAGATTCAAATTTTGATATAAGAGTTAACAACAATGGAACTAATCTTACACCTATAAGGTTAACAAGCGACGGAAAAATAGGTTTATTTAATCTTAGCCCATCCGAAGCATTAGAAGTTACTGGAAATGCAAAATTAAATGGTACTGTAAATATAACTGATACCACTCAAAGTTCTACAGCAAGTAACGGTTCTGTAAAAACAGCAGGAGGTTTAGGCGTAGCAAAAAATCTAAATGTTGGCGAGAATTTAAGTGTCACAGGAACTACAACATTTTCTGGTAATGTGTTACCTAATACTACAAATACATATAATTTAGGAAGTTCAGGACTCAAATTTAATAATGTATATGCAAATACATTTACAGGAGCATTTGTAGGTAGTGTTACAGGAAATGTATCAGGAAGTTCAAGTACTGCATCAAAACTTAGTTCTGCAACTAATTTTTCTTTAGCAGGAGATATTACAAGTGATACAATTACTTATGATGGTATTACTGGAGGAACAACAAAAACTTTTACTACAGCATTGAATCCTACATTTGTTGAAACAAAAACTTTAGTATCTTCTTTGACATCTACAGATGAATTTTTAATTAATCGACCAGGGACTGGTTTAAGAAAAGTTACTCAACCATCGATTATTTCAAATGTCGCTACAGTACAAGTAGGAACTTTGAACATGTGGGCAGGACCTTCGACCACTGTGCCTACTGGTTGGTTTGTATGTGATGGAAGTGAAAAATCTTTGACAACATATGCTGTCTTAGCCACTGCATTAGGATTTGATCCTTCTGATAATTCAACTTGGTATTGGGGAACACCAAGTGACGAAACTTTATTTTTTGTTATTCCTGACATGAGAGGGCGATTGCCAGCAGGTATTCGAAGTGGTGCTACTGGTACTAGAATTGTAAATGATACTGCAATTAACACACTAGGTAATGTAGGTGGTAGTGAAACAAGAACTATCTCACAAGCCAATTTACCAGATCACGAACATGATTTAAAAAATGCAAATAATCAACAGTTTTATGCTATAACAAAAGCAGATCATAGTGCTGATTCAGATACAGATGTATATACGCAAAACTTAACTGCTTCTCAAGGAAGTGGTATCACGAGTTCTGGAAGTATGAAAAACATTAGTAATACCGCTATGCAAATTGTTCCACCTTTTAGTACAATGAACTTTATCATTTATCATGGAGTAGTGTAATGCCTTATCAACTTAACAAAACAGATGGAACACTTTTAACAACTTTAATAGACGGAAAAGCAGATACAACTTCTACAAATTTAACATTTTTTGGAAAAAATTATAAAGGGTTTGGAGAAGGATTAAATGAAAACTTTATAAAACTGTTAGAAACTTTTGCTAATAGTTCTGCTCCTAATAAACCTATAAAAGGACAACTATGGTATGATACCTCAACTGGTAGATTGAAAGTTTACAATGGTACTGATTTTAGAAGCACAGATAGTAGTATTATATCGGCAACACAGCCTTCACTAGTGTCTGGAGATTTATGGATCGATAATAAAAATAAGCAGTTATATTTCTTTGATGGTAGTAACATTACATTAGTTGGACCTAATAATACTAATTCACAAGGTAAATCAGGACAATATATTGCAACCCTAGTAGATGCTACCGGAAGTAACAAGGTTGTGATAGAAGAATATATAAACGATTCAAGAGTTGGAATTATTTCAAAAGAAGCATTTGATCCGTTTCCTGTATTACAAGGATTTTCAAATGGTTTGAAGATTGGATATAATCCTAGTAGTTTGTTTGCTTTTAAATTTTACGGAACATCATCTAGTTCATTACAGTTGGCTGATGAAGCCGGTGCAGTATATACTAAAGATAGTTTTTTAAGTACAAATGCAAGTACAGGAAATAGAACTGCACAAGGACAAATACATTTTAGTAATGATAGTGGTATAATTATTGGAAATGATAGTGATCATAAAATTAGTTTAAGTGGTACTACAGTGATTGCTGAAAATCAAATACCCGGTGCTAATTATACTATTAAACTAAAAAATCCTTCATTAGGTTCTTATAATGCCGCAGTTTTTGATGCAACTAATCAAAGATTAGGAATAAACACAAACACACCATTACATACTTTAGATGTTACAGGTAATGCAAGAATTACAGGTAATTTAATAGTAGATGGTACAACAACAAATTTAGATGTACAAAATTTAAGAGTAGAAGACAAACAAATCGAATTAGGAATTCAAAGCGATAGTACTTTGCCAACAGACGCTTCAGTGGATAATGCAGGTATTGTTGTAAGAGTTCAAGGTGATGATAAAGAATTTATTTGGAAGTTAGCAACAGATTCTTGGACAAGTAGTAGGAATATAGATCTTGGTGCTAATCAAGTATACAAAGCAGAAACATTTGAAGTTTTATCAAAAACAACGCTTGGATCGACAGTAGTAAATTCAAGTTTAACATCATTAGGCACTCTTAATAATTTACAAGTAGATGCTCTCAATCTTAATGGAAGCACTATTACTGAAACAAGCGGTGGATTACAAATCAATAGTGGAGGAGATATAAATTTAATTACTCCAAGAAAAATTACAAATGTAACAAATCCTGTAAGTAATCAAGACGTTGCAACAAAAAATTATGTAGATATAGCAACAAGTGGCGGTACACTTATTATGGGATTGGATATTACAACTTTAGGTACAGGATTAACTTTGCAGGCAAATGTTGCTACTGTTATTGAAGAAATGATTCCTGCAAATACTAAGCCTAATGGAACAATAGTAAAAATACATACTAGTGCATATAGTGCTACTGTAACACAAGCATTTCAAAGTACAAATGCAAGTAATCCAGGTTATCTAAGTAAACAATTTGTTGCTGTTGATAAAAATGGTGTAGAAAACCAATCAGTTGTAGAAGATTTTACAATTAGTAATGCTGTATCAAATGCAGTTTTTAGTATTGCTAGAACAGTTATGACATACGAAAACGAAAGTAGTACTTGGACTTATAAAACGACTGTAGCATCTGCCCTATAACGATAAATATATACATAGAACAAATGAGGAACTGAACATGCCATATATTATTAATAGATTTAGCGGAACACAGTTATTATCGGTTGAGGACGGAACCGTAGATAACACAACCGATTTAAAATTTGTAGGTAAAAACTACAGCGGTTACGGTGAAATTCAAAATGAAAATATGTTATTTTTGTTAGAAAATTTTGCAAGTACAACACAGCCAACAAAAGCAATCACTGGACAACTTTGGTTTGATAGTGCAAACAATAAACTAAAGTTTTATACTGGAGGTAGTTTATGGAAAAATACAGGAGGTGCTGAAGTTTCAGCAACACAACCATCTGGATTAGCCGAAGGCGATTTTTGGTTTAACAGTACTACAAATCAGTTATATTCAAAGACATCTACAGATTCTTTTGTACTTATTGGTCCACAAGCGGCTGGTACAGGTGATACTCAAATGCGTAGTGTAAATGTTTTTGATACTACAGATGTTGCCCGTCCGGTAATTTTAGGCATAATAGATTCAGGTGTTCAATATATTGTTAGTGCAGTAGAGTTTACTATTAGAACAACACAAGACGCTACAACACCCTCATTGGCAGATTTTGATGTTGTAAAAAGAGGCATTACACTTGCAAAAACAAAAAGTTCTACAAATGGCGTCACAACAGGAGCAGGTAGTGCAGGAGAACCTATTATTTGGGGTTCCGCATCAAATGCACTAAAATTAGGCGGAACAGATGCATCAAACTTCCTTACTTCTAATAATACCTCATTTAATCCAGCAAGCACTCCTGTAAGTTTTAATGATGTAGGATATACAGTTGGTGCAGGAAACGATTTACTTGTAAATATTATTAATAGTAATGAAGGTAATATTTCAAATCAAGTAGGTTCAAAAATTAATTTTGGAGCAAGTGATACTCCTGGAAGTCCTGATGTAATTGCAATTTTAGAAAATGCAGGTGTAAGCGGAACAAGAGGTATTGTACCAGGTGCAAATAATCTTTATACTTTAGGTGTAAGTGGTAATGTATGGGCAAACGTACATGCAACAACATTTACTGGTACTGCTACACAATCAGATTCTTTAAAAGTAGGAAGTAGTTATCTTAGTGCAACCACCGCAAATACTGCTAATACTGTTGCCGCAAGAGATAGTAGTGGTAACATGGCGGCTAATGTTTTTAGCGGTACTGCAACACAGGCAAGGTATGCCGACTTAGCAGAAAAATATACAGTTGAAAAAGACCATCCAGTAGGAACTGCAATGTTTATAAGTGATAGTGCAGATTATGAAGCGGCACCTGCTAGTTCAAATCATGTATGCATAGGTGTAATATCTGAAAATCCTGCATATTTAATGAACAAAGATATAGACGGACAAGCGATTGCTTTAAAAGGAAGAGTACCTGTTAGAGTAAAAGGTCGAGTAGCAAAAGGCCAGGCAGTATATGCTTGGAAAGATGGAGTATGTTCACAAGAAGAAGCAGGCATTGTAGCATTAGTAGGAATGGCTTTAGAAGCAAGTGAAGATGATGGCGAAAAATTAATTGAATGTGTTTTGAAGGTATAGATAAATGGTTAATCAGGTTATATCAGCATCTAGATACAATGTTCTACAGGGCAGAATAGATAACATATTAGGAATAGGTTCTGGAGATACTGGATATAATCAAACAGTAACAAGTTCACAAGTGCCAGTAGGAAAAACTGTCACTGCAGAAGATATGAATAATCTCCATACAGATTATAACAAAACAAGAATTCATCAAACTGCGGCTGTACCAGGTACAATTAATACTGTTGCAACAGAAGCAGATATTACAGAAGCATTACATGTAGCATATGAAAATCTTATTTCAAGTATAGAAAATGATAAATTAGTTGTTGGAACCGGTCAGGCCGCTGTAGAGTCTTTTGGTAATGCTAGTACAAGGACTGCTATATGGGGAGGCGCCGCTGATCCTCAAAGTTGTACGCACGAATTCTCAATAATATGGACTAGTGAAAACAACAGAAGAGGTTTTTTTAATGCAGGAGGCGAAATAAGATTTGCATCTTCATTGACAGGAATTCCAGGGTCAGGAGCAAGTGCTTCTAAGAGTTTAAATTGGCAAAATATGCTTAGTAATATGGGAACTATAAAGTTTAACCATACATCAACTGTTAGTACTGGCACAGGCACAGGAACGAGTATTGGTAATTATGATTTGACTTCATCTTATCAACAAATTTTTACAAAAGCAGGCGGAGTAGGTTCGGTGTACGAATCAAATGATTACACAATTAGTGCAAAATTAACTAACAGTACAACAATTACTTTTAAAGTTATTTTTCAAGATGATGCTAGTGGAGGTGCTGATGAATCGGTGTCAGGCACCCTTTCTAGCACAATTTCTCAATTTAGATCTACAGGTGTTTACGTGTCTTCCGAATCGCCAACTGCAACTAATTTAGTTACGTTAGCATAATCATACTTGACTTTTTTAGATAAGTATATTATAATAGCATATTAAAGGAAGGTTAAATGGCAGTAGGAAGTGTAATTAATGCTACAGATTATAACAATATCAGAACTTTAATAGACAGTATTATAGGTACAGGTTCAAGTGGATATGGTAGAACTCTAGTTTCTGCGGCAAAGAGTCCAACAGACTTAATACAAAGTACTGATGTTATAAATTTATTTTTAGATTGTCAATCAGGATTCAATCATCAAAATCAGGCTATTAGTAATTCTGTAAATGTTCAAACATTAGATCCTGGAGACACTATTTTCTGGAGTCATTTTGGAGATTCAGGAGATGTGCAAGGTTTGTATGATATAGCAAACTCAGTAAATAACTTTCAAACACAAATTAACAATGGTTCTACAGATTTTGCCAGTGGTAGTTTTACTTTACAAACTACTTCTGCTACCAGAACTACTGCCTGGAATAATACTATAGAACATACTGAAAGATATACATGGGCATCAGATTCAGCCAGAGATTACTGGTTCAATGCTGGTGGTAGTGTAAGATTTACCGGCACATTAACTGGCGGACAATCTGGTGTTGCAGGATCTAAAGATAAAGATTGGCAAGATTTATTATCTGACATAGGAACAATTACTTTTAAAAAACAAGGTTTAAACTATGTAACATCTAGTTCTGCTAGTGTTGGATCAGGATCAAGTTGGAATGAAGCACAATTAGAAGCAGGAACAGAAAGATTATTATATCAAAAATATGGTGGTGGTATCAATAGTGTTTATAATGATAATTTATTAGAGATAAAAGGACAATTTGTAACAACTAGCAATTTCATAATGAAAATAAGATTTAGAGATTTAGACGTTGGTACAGATCCTATACACGGAGATCCAATAGATGAAAATGTAACAGGAACATTAGTTAGTCAACAAGCATATTACACTCCGTCAAGCACTTTTCAAGTAACTTACACAGGCGGTTCACCTACTACTATACAAGGAATTGTACAGACTGCTCCATCTATTTTTAGACAAGACGATCTATAAAATAATTCAGATAATAATTGACTTTTACTTAAAACTGTTATATACTATATGTAACTTTAGGAGTATTTTATGGATGAAAAATTAGAACAAGCATTAGATATTAGTAACCTAATGATTACAATGAATAATCAAAAACGTTTGCTTAAAGAAAAATACAAAGAAAATATTATCCATTATTTTAATGGTGGACAATTTACAGTTACACAACAGATTATAAGTTTTTGTCAAAGTTTATTATCTTTAGGACAAACAGATACTATACTTATTGACGATAATGATACTCCAGTAAAAATAGAAGATTTACAATCATTTGCAGATGAATTAGTTAATGTATATTGGAAATCTGCAAACAGTTATCTAGTAGAATACAATAATCTCAAAGCAAATAGATCAGTAAAGGGAATTATGGATCTATGAGTCAAGGTGTAGTTTTACTTGCACAAAATAATGGAATTATAGATTACATTAAACAAGCAGAATTTACTGCAAAACGTGTAAAAGATTATTTAGATTTGCCTACTACTTTAATTACCAATAAAGAATATAAAGGCAATTTTAATTTTGACAATGTAATTACTATAAATGATTCTGCTGACCAAAATAAAAAAAGATATTATGACGGTACATTATCTAAAAGAATTTGTAATTTTAAAAATTCAAGTAGAGAAGATGTTTATAAATTAACACCATATGAAGAAACATTAGTTTTGGATACTGATTATGTTGTATGTAATAAAGTATTTTTAGAATGTTTTAAAATGGATCATAATTTCCAAATTTACAAAAATTCTTATCCTTTATCTAATTGGCTACCTCAATATGAATTTAAATTTATAAGTGACACAGGTATAAATTTTTATTGGGCTACTTGTTTATTTTTTAGAAAAAATGATACTAATGAAAAATTTTTTAATTTAGTTAAACATATAAAAGAGCACTGGGATCATTATAGAGGTGTTTTTCAAATTTCAAATACTACATATAGAAATGATTTTGCTTTTAGTATTGCTATTCATATTATGAATGGATATCAAGATGGTGATTTTGCAAAAGAAATGCCTGGAAAAATGTATTATAGTATTGATAGAGATATTTTGCATAGTATAAAAAATGATGAAGTAAAAATTCTTATTGAAAAACAAGGATATCCAGGACAATATATATTTTCTAAAGTAAAAGGTAGTAATATACACGTAATGAATAAATTTAGTTTAGAACGGGTAATCAATGAATAATTTTACTATACTTGCACAAAATAATAATGATGATTATGTAAAACAAGCATACTTGTGTGCTTTGAGTATTAAGTCCACAAATAGTAATTCTAAAGTATGTTTAATTACAAATGAAAAAGTACAAGAAAAATACAAACAAGTATTTGATGATATTGTAGATTTTCCTTGGGGTGATCATGCTAAAGATTTTGACTGGAAAATACACAATAGATGGAAAATATATCATGCAACTCCTTATAAAGAAGGTACTGTAGTTTTAGATAGTGATATGCTTGTATTACAAGACTTATCCACTTGGTTTGAATTTTTAAAAAAATATGAATTATATTATACAAGTAAAACTTATACATATAGAGGAGAATTAATCGTAAATAGTATGTATAGACAAGTTTTTTCAAAGTACAATATACCTGATTTATTTTCTGGATTTCATTATTTTTCCGAGAATGATTTTGCACACGAATTTTATAAATGGATGGAGATGATAACAAATAATTATCAATTGTTTTATAAAAAATATGCTGGCGGAAAAACTTATCAGAAAAGTGCAAGCATGGATCTTACTGCTGGCATAACAGCAAAAATCTTAGATTGCGAAGATTTAATTACTAATAGTAAAGCAAAATATCCTAGTTTTGTCCATATGAAATGTGCTTTACAAGGTTGGCAAAATTCAACATCTGATAGATGGCAGGATATGGTGGGTGTGTACTTGACAGAAGATTTAGTTTTGAAAATAGGTAATTATAAACAAAGCGGAATATTTCATTACACAGAAAAAGATTTTTGTAAAGATAACTTTATAAAAATTTATGAAAAATATTTAGGAATTTAAATGTTAGAAGTATCAACTATTAGGTATATATGTTTTACAGACGATGGAGATATTTCAAAAATATCTTTAGAAAAAGATGATAATCTAAATAATTTACAAGTAGAATTGCATAACATTTTAGGTTTTCTTGATGGTACAGATCGTTTAATTGATTACAAAGTAAAATATGATTTTGAAGAAAAGAAATATAAAATTATTGATAATCATCATCTACATGAAAGGAGTAAATATCAGGTATTTGTACATGAATTAGAAACTACTAATATTTCTCCAGACATAACTATTATTAAGGATAATGTGCAAAAAAAATGGAAACTTAAACTAAGTGACGAATTAAAAAATGATGATAACGCAATAGTACAAGCACAAAAAGGTTTTAGTGTAACAAAAAAATATGATCCTAATATATTGTATAAGGTATTAAATTTTAAAAAAGAAGACAATTTTATGATAAATTTTAATAGTAATTTTGAATTTGACAATATAGATGTTTCGTTGTATACTATAAAAAGATTCAGCAAATACAATTATGAGGTTATTGATGACTGATATATTCCGGGTGATAGATCATGATATAATTTATTTGTCGTATGATGAACCTAACGCAGAACAAAACTATTCTGATTTATGTAGTAAGGTTCCTTGGGCAAAAAGAGTACATGGAGTAGAAGGATCTGATTCGGCACACAAAGCATGTGCAGAACTTAGTGAAACAGATAGATTTATTACAATAGATGGTGATAACAGAATCCGCGAAGATTTTTTAATGCAGGAAGCAAATTTAAGTGAATTTGATTTGACAGATAAAGTTATAAGTTGGACTGCTTTAAATCAAATAAATGGATTAAGTTATGGAAATGGTGGCATAAAATGTTGGCCTAAAAAACATGTGTTAAGTATGAAAACACATGAAAATGCTGATCCTGATAATCCTCATGCACAAGTTGATTTTTGTTGGGATTTAGATTACATTCAAATGAATGGTATTTTTAGTGATGTATATAATAATGCTACTCCGCAACAAGCCTGGCGTGCAGGTTTTAGAGAGGGTGTGAAAATGGCCCTTGATCAAGGTGTAAAACCTGAAATAGAAGATTTCAAAAATAATCATTGGAAGAACATGCATAGGCTTTACATTTGGTTAATGATAGGAGCAGATGTTGAAAACGGAAAGTGGGCAATTTTTGGAGCAAGAGAAGGACTTGTGAAAACTATGCTGTCTAATTGGGATTATGTAAATGTTAGAGATTTTGAATATCTTAATAATTATTGGAAAGAAATAAAGAATAAAATAGACGAAAATAATATTGATACACATATAGAAAATTTAGGAGACGAATTAATTAATAACCTTGAGATTCCGATTGGTGTTAGACCTTTAGATGCAGGAGGAAGTAGATTCTTCAAAACTGTATATAAAAATCCAGTGAGAAATCCTAAGTTTATTGATAAGGAAATTGGATGAACGAAAGAGATGAAGCCGTTCGTATAACAAAATATACGGATAAGGAAATTTCTCCTACCTTTTGTTTTGCAAAATGGTATCATGCAAACATTTATTTTCAAACAGGGGAAACACATAGTTGTTATCATCCTGCACCACATAAAATAGATGTTGACGAAATAAAAACAAATCCTAGTGCAATACATAACACAAAACAAAAAATTATAGAACGTCAAGCAATGCTTAACGGGCAAAAACCTAGTGGTTGTCAGTATTGTTGGAATGTTGAAAATATGGGTCCAGATTACATAAGTGATCGGAAAACTAGAAGTAGCAGTATATACAATGAAAAAAGATTAAATGATGTAAAAAAAGGTGGAGCAGATTTTAATGTTAATCCAGAATATTTAGAAGTTAGTTTTGGCAATGAGTGCAATTTTCGTTGTGGTTATTGTCATCCTAAAGCCAGCAGTAGATTTTACAACGAAATAAAAACACATGGACCTTACACAAATGTAAAGAATCATAGATGTGATATAAATTGGTTTGATATCTATGAAGAAGAAAATAATCCATATCTTGATGCTTTTTGGAAATGGTGGCCTGAATTAAGTAAAGAATTGACCATTTTGCGTGTTACAGGCGGAGAGCCTACTATGCAACGTAGTACATATAAATTATTTGATTATTTGGATAAAAATCCGCAACCTAAATTAGAACTAGATGTAAATAGTAACTTTGGAGGAAAGCCAAAACAACTAGAAAAGTTTACTGACAATGTTAATAATTTATTAACAAATAAAAAAATTAGGAGATTTAAACTTTTTACAAGTATAGATACTTGGGGAAAACGTGCTGAGTATATTAGAGATGGATTAGATATAAATGTATTTGAACGCAATTTAGATTATTTTATGAAAAATACAACTGCTCCTGTGACATTTATGATAACCTTCAATATATTTTGTGTAACAACTTTCCAAACATTACTTGAAAAAATTTTAGAATGGCGTGAAAAGTATAATGATGTTGAAACTTTTAGGTGGAACAGAATTAGTTTTGATACGCCTTATCTGAAAGAACCTTTACAATATGACATAAACATATTACCAAAATCTTATGTTAAGTATATGAAAAATCATTTGCAATTTATCAAAGAAAATTTAGATGATAACAGGAAAGATGCTTTTACTACAATGGAATATGAAAAATTTAGACGAGTAGTAGATTATATGGAAAAAACAGAATACGAACCTGAAAAGTTAATGCTAGGCAGAAAAGATTTTCATAATTATTTTGCTGAACAAGGACGTCGGAGAAATGTAAATCATGAAACAGTCTTTCCTGAAATGGAAGATTTTTTTAAATTGTGTCGAGAATTGGTATAATTTCTTCTGCTTCTGGCCAGCGTTCGTCTTTCATTTCTTCATAGTAAGCATCTACTTTAAATTTCCAAAAACTTTGAAAAGTTCCTCTATATTCTAATTCTATCGGTTCTTCCAAAAAACCTTGTTTACGCCATTCAGGTGCCCATCTTGTATGTACTGCTCGTTGTTTTGCAATAGGACTAGGATGTGTGCTAATGTATAAAGGATTTTCTCTACCACAATGTTCTATGCAAGCAGGAATTAAGAATTGAGCACTTGGATGATCATGAGGACGAGGTGCTCCACGCAAATTTCTAAGAGAATTATGATTACGTACACCTTTTACTAAGTGTCCTAACATACAAATTCTTGCACCTATTCTATAAGCATCTATTCCTAAAATTCCTAAATCACTCAATTTATGTGTTACAACACAACCAACAATTTTATTGTGATTATACAAAAGAAACAATGTTGCTTCGTCTACATCTTTTAAAGTAGAAAGTAGTATATCAGGATTACTATTGTTAAAATATCTTTTCTTTTCTGCTTCTTGAAAAAATTCTGTTAAATCTTGAGAGCCGTCATAAGTTTCAATTTGCCACATAATCTTCTTCTTTAGGTAATATAAATTCTTTATTTTGCATTGCTTTTGTAACAAATGTAATACGATCTATATAATGACCTATATAGGGTTGTTGAAAATAAGGCATCCACGGTTTACCTTCCTGTAAATTAGTGTAGTCATATTGATATCGTAAACAAAGTCTGTTATCTGTACTTCCTAATCTTCTGTGTTGAGTAATACTATTGTCAAATAAACATAAATCGCCATCTTGTTGATACCAATGATCATATATGTATTCTTCCGTTTCTACACCTTTTCTTATTTCATCTAATAGTTTCACTGCTTCTTCTTGTTTCATGCCTTTTATGCCTGTAACAGTATTAAAACTATAATGTAGTCCTGTGTGTCCGCCAGGACTTTTAATTACCATAGGAATTTCTGCATCTACTTCAGGAGCCATATTCTTATACATTAAATTATCTTGATAACTATTTAAACCAGGATTTATTTTGCCTGGCGTAAAGTTATGGATTACTATCATTTCATCTAATTCGCTTCTAAAACTTTCGCTTACATTTTCATAATAATCTACAGTAGTTAAAAATCCTGTTGCACTTTTTGTTGTACCTTCTAAACCTAATAATGCAACACCAGGAGCAAATGCGATATTACCACTTTCGTTGCTATGCCATAAAAGTTCTCCTTCGGCAAACATACCAACAGGATTTCCTTGCTCATCTTTTTTACCGCTTACACGAATAATGTTGCCCATCTCTTGGCCCATTCCTTCGCGAACTCTCATAAATCCCCATATACTATTTTTATCATCATCAGACACATCAGGATTTGTCATAATTGTTTCTAGTCTACCATTCCACCAAGGATATTTTTGAAATAGTAAACCCCAAAAAGTCATTCTATCTCTTCCCCATTTTCTCATCCATTTGGCATAAGACATTTTATCTAAATTTGTGCCTCTAATAATGGTAACTAACTCTTTTAGATGTATTTTTCCAATTTCAATCCATTGGTCATCTGTCATTGTATCAAAATCTATACCGTCAATAAAAACTCCAAATCTACCACATCCTGGTATTTTAGTTACTTCCATTAAATCTCTCCTTAGTTCTATAAAGCCATGTAAAATAATATTCTAGTTGTTTTTCATTACGTGGACCATCTAATGTTTCTATAAAATTAATAAAATTATCAGGTACAAAAAAATCACTCAAATATATTGTTTCTTCTGTATCAGGATTAAAACTTGCTGGAACCATATCGTTCCATTTTTTCTTATCTGCATAATATTTTTTATGATAAGTTACCCATTTTGTTTCTTTATCAACATTAGAAGTTTCTTCGTAATAATTTAAAACATTGTCTAAAACCATTTGTCTATCGCTAGGATTATAACTTATGCCTATTGTTTTTGCTTTTTCTTTAAAATATTTTTTAATTAGTCTTGCTTGTTTAGAACTAAAATTTCCAATCCAAACTTTTTTATTACCTGCGTCTTCTAATACTTTTTCAATTTCATGAAATCTATCTGTGTAATCTTGATCTCTAAACTCCATAGGCTTACCTTGAGATAAGTCTATAATGTATTGTTCGTGTTTTCCAACAAATTTTAAATGACCATCTTCGGTAATATCAGGTTTACAAGTTTGAAGCCAATCTTCAGACCATCTTGTCAAAGTTGTTATAAAAACATCACAAAGAGTACCATAGGGTACAATTCCAAAATATAGTTGCGACATAATTTCTCCTATTATATACTTTACATTATAACAGAAAAATTAGTGTAAGTCAACCCATTTTGTACCAGTATATCCTTGAAATTTTCCAGTGCTTTTATTGAATATTATCATACCAGTTTTACTTGATACTGAATCTCTTTCGCTAGAACTTAATTCGCCTACTTGACAAACTTTAACTTTAAGAACACCGTCTCCATCAAATGTCAAAGTGGTATCTGCATCCAACATAGGAGGATTAACACCGTCGCTACAACTTACACCAAATTTTCCTGGCATGTTGCTTGAACTTGTGTTATGTGTTTTTATATCATCTTGGAACATACCATATGCTCCTGCCCATTTGTAGTCATTTCCATCATGACCCCAACTAGCAACCATGTATAAATGATCTCTTTGTTTTACTGCTGTTGGGCTTTGTGCAGTTCCTCTATGGGCCAATGTTTTGTGTTGTGAACTTAATGTTTCTACTGCATATTTTTCAACTTTTGATGTTAAAAATTCATTTAATTCTACAGCATTGTCTGTATGTCCTATTTGTACTTTTTTTGTAGTTGGAGAATCTATGACAGTTCCGCCTGTAGGCTGATCTTCTAATAATTTTTTTCCTGCACTATCTATATATGCACCGCTTACTAATCCGTTAAACAAAGAATTTGTATCATCATAATGTGTATCAAGTGCAACAGACCCAGATTTATGTTTTATAATACCGTTTATTTCAAACTTTTTATTAGTATCATCATATGTAAATATTTTTATGCCATTAGTATCTGTAATATCACCTGTTAAGTCACCAGTCCATGTTCCTGTACCAGTTCCATTAAATGTTCCATTTAATTCTCCATACATCTTACCAGTAAATTTTCCAACAGAATCTCCGTCAAATGTTCCTACTAAATTTCCTGTCATATCATTACTATGAAAACTATTCGCTGTGACATCAGTGCCTACAATGACCTGTGCATTTAAACTTTGAACAATAGCACCTTTATCTGGAGCATCAATAAGTCCTTTATGTTTTCCAAAGGTATCTCCCATCCATGCTGTAACAGTTAAGGTGTCTACATTTAGAGTTTTAAAATCGCCATGTTGAGATGTAGTGTTTACAAGAACTGTATCATCATTTGCTACTACATTGCCTTTTATTGATCCTAGGATATCAGCATCTATTGTTGCTTCACTTCCTGTGTGACTCACGTTAAGTATTTTCTTTTTGCCATCATTACTGTAAACATCTCCAATTAACTGTTTTCCTTTAATTTTACCAGTGTTTACATCAACCATTATTTGGCCTTCAGCATCTAAAGTGCTACCTGTAATATATCCACTGTAACTGTCCACAAGTAAGGAACTATCGTTTGCAACTATGTTAATTCTAGCATTTTCGCCGGGTATAAATTCTGTCATCTTAGTCTCCTTATTGTATTTATTCTATTCTTGACATTTGAGAAAAAATAGTGTATAACTAATAGTATGTTTGATATATTTTTAATTGGCGATAAATCTGAACATAGTAGTGCATGGAAGTCGCTTTCTACAAAATTTCCAAATGCAAGATGTGCAGAGAGTGTACCTGAGGCTAAAAAATTAAGTCTAACAAAATTTTTATGGATTGTTTGGCCAGAACTAGTTATAGAACCAGATTTCAAGTTTGATTATGAGCCTGATATGTGGAGTGGAAAATACACTCATGTATTTTTGAATGATGACAAGTATGATGGTATAGCATTAATGCCAAAAAATTCTCATCATGGACCTGGTGAAATTAGGGCAAGATTTTATATACATAAAAAGAAAATCGATATTTTAGCAAGTAAACCAGAAGGAAAGTTTTTTGATATAGTTTTTATAAGTTATCAAGAACCAGACGCAGATGAAAATTATTCTAGATTATTGGAAAGATTTCCAAGAGCAAAAAGAGTACATGGTGTAAAAGGTATACATCAAGCACATATTGAGGCCGCAAAACAATGTGATACTGATATGGTATGGATAGTAGATGGTGATGCTCACATAATGGACTACTTTAATTTTTCATATTTTCCTGAATGGCATAATAGAGAGGCTGTACATGTATGGAGAAGTATTAATCCTATAAATGGATTAGTGTACGGTTATGGAGGAGTAAAATTATTTCCACGTGAGGCAACAATAAACATGGATGTAAGCAAACCTGATATGACCACAAGTATAAGTGACAAATTTGTTGCAGTTAACAAAGTTAGTAATACTACTGCTTTTAATACTGATCCATTCAACACATGGAAAAGTGCATTTAGAGAATGTTGTAAATTAAGCAGTAAAGTTATTGATAGACAAAAAGATGAAGAAACAAATAAAAGGCTGTATGCTTGGTGTACTATAGGTGAAGATGAACCATTTGGCAAATATGCTATAATGGGAGCAAAGGCTGGATCTGCATTTGGTGCTCGTCATAAAGAAGATAAAGAATCATTGGCTAAAATTAATGATTTTGATTGGCTGAAGGAGAAATTTGATGGAAGTGTATGAAATATTAGATCGATTTGAAATACTAAATCCTGATGTAGAATATTTTGAAAATTTAAGACGTTCTTATGTAGATCGAGATCTTTCTAGTATTTTTAAAATTTCAGGGACACATGCTAATTTAAGAAGAGCAGTTGAATTTAAAAATCCTCATAGTTTATTTCGTATGTTAGAAGAAAAATATGGAGCAGATCCTAAACTAGAAGATTTAAAAAAGGTAATGTTAGGGTCTAATTTACACAGTCTTTTTAGACTATTAGAGGAATGTGAATTTAAAATAGATATTGATGAGTTTAGAAAAGCAGTATTAGAAAAAAATTTACATAGTGTATTTAGATTAATTGAAAACCAATCTTTAAAAGATAACATAGAAGATTTAAGAAAAGCAGTAGTTGAAGAAAATATTCATAGTATTTGGAGAATTATTTTTATGAATATTAAAACTAAAACTTTTTTAGAAGGATTAATTACTGATTTAAAAAACATTATGCTTAATCAAAATATGATTAGTCTATTTAATCTTTTACCATCAGAGTTAGAAGATTATAGAAAAGCAATTTTAGATGATAATCTCGATGCAACTTTAAATATTATTGATCATGCAGATATAAGAAAACTTTTATATGCAGATGAAAAATTTGCAATGTTTAGATTATTAGAAGAAAGAACACAAAGTAGATTATTATATTCACTTAAAGATTTTCATAGGCTAGATATCAAATTTGATAAAGACTGTCTCAGTAGAGGACAGATTAAAAGTAAAATGTGGTTAATACATGAATTAAAAAAACTAAACAAAGATTTAGGAATTGTATTTTTATGTGCAGGTTGGTATGCTACATTATCTGCAATGATGTTTGAAGCAGGTTTGAAAATACAAAAAATTAGAAGTTTCGATATAGATCCAGATGTTTGGGAAATTGCAGAAACTTTTAATAAACCTTGGATGACTGAGGATTGGAAATTTAAAGCAAGCACCAAAGATATATATGATATAGATTTTCAAGGATGTATATATGATGTTTACAAACGTGACGGTTCAGTACAACCTTTAATTGATGTGCCTGATACTGTAATAAATACAAGTTGTGAACATATAAAATCTTTTGCAGAATGGTTTGGTAGGATACCTGAAGGCAAGTTGTGTATAATGCAAGCAAATAATTTTGAAGAAATTGAAGAGCATATAAATGTTTACAATAAATTAGAAGATTTTTCTGCAGATTGTCCTATGCAAGAAGTTTTATTTGAAGGCAAATTACCTTTAGATGAATATACAAGGTTTATGAAAATTGGAATTCGATAAGTTTGATGTAAGAACATTACAAAGAGAAAGTGCTAGGGCTTTAGCAACTATGCAAGCCACAAATAATAATATTTGGCAATTCAACAAACAAGCCCATCATAACAGCCAAAATTGGTATAAAGCCGTACTTAGATGGTATATTACTGAATATGGAGGACTTCCTAGTGAAACTGGCCCTGGTAAAAAAATAAAACTTGTATACGATGAATAAATTTGACAAACCTATTAAGATATATCTTTTTAAAAATAAAAATATGGTAAGTTTAAGTTTTTTTGTTACTTCTTATCTTGCAAATCAATATAATTTAAAAATTACAGAATTTGAAAAAATAATTTCCTGTCAAGATGATTATATGGAATTTGAAAGTAAGTTAAGTAACACTTATTGGTTAATAGAAAAAAAGAGCAGAGGTCCTAGACCTAAGAAAAAACCTTGTAAACCTTTTATGAGGGTAAGCATAAGTACAGTAGGAACAACTGCACATTATAGATTTTACATAGATGATTGGAGTAAAATGATTTCCGAATATCTATATCAAAAAAATAATGTTATGCATTGGGATAATGATGTATAGATACCAAGATATTAACACAGTTCATTTAGAAATCACACAAAAATGTCAAGCGGCATGTCCTATGTGTGATCGCAATATGAATGGTGGTGCAGATAACCCGCACATTACAAATGCAGAATTATCCATACAAGATTGCAAACGTATTTTCAAACCAGAGTTCATTTCACAATTAAAAACAATGTTTATGTGTGGAAACTTAGGAGATCCTATTGTTGCCAAAGACACTTTAGAAGTTTTTAAATATTTTAGACAACACAATCCTAACATGTGGCTCAGTATGAATACAAATGCAGGAGCAAAATCAACTCAATGGTGGGAAGAATTAGCATATGTATTTGGGCGTATGGGAGCAGTAATTTTTAGTGTAGACGGATTACGTGATACAAATCATTTATATAGACAGAATGTAAATTGGGATAATGTAGAACGCAATATGAAAGCATTTATAGATGCTGGAGGCCGTGCAAGATGGGATTTTATAATATTTCAACATAACGAACATCAAGTTGAAGAAGCAGAAAATCTTGCTAATACATGGGGTTGTGAAAAATTTATTAAAAAGAAAACTGGTAGATTTTTTAGTACTGCTCAACTTACAGGCAAGGAAACACATCAAGCCAAAAATCGTAAAGGAGAAAAAACACAAAATTTAGCAAAGCCGAAGAAAAAAGAAAATATAAATTTAGCACTTTTAAAAGAAAAAGAAATTACAAAATCATATGGTAGTATGAAAGACTATTATGATAGATGTAGTATAAAATGTAAAGTAGCAGAAGAAAAAAATATATTCATCACAGCAGAAGGCTTATTAATGCCTTGTTGTTGGGTTGCTGGACGTATGTACAAATGGTGGCATGCTGATTATCGTATTGAACAAGTGTGGGAACATATAGATGCCGCAGGCGGAAAAGAAGGCATAGACGTAATACGTAATGATTTACAAGATGTTATGGAAGGCAAACTTCTTGAAAGTATTTCTGATAGTTGGAATGTAGATAGTGTGAAAAATGGAAAGTTAGGCGTATGTGCAATGAAGTGTGGCACAGAATTTGACCCATTTGCTGAACAATTCAAATGAATTTTTTAGATTTACAAAATATAAAAACTATTCAATTAGATCATACAAGTAGATGTAATCTTGCATGTCCTCAATGTGCAAGAACTGTAAATCCAATTTCAAAAAAAGATCTTACAATTAACGATTACAAAATTATATTAGAACCTTTTGATAGTGTAAAATTTTTTCATTGTGGTAACTATGGTGATGCTTTAGCAAGTCCAACATTTGATGAAACTTATGATTTTTATATTGATAAAATCTCGCAATGTAAAATAGCAACAAATGGTAGTTTACGCACAAAAGATTGGTGGCATAATTTTGCAAAAAAGTCAAACAAAAATGTAGTTGTGTTTAGTATAGACGGATTACATGATACAAATGCAATATATAGGATAAACAGTGATTTTGATAAAATAATATCAAATGCATCATCATATATAAATGCAGGAGGAAATGCTGAATGGCATTTTATTGTATTTGAACATAATCATCATCAAGTCGACGAAGCAAGAAAACTTTCAATAGAAATGGGATTTAATAAATTTAAAATTAAATATAGCACTAGAGAACTAATGGCTAAAGTTGATACAAAAGATTTTGTTAAAGTAAGTAGTAAAATACACAAGAAAAAAATAAAAAGTATATTAAGCGATTATAAAAGTTTCGTTAATTATACAAAAGAAACAGATATTTTATGTAAAGCAAAACTTGAACGTAAAGTTTTTATTGATTATGATATGAACTTAATGCCTTGTTGTTGGTTTGGTGCTCATGATCCACCAGCATGGAGACAAATGGAAAAAGTGTTTGACAAATACGGAAAAGAATTTTATAATTTAAGAAAGTATGGATGGAATGTTTTAGAACATCAATTTTATCAAAATCATTTGTACAATTCTTGGAAAAATGTAGAAGAAAGAATTTACACTTGTGGTAGAACATGTGGTAGGCAGTTTCAAAGTAGTAGCGGATATGGACAAAATATAAATGAAATTTGATAACGGAAAAGATATTATAAATTTTTCAATTCCTGAAAATTATAAAAAAATAGGTATTAAGTTAAGTGGCGGAGCAGATAGTGCCTTAGTAGCATTTATGCTTACTGAAATAGTTAAAAAAGAAAGACCAGATTTAGTTATACACCCTATTTCATGTAATGCTTCTACCAAACCTTATCAATCAATTTTTGCTACAAAAATTGTAAAAGTAATAGAAGAAAACACTGGCATAAAGTTTGCAAAACATTATATTGGTACAGCAAGAACAGATGATTCTTTGCCAGTCGAAACTTATGCAAATGATCAAACTAAATTTGTTAATTCTTTAAAAGAGGCTGGTCTTATAGATAGCACTATTAGTGGAATAACTCAAAATCCTCCTTTGGAAGTACATGAAAAATTTGGAGTAGATGGGCCTATTGATAACCGTACTACAGAAAAAACTTATGTTAGAAAATCTTTAAATAGTTGGGTTCCTTTAATTAATACTGATAAAAAAGGAGTAGCAGGATTTTATAAAAAATATAATTTAGATTGGTTGTTTTTTGAAACAAGAAGTTGTGAACAACATACTACAAATTTTACAAATCATTGCGGAGTGTGTTGGTTTTGTCAAGAACGTAAATGGGGATTTGGTTGTTTATAATCAGAGTAAAAACCCTACATTTAAAATATAGGTAAGTACAGTATGAAGGTTTCAGATACATTTTGTATTTTGCCCTGGACTCATTTAAGTACAAGGCCAGATGGAAGTATGCGTGTGTGTTGTACTGCCAATGCTAGTAGTGTAGGCCCAACAAATGATAAAGTACATGGAGGTCAAGTTGGTATATTAAAAACTGAGGATGGAAAGCCTAATAATCTTAATGTTACCGATTTTCAAAGTGCTTGGAATAGTACCTATATGAAAAATGTTCGTTTGCAAATGCTGGCAGGTGAGAAACCACCTAGTTGCTTAAAGTGTTATAAGGAAGAAGAAGCAGGACATAATAGTAAACGCATGTGGGAAACTGCATACTGGATGCAAAGAGTTAATCTAAAAGAATTAATAGATAACACAGGTGATGATGGTAGTGTGCCGCCACAACTTGCTTATATTGATTTGCGTTTTGGAACAAAATGTCAACTTGCATGTGTAATGTGTTCACCACATGATAGTTCAGGATGGATAAAAGATTATAAGAAAATTTTTCCTGCTGTGCAAAATGCAAGTTTAAAAGAAACTATGCAATGGGAAAATAAAGGAAGTTACAACGGAAGTAGTTATAACTGGCACAAACAAAATCCAGTATTTTGGAAGCAGTTTTATGAACAAATGCCTTATATGAAACAGATATATTTTGCTGGCGGCGAAAGTCTTATTATTGAAGAACATTATGAAATACTTGAAGAAGCAATTAGACAAGGAATTGCTAAAGATTTAGAATTACGTTATAACTCAAACGGAGTTGAATGGAGAGAAGATTTATTTGACTTGTGGAAAGAATTTAAACTTGTACGTTTTCACTATTCAGTAGATAGTATCCTTGAAATGAATAGTTATATAAGATATCCAAGTGAATGGACACGTACAGAAGAAGTATTTCATATATTAGATACACAAACAAGTAACAATGTAGAAGTTACAGTAGCATGTGCAGTACAGGCACTTAATATTTACTATTTGCCTGATTTTATAAAATGGAAGTTAAATAAAAAATTTAATAAAATTAACATGTGGCCGTTTGGTGCAGGAGGAGTGAATTATCACTTTGTTTATCATCCACCACATTTAAATGTAAAAATATTACCTGAATGGTTTAAAATACAATGTAGAAAAAAATACGAAGAGTTTTATCCTTGGTGGGAAGAAAACTGGGAATTAGGAGTTCCTGTTTGGCATAAAGGCAAAGTTGATTATGAAAAATGGCGTAGTGCAGGATATGGTATAAAACGTTTACAAGGAATGTTAGATTTTATGGACTCTGAGGATTGGAGCAGAAGACTTCCTGAAATGAAAGAATTTTTGGATTTATGTGACAAACAACGTGGTATTACATTTGAAGAAACATTTCCTGAAATGAAAGGTATATTTGATAATGTCTGATACTTTTTGTCCTATTCCTTGGATTTTTCAAGCCGCTAGAGCAAATGGCGATGTAAGAGTTTGTTGTCAGGCTAATGTGACACCAAACAGAGGCGTTTTAAGGAAACATGATGGAACTGCGTACAATGCCGGCAAAGATGATTTACAAGAAGCACGAAATGCAGAACTTATGAAAACTATGCGTAGCCAAATGCTATTAGGTGAATGGAATGAGGAATGTGGTAGATGTAAACAAGAAGAAGAAGCAGGGTTGAATAGTAGAAGACAGTATGAACAATTGAATTGGAATTACACTATAGATAAAGCAATGGAAGAAACCGATTTGGATGGTAGTATAGAAGTAGATGAGACTCCATTAAAATACTTCGATTTAAGATTTGGAAATTTTTGTAATTTAAAATGTAGAATGTGTGGACCTACAGATAGTGATAGTTGGTATAGCGATTGGATTAAAATAACTGGAAAAGATACTTTCAAAGAAACTAGCGGTGAAGTAAAAATATATCAAAAAGGTAACAAATTAGTTTGTGATGATTATGATTGGGTAAATCATGAACCGTTCTGGGAACACTTAGAATCAAATTCTCAGCACATTCAACATGTTTACTTTGCAGGCGGAGAGCCTATGTTAATAGAAAGGCATTATGATTTTTTAGAAAGATGTATTAAAAATGGTAGTGCAAAAAATATCATAGTAGAATATAACACAAATATGAGTACTCTGCCTCCTAGAGTTTTAAAATTATGGGAAGGCTTTAAACAAGTAAGAGTAGGTGCTAGTGTAGACGGTATGAACGAAGTATTAGAGTATCAAAGACATCCTGCCAAATGGAATAAAATTTTAAAAAATTTAAAAACATTAGATAACATGCCAGGCAATATTATGGCATGGTTAGCATTTACAGTAACAGCATATAATGTAAATCATATGGTAGATTTTATGAAATGGAAATTAAAAGACAGCGGTTTCAAAAAAATTAATAGTACAAAAAGACGTCCTATAATTACACATCATGTAGCACATCATCCAAAACACTTGAACATTAGAGTTTTGCCAGATGAAATGAAATCTAAAATTGCTTCTAGATTTGAAGAATTCCATTTTTGGTGTATTGAGGAAGAAATACCTGATAACACTTTTAAAAAAGCAATGGAAATTACAAAAAGCACTATGAAGTATATGATGAGTGATAGTTATTATAATGAGTATTGGGACGAATTTTTAGATTATACAAAGAAACTTGATAAAATTAGAAATGAAAATTTATTAGATGTAGAACCAGTCTTTCAGGAGTATGTATGATTATCACAGGAAACAAAAAATTTGGTTTAGCAAATGCTTTATCTAAAATTTATCCTTATGCAGAATATATAAGTAGAAGCACAGGATTTGATCTAGCAAAAAAAGACCATCAAGAAAGACTAGCAGAAAAAGTAATAGAACATGATGTTTTTATTAATTGTTCTGCATTATTTAAATTTAACCAAACAAACTTGCTTAGTATTGTATATAGTTATTGCCAAGAACATAAAGCATCACCTTTTATAATTAATATCGGAAGCACAACTGATAGGGTAAAGAAAGGTGGTTCCTGGTTATATAATGCAGAAAAAAAAGCATTGCGTGATTATAGTAATAGTATTGGTATTACTGGTGTTTGGGATTCTGGGCCTAAAGTATGTTATATTAGTTTTGGTACTTTAAGTAATAATCAAGAAAAACATCCTGGAAGACAATGTATGGATCTGGACAAAGCCGCAGAATATATACAATGGATAGTTGAACAACCTAAAGAAATTTGCATAAATGAAATTAGTATTGATCCTATGCAAAACAAATATTGGAGAGAATAAAATGGCAAATCAAGAACAGATTAGAAAATTAGATACAGATCCTGATGAAAAAATAGATTTTGAAGTTGATCCAGAATTGCATGACGCCTGGAAAGCAAGTTGGGCAGATAGTTTTCAAATCCAAAATTTTATGGATGAAGATGAACTTGAATGGTTAAAGGAACATATGTTAAAACGCTATAATAGAATGCGTGTAAAAGAAAGTGGTACTTTACATTTTTTTAGTGATAATGCGGCCATTGAAGACAAATTTTTTGATAAATGGAAAACTGTAATTCCAGAATTAGAAAAAACAGGAATATGGGAAGGCAATTTTGTAATGACCGCAAGTCCTTACAATTTACATATAGATACAGGAAGACCTGAATATTTAATTGATAGAGGTTTAGTTCCTGGTAGACAAATTATTATTCCTTTATGGGTAGGTCATATAAACAAAGAATTTAAAGGTACTGATAAAACTCCTCCTGCTGGTACAGTAATTTTTAAAAATAGATTTATAAAATATGGAACTAATTTTGCAAAAAGTGATAATAAGTATGATACTGATGTATTTTACACAGTTAGAAATTATGATAATTTGACATGCTATCATCAAGATGGTAGTATATGGGACGTTGATTGGAATAAAAAGTTTGACGAAGATTTACGAGACAAATATTTACGACACTATCCTGCACGTTGGTTAGACGGATTTGAATTTGAAAACATGTATAATTGGGATAGAGGTAGTATAATTGCTTTTGATAGATGTCAAGCACATAGTGGAATGGACTTTCCTAAATATGATGTTACAATGAAGGCAGGATTAAGTTTAATGACCACTAGGAAGTTATGAGTTGTAATGATCTATGACATCAAGCAAGTACACATTGAAGGTAGTGGCAGATGCAATAGCAGATGTCCTATGTGTAGTAGGCATACTGCTACGGGATTTGTACAACCTGACTTAGATGAATTTGATTTAGAAAACGAAATATTTTACAAATTATTTACAGAAAAATTTTGCAATAATTTAAATCATGTATACTTTAGCGGAGTATATGGTGATCCTTGTATGAATAAATCTTTGCCTGAATATGTATCTTGGTTTCAAAAACATAAAGTAGATGTTGCAATTGATACAAATGCAGGTTATAGAAATGCAAGATGGTGGGCTAAATTAGGAGAAATGCGTACAAGAGTACATTTTGCTATAGACGGTCTTGAAGATACAAATCATCTATATAGGAGAAATGTGCTTTGGAAAAAAGTCATAACTAATGTTAAGGCTTTCCAAGAAGCAGGAGGCAATGGTGCTTGGACATTTATTGTTTTTAAACATAACGAACATCAAGTAGATGAAGCAAGGCAAATGGCTAAAGAACTTGGTATGGACTTTAGGTTAAAAGTCACGCAAAAATTTAGAGGATTGAAAAATTGGTCAGTGATGGAAGATGGAAAAAAATTATATGATTTATTACCTCCTGATATAAAAGAATATAGACATTCCAATGTAGGGGATAAAAAACATTTTCCTGTAGGAAGTTTTTTTCAATACAAATATAAAAAAGAATGGCCAGATTTAGATGACAACGAAATTTTATGTAGTGCAAAAGAAAAGAAAGAAGTTTTTTTATGTCATACTGGACATTTATTACCTTGTTGTTTTTTAGGAACTACACATCACGATAGCGTTGGACCAACACAATTTAAAGATCTATTTAATTTAGATAAAGTAGATTTACATAAAGTATCTGTAAAAGAAGCCTTAGATGCAATGTTAGATATAGAAAAAAGTTTTAAATTAAAAAGTATTGCTGAAGGAAAATTAATTACTTGTGCTAGAACTTGTGGTAAAAATATGAGGAATAAGACTGAATATGTCTAAAAATAGTTTTTGCATATATCCTTGGATGCATATTCAACTTAAACCTAATGGACAAGCAAAGCCTTGTTGTAGATTTGATCATATGCATAATGATTATAGAGATGATGAAGGTCGTCCAACAATGAGTCAGTATAATGTAAAAAATTTAACTTTAGACGAAATTAGTAATAGTCCTTTTTGGCAAAAACTACGCAAAGATATGTTGAATAATAAAATTATATCTGGATGTCATAAGTGTAAAAAAGAAGATGATGTTGGCGGATTTAGTATGAGATACAATGCTAATATCGCTTGGAATTATAACAATCAATTTCGACCAGAAAAAATTAACCAAGACAAAAAATTTAAATATTTAGAATTGACTACAGGTAGATTTTGCAATTTAGCGTGTAGAATGTGCAGTAGTGATTTAAGCACTACATGGGATAAAGATGATAAAATTTTAGCAGGACTATATAGTGATAGAGAAGATTATAGTAATCGTCCGCAAACTTTACAATTAAAATTTGAAGAAAAAGATTTTGAAGAAGTAACATTTATTAAAATGACAGGTGGAGAACCTATGTTATCTCCTACCTTTGAGCCTTTTTTAGATACTGTTCTAAACAGTGGTTATGCAAATAATATCTTATTACAAATCTATACAAATTGTAGTTGGATACCAAAAGAAAAGATTATAAACAAATTAAAACAATTTGGTTTAGTGCAAATTAATATAAGTATTGACGGTTTAAATGAAGTTAATGATTATGTAAGGTATCCTAGTAAATGGAATATAGTAGAAGCAAGTGCCGAAAAATGGGTAGAATTTAGTTCAATACACAAAAATTTTGATATTATTTTATCACCTACGATTAGTTTATATAATATTTTACAAACACCTGACATATGGGAATGGTGGGCAAAACTTCAAAGAAAATATTTTGGCGAGAATTTTATTTTTGATTTATCTTTATATAAAAAGTATGTAGACAAACAAAAAGAAAATGGAGGAACTAGTTTTATATATCAAGTCGCACGGTTTAGTCCAACTATGTTACAAACGCCTGTATATTTAAATCCTAGTATGTTACCTAACAAAGAGAATACTGTAGCAAAATTACGTAATATTATAAAAAAAGAAAATAAAAATATAAAAACAAAAAAAGAAATGCACATATTTAGAAGATTTGTAACAATTATTGAGCATGTCATAAAAAGTTTAGAAAATAGTTGTCCTGTGATGTTACAAGAATTTGTTGAATATAGTGCTGATTTAGATAAATTGAGAGAGCAAAAATTAAATATTAGTTTGCCAGACTTATGGACACAAATAAAAGACCAAGTTGAATATAGGGGTAGAGTATGAGTAAAACTTTTTGTCCTATGCCGTTCACTCATGAGAATATTAAACAAGAAGGAAAAGTAAGTGCTTGTTGGAGATACCCTGATAGAATAGGAGATTATAGAGAAAGTACATTAGAACAAATTTGGAATGATATTCCTATTAAAAAACTTAGAGAAGACTTACTAAATGATAAACAACCTACAGGGTGTAGAAGTTGTTGGGACTTAGAAGCCAGCGGTAGTACAAGTACTAGACAACAATGTCAACAAACTTGGGATTGGGTAACAGAAGAACATGTACGTAAACATATTCAGCCTGATTATAGTTATCCGTTACAACAATTAAGAAGTGTTGAAATAAGATTTGATAATATTTGTAATTTAATGTGCAGGCATTGTAGTCCAGATTATAGTAGTAAATGGGAAGTTGCTGTAAAAAAAGATCAAGCATTAATGGATAAGATGGTTGAGTACGGAACTTATAGAAAAGATGCAAAACATGTAAAACTTAATGCTGACATGATTGATGAGATTAGTGTTAAGTTAGCACCTCATTTGAAAGAGATTATGATAGCAGGTGGAGAGCCTTTATATCACGACAAACATTATCAATTTTTAGAAAATTTACAACCCCATGCAAAAAATATTAGATTAAGTTATAACACAAATTTAAATACCTTAGAATATAAAGGTAAAAGTATTTTAGATTTGTGGAAAAATTTTAAAAAATTATGGATAAGAATAAGCATTGATGGAGAACCTAACACATATGAATATGTCAGGGCGGCTGGAAATTTAAAAAAGGTTGAAGAAAATATTAAAATACTAAATGCATCATTACCAAATGCTGATATTAGTGCAACTTGTACAGTAAACTTATATAACATTACTAGATTAGTTGATGTAATTGAATACTACACAAATTTAGATGTTTATTTTCATACAAGTTTAGTACAATATCCTAAAGCACTCAATATAAAATTATTACCAAAAAATCTTAAGGATGAAGTCACAAGAAATGTAAATAACTGGTTTATTGATGCAAGAGATAAAGTTGAAATGAGGTCAACAAAAGTAAATCCGCAAAAGCAATTACAACGCATCACAAAGTTTACACAAAATGTTTTAAATTATATGAACAGCGAAGATTTACACAATGAATGGAAATTATTTTTAGATTATACTGATGCATTAGACAAATTTTACAAAACAAATTATTTAAATGTTTATGACGAATATTGTTTATATTCAAAATAATTATCTTCTGTCATTGTTAACATATTTTTTATCTGTTTTGAATCTAGTAAATGTTGTTCATCATTTTTTGGCAATTTGATATCAACAAAAACATTATTGCATAAATTTTCTAATTTTTCAATATGTTGTATAACTAGTTTGTTAATATTATCTATTCCATACGTCAAAATATTTTGTTTAAATCCAGGTATATCTCCTAATCCTGAGTATATTCCTTTAGGAGATATTTTTTTAAGTTCTTTTATTATTTTTTTATCATCATGAAGTGCATTAGACAATACATAACTATGACCTGCATTTTTATATTCTATCCAACTTGAATTAATATTTCCTGATCCTAAATAATTTTCTAATAATGTCCAAACTTTATCTAAAATATTTTTTTCAGTAGTCCAATAATGATAACTATCAACATCTAACTTTTTTAATACGTCATGTAAATTATTATAAGTACCGTTCCAATTTTCTGTAATAAATTTTTTATAGTCTACATTTCTTTGATAGATATCATAATGAATATAATTTTTTATGTATCCTGATTTGTAAGATCCTAGTAAAAATGCTTTAAACATGCTACAAGGTCCTATTATTGTATCTATATTTGGCAAACACTCATTATAAACTTCTTGTGAAGGTATAATTTCTTCTGTATTATATATGAAGAATATACCTTTACCAAAACGGTTTCCATGTGTAATAGATTTTACTTCGCTTAGGTGAGTTAAAAGTTGTGTAATTTTATCATCATGTATATTAAATTTATTTTCTAAATTATTTTTAAAATTATCTATTTCATCCCAATTATCTATCATAGGAACATTCATAAAGTTTTCCATAATATTATTCCAGCCTTCGGGATAATTTTCAGGATAGGTATGTAAGAGTCCTTTTCTTAATTTAACTGGTATATTTTTAATAACTAAATTATTTTTTAAACTTTCATTTATAAAGTTCCAACCATGTTCTTGATTTGTTATAGTTACTATTTGATTACTGCCCTCAATATGTAAAGGAGTATAATCATCATGAATACATTCTTTGCTAGGCATTGGTTTTATTATTTCAACTTTATTATTTTTATTCCAATCACCCCATTTAGGTTTTCCTATTTCTCTCCAGGTTTTTAAATTAATAAAAGTGCAAATAGGATAAGGATAAAATTGATTTTTAAAATCAATATTTTTCTTTTGTTTTTCTTTATCAATTATTTGACAAGAAAAAAGCCATTTGTCTTTATTTAATTGTTCAATGTATTCTATGCAATCGTCATGCCAATTCCACATATCATCCATATATGTGCCGAACCAAGTTACAATTATATAGTCTAAATGATTAGCATTATTTAAAATAGTGTCTATTTGTGAATCAATTAAAAATTGTTGCGAAGCACTTATTTCAGCAATATGACTTCTTACATAATGTCCACGAGCATAGTATAACATCCAACTATTGTAAACATTTTTTGAGATGTTTGTCCCAACATGATAAGGCGTGACTATTGCATGATCAACTTTGTATGATTTCACTGGTAAATATTCTTCCAATAATTATAACTATCAAAAATTTTACTATCCCAAGAACGACCTGTACGTCCATGGACAATCATATGATATCTATTTTTATCACTATGATTATATACACAATGTACATTAAACAAATTTAATTTCATTATGCGTCCTTGCTCAAAAGGTAGTATACCAATGTCTTCCATATAAAAATTACAATCATCAGGATTATTTAATGCAAGATTAGTTGGACCGATATGATCTTCATCTTCTGTTACACTATCTTTATGTGGAATAATATATCCACCAGGAGATAATTTCATAATTCTAATTCTATCGTAATCGTCATAGTCAAATTGATTTTCAAAAAAATCTCTTATAGTAGGACACCAATCTGCAACATCAGTCCATCTATATGGTGCATCTTTTCTGTCTTTATATCCATATGTATGATGTGCTTCTGTATGTACACTACTTAAACCATGTATACACAAACTTGACCAACCATCGTGGCTTTCGTGTTTTCTGTGAGGTACATAATGTTTTTCTAATTGTTCTGCTTCCCAATGCATTTTTTCCCAATCAGCATTTTCAAAGCCTGTGATAGGCAGGTAAGGTAAACCTTTACAAAAATGCACTTCTCTACCACTTTTTAGATCTTGAGGATATTTTGGCTGTGCTTCAAACCTATTTCTTTTAGCAAAAACATCAGCAGGCTCATTACTAACTCCCCATTCTGTCAATTCATACATTTTATCTCCTCTTTATTAACTGCGTATATATTTATAGGTAAATATGTAATGCAGAGAAGTTTATGAAATGGAATCTAATCAGACTTTATGTAGTGCCGCCTGGCTTGATTTAAATATTGATTTTGGTAAGAAAAAACTTAGACATTGTTGTAAACAAACTTTTGAGTCTTTTCCTAGTAATTTAGAAAATAGTTTTTTTAACAATAGTGAAATCATAAAAGGCATACGTAATGATTTAATAAAAGGAATTGAACACCCTAGTTGTGATCATTGCTGGAGTAGTTACAAAAAAACCGGCACAGCATTTAGAGATTTTAAAAATAAATGGAAACATATAAATGATATTTCTAACAATGTTGAAAGTATAGAAGTAAGTTTAGATAATTTGTGTGATATGGCTTGTATATATTGCGATCCTGAATTTAGCAGTAGAATAGCGAGAGAAGTAGGTTCCAAAGATCGTGTACAAACGCCAAATAAAGATGACATAAATAAATTTATTGACTATCTTGCATATGACGCAACTATAGGTGACAATATACAGATAGTCTTCTTAGGTGGAGAAGTAACTTATAGCAAAAATTTTTTTTATTTTGTAGAAACTATGTTAGAAAATATAACTTTAAAAAATAAAAAAGTAAATTTTAGTTTTATGACTAATGGAAATACAAATGAAAAAAATATGAATAAAATAATTAGTTTATTAGATTTGTTACCTGTAAATTGGAATATTAGCATAGGAATAAGTAATGAATCTATGGGAGAGGTTGCAGAATATGTCAGGCATGGTTTAGACTGGAACGTATTTGATAAAAATTTTAAATATTGGGCAAATCATGAAAGAATACATTGTATTACTGTAAGTCCTACTCCTTGTATTTTTACACTAAAACACATGCCAAGTTTTTTTGAATATTGTGTTGATGTAATAAAAAATGCAAAAAATACAAAAATTGCTATTTTTGGAAATTGGGTAGAATGGCCAGAAATTTTAGATCCAAAACATTTGGATATATCTTACAAAAAATATGTAGAGCATGCAATGCAAATTGTTACTAATGCAGAAAAAGTATATGATGATAAAGATCAAATAGCACATACACGAAATTGGCTCGATAGATTACATGCACGTATAGGCACAGGTAATCTAAACTTAGATAAAGTTGATAAATTTATAAATTTCAAAGCCGAAAATAAAAAGGATAAAAACTTATATAAACTAAGGAAATTTATATGAATACTTTTACAAATCCAGATTGGTTTCCTGCAAAAGGCAAATCTTGTTTATTAAAATATGGACAAGTTAGTTTATACTTATGGGAAAATGTTGCTAGTAATTGTCATCGAAATTTAAGTTCAACAATACCTGATAATTATGATTTTAATAACACAGAAATATCACAATTACATCGGTTAAAAATGCAGAAAGGATCTTGGCCTAGTGATGGAAGAGGTTGCGAACATTGTAGAGATCAGGAAGCAATTGGCGGTGTCAGTGATAGGATGCAATGGTTAAAAGACGATAGTAACAAAAGATATATGCCAAAAGAACTATTACAAAATCCTAAAACTTTAAAAGTACAGCCAACTCAAGTTAGTGTTCATTTTAATAACAAATGTAATGCTAAATGTGTTTATTGTGGACCAAATTTAAGTAGTGCTTGGGTGTTAGAAAAAAGATTAGCAGGAGAAGATGTATCTAAGTTTGACACTTTTGAAAAAAAATATCAGGAAAGAGTTGAAAAGTTTTGGAAATGGATGGATAATAATTATCAAAACTTAAAAGCATTTGATATTTTAGGAGGAGAACCTTTTATTCAACAAGAAACATGGGATTGTGTTGATAAAATGATAGAAATGCCTAATCCTGAATGCGATGTTGAAATTTATAGCAATATGCAAGTAAAGCCAAAATTGTTTGCACGAGGAATGGATAAACTTAGGATATTGGCAAAAACTGTAAGACGTATAGATTTTGTTGCAAGTATAGATTGTTGGGGACCTGCAAGTGATTATATTAGATTTGGAACTGATACAAAAACTTTTGAAACAAACATGACTTATCTTGTTGAAGAATGCCCTGAAATCATTCCCACAATGAATTGGACAGTAAGTAGTCTTAGCATACCGTATACAAGTGATTTAATTAAGAGGGTAATAGAATGGAATAAAACAAGATATGTTAGTGTAAATTATAACAAATGCATCGATCCTCAAATATATGATCCTCATATATTTCCTGAAGGAACTTTTACAGATTATATAGAAGAAATAAAAAAATTAAATAATACTATGTACCAAGGAGGAAATAAAGGATACCTTGAGTTTGTAGATACGATGTTCGAAGAAGTAGATAAGTCTCCTGCTAAACCTGAATTAATGCGTAGGCTTAGAGAAAGATTAACAGAATTAGATGAACGTAGAGGCACCGATTGGCGTGAAACATTTCCATGGTTAACATATGTAGGACATAACTTATGAGTAATTTTACTGAATTAGATAATTTTAAGCCATTATATCTTTTAGATGAATATAATAATTTAAGAAAAAATAAAAAAATTTTTTATTATGATGAAGATTTTCCAGATCAAATTTGTATTAATGCAACTAAAGATAACCCAACATGTATTCATGAAGGTAGAGGAAGTTTGTTTTTTGATTGGGATAAAAGTTATTATGATAAAGAGCAAGAAAAAATGATAGTTCCTGAAAGAAAAAAGAAACTTGAAGAACAAGATTTTGATCGTATTGCAGAACCTTTCAAAGGAACCTTGTTTGAAGAAGCATATAATATGATTACAAGCACTTACAATGTAGGGCGTGTAAGAATTATGAACAGTATGCCAAAAACATGTTTAACTTGGCATACTGACAACACGGAAAGAATACATTTGCCTATTAAAACACAAGAAGGTTGTCTAATGATAATCGAAGATGAAGTAAAGCATTTAAAAGTAGGCGAATGGTATTGGACAAATACAAAAGTTAAACATACTGCTTTAAATGCAAGTAAAGAAAATCGAATACATTTAGTTGCAACGTGTTTAGGTTGACAAAAAAGATAAAAGGTGCTATAGTAAAGATATGTCTGAAGATCTTAAATGGAGTAATTATGATTTTACAAAAATACCGTTTGATGACTTGGTTGAAGTCGGACAAAGGACGCTTCTATACAGAGATATTTTTACTGTCAGTTGGCTTCTTGGTCGCTTTTGCAACTATCGTTGTAGTTATTGTTGGCCATACGCCCGATCAGATCGTAAAGATCACAGGCCCACACACCTCTGTTGTATTACAATCGATGAGATAAAAAGGCAAGCACGTGATAACGGTTTTAATTCTTTTCATTTTAGTCTCTCTGGTGGTGAGCCTACGTTTCACCCGGGATACCTTGACATCCTTAAATATTTGGCTGATGATGTCCACAATACTAATTATACTAGCATACACATGACATCAAATTGTAGCAGACCTATGAAATGGTTTGAAACATATGTAGATTACGCAAAACCATTTCATAGAGCCAGTATTACTGCAAGTTTACATACAGAACATTTAAATACAAAGGAGAAGATGCAGGACTTTGCTGATAAATTAATCCTGTGTCAAGAACATGATGTACAAGTTACAATTAATATGGTTATGGTTCCGGAATGGTTTGAAAAAGATTGGGAAAATGCCCTCTTTTTCCACGAACAAGGAATCAATGTCACCCTCAAGCCTCAGTCGGATCCGACTGCGTCAAAAGTGGTTGATGGATACACTGGGGATATGAAAGACAAATTACATAATGGTATGCCACAAAGGGCTTACACAGAAAGTAAAAGAAAATGGTCAGGCAGACCTAAGCCTAAATTTTCTATACCAAAAGACATTACACATAAACCAGATGCTAGTGTTCCATGGCATTTCCAAGTAGAATTTAGAGACAAAAACGGTAAGGCTTGGTATATGGACCAGGCTGAACGATTTAATGCATTTAACTTTAACAAATTTAAAGGATGGAATTGCAATGCCGGATATCAAGGTATTATTATTCGCGAGCCTGACGGTTCTATTAAGCGTAGTTACAGTTGTCATGATGTTCCTTTGGGCAATATTGAAACTGGATTTGAACTTTTCAAGCAACCTATGCCTTGTGTTACAAACTCTTGTGTAAGTAGTGCAGATAGTAAAATACCTAAAAGGAAAATAAATGTCTGAAATAAATTTAAAAATACCTATGTCTCAAGAAGATGCTTTTAAATTAAATAATTTTGTTGAAATGAACTTAACTGAAGAAAAGTCATATTCAAAAAAAAATTATATACCAGATGACGTTTTAAAAGAATTAATAATTTTTTGCTCTAATTTTTTAGATTTACCTCCAAATGCAAATAAAAAAACAAAATGGTTTTGGTATAGGAGAGGTTGTTTAGAGAGAGAAACTAAAATACAAGAATTTAGCAAAGAATATATAGAACCTTTACTCCCTCGGCAAGATATAAAGTTAATAGGCGATACTGCATTTTATATTAATGTACCTCCACATGATGTGCATGTTGACGCAAGAGATTTCAGAGCAGATGAAGAAAAGAAAGGTATGATTGGATACAAAAGCGTGGTGGTTCCATTAGAGATAGACACAGAAGACTATCCTTATTTGTTTACATCTGATCAATATTTTTATGGTCCTAGTACAAGAATGCGTAATGGTTGTGAAACGCTAGACGAAAATGATCCTGAAAATAAAAGACAAAAAGAATGTGGAGTATACTT